>Ga0207667_10001826_pt1 | contig 26774 bp, 25 predicted proteins | sample KBSCornC52_FD_184301 | JGI IMG/M metagenome (GOLD analysis project Ga0207667, IMG submission 184301) | Corn rhizosphere microbial communities from Kellogg Biological Station, Michigan, USA - KBS Corn C5-2 (SPAdes) (version 2) | ecosystem: Host-associated > Plants > Roots > Rhizosphere > Soil ...
GATGAGGTGCGCCACCGCACCGACGCTCTCGACGCGGTCGGCAACACCACCAAGGCGGTGACCAAGGGCTATGCGATCGGCTCGGCCGGCCTTGCCGCGCTGGTGCTGTTCGGCGCCTATACGACCGACCTGCACGAGTTCTTCGGCAATGTTCCGGTCGATTTCTCGCTCAGCAACCCTTACGTCGTCGTCGGCCTGCTGCTCGGCGCGCTGCTGCCCTATCTCTTCGGCGCCTTCGGCATGACCGCCGTCGGCCGTGCCGCCGGCTCGGTGGTCGAGGAGGTTCGCTCGCAGTTCCGCAACAATCCGGGCATCATGGAAGGCACCAGCAAGCCGAACTACGCCCGCACCGTCGACCTCGTCACCAAGGCAGCGATCAAGGAGATGATCGTCCCTAGCCTGATGCCGGTGCTGGCGCCGATCGTGGTCTACTATCTCGTCACCGCGGTGGCAGGCCAGGCGAACGGCTTTGCCGCGCTCGGCGCGCTGCTGCTCGGCGTGATCGTCTCGGGCCTGTTCGTCGCCATCTCGATGACCTCGGGCGGCGGCGCCTGGGACAATGCCAAGAAGTACATCGAGGACGGCAATCACGGCGGCAAGGGGTCCGACGCGCATAAGGCGGCGGTCACCGGCGACACCGTCGGCGATCCGTACAAGGACACCGCCGGTCCGGCGGTGAACCCGATGATCAAGATCACCAACATCGTCGCCCTGCTGCTGCTCGCCGCGCTCGCGGCGCAGTCGGCGGTCTAGGCGACGAACGACCAACCCTCCCGCCGGCGGCGGGAGGGAAAGGAGTGAGAGGATGCGGTTCGACGGCAAGATCGCGGTCGTCACCGGAGCCGCGACCGGCATGGGCGCCGCAACCGCCAGATTGCTTGCCGCCGAAGGCGCCCAGCTCGTCGTCGGCGACATCAATGAGGCCGGCGGCATGGCGATCGCCGAAGAACTGCGCGGCGTGTTCATGCGCACCGATGTCGGCGTTCGCGACGAAGTCGAGGCGCTCATCGAGACCGCGGTCGTTCGTCACGGCCGGATCGACATCCTCTTCAACAATGCCGGCATCGGCCATTACGGCAAGACGCCGGCGACCAGCGCCGAGGCCTGGGAGCGGGTGATCGCGGTCGATCTCAACGCGACCTTCTACGCCTGCCATGCCGCAATCCCGCACATGCCCAAGCCCGGCGGCGCGATCATCAACAATGCCTCGATCTCGGGCCTCGGCGGCGATCACGGTATGTCGGCGTACAACGCCGCCAAGGGCGCGCTGGTGAACTACACCCGCTCGCTCGCGGTCGATCACGCGGCCGAGGGCATTCGCGTCAACGCGATCTGCCCGGGCTATATCGAGACGCCGCTGGCCGCGGCGATCGCGGCGATGCCCAAGCTGCAGCAGGCCTGGGTCTCGGCGATCCCGATGGGCCGGCCGGGCCGGGCCGAGGAGATCGCCAAGGTCGTCGCCTTCCTCGCCTCCGACGAGGCCAGCTACATCACCGGCGTCGCCCTGCCGGTCGATGGCGGCGTCACCGCCTGGACCGGCCAGCCGGACGCCGGCCGCTTCATCGAAGGTCTCAAGCTCAACTAGCGCGAGCCGCTCCGGCTTCCTTTTTCGCCTTCCAGGGGTTAAGGCGGCGCGTTTTCGCGAATCCAACCGGTAGGTGCCTTTGGCAAAGGAAGAACTCCTCGAGATGCGCGGCCAGGTGGTCGAGCTGCTCCCCAACGCGATGTTCCGCGTCCGCCTGGAAAACGAACATGAGATCCTGGGGCATACCGCCGGCAAGATGCGCAAGAACCGCATCCGCGTGCTGGTCGGCGACGAGGTGTTGGTCGAGCTGACGCCCTACGACCTGACCAAAGGGCGCATCACCTACCGCTTCAAGTAAGTGGCTGACCTCAGGCTGGTCCTCGCCTCGGCGAGCCCGCGACGGGTCGCCCTGCTCGCCCGACTGGGCATTGTCCCTGACGACATCGACCCGGCCGAAATCGACGAAAGCGTGAGCGCGGGCGAATTGCCGGCCGATCACGCCCGCCGCCTTGCCCTGGCCAAATGCGCCACTGTCGCTCCTCGCCATGCCGGCGCGCTGGTCCTCGCCGCCGACACCGTCGTTGCGCTCGGCCGGCGCATCCTGCCCAAGGCCGAGGACGAGGCGACCGCGCGCCGCTGCCTCGACCTGCTTTCGGGCCGGCGCCATCGCGTGCTGAGCGCAGTCGCACTGGCTGCGCCCGACGGCGCCATCCGCCATCGCCTGTCGACCAGCATCGTCCGCTTCAAGCGCCTCTCGGCCGCGGAGATCGACGGCTATCTCGCCGGCGGTGACTGGCGCGGCAAGGCGGGCGGCTATGCCATCCAGGGCGCCGCCGAGGCGTTGATCCAGCGGATCGACGGCAGTCACTCGGGCATCGTCGGCCTGCCGCTGGCCGAGACCCGCGCGCTGCTGCTCGCCGCCGGCTGGCCGGGCGCGGCTCTTGGCTGAGTGGATCTACGAGGCCGGGATCGGCGAGGCGCGGGCGGCGCTGATCGAGCATGGCACGATCCTCGAAGCCGCGATCGAGCCCGACGACGAGGGCCCGCGCCTCGGGGCTGTGCTGCCGGCGCGGCTCGAGGCGATGATCCCCGCGGGTGGCATCGTGACCGCCGAAGACGGCACCGAGCTGCTGCTCTCGCCGCTTCCCGCCGGCCCTTCGATCGGCGCGACCACGCTGGTCGAGGTGACGCGCGCCGCGATCGCCGAGCGCGGCCGGGCCAAGCGTGCCCTCGCCCGCGCTGCCGATCCGGGCGCGAAGCCGGCGGCCGGCCCTGATCTCCTGGCCCGCATCCAGACGAGCGGCGCCTCGATCCGCCATCTGCGGGCGCACGAGCCTGACCTGCTCGAAGCCGCCGGCTGGTCGGAGCTGCTCGACGAAGCGACGCGCGGTGAGATCGACTTCCCCGGCGGCAGCCTGCGATTAAGCCTGACGCCGGCAATGACCCTGTTCGATGTCGATGGGACGCTCGCGGCGGACGAGCTGGCGATCGCCGGGGCGATCGCGGCCGGCCGCGCGATCCGGCGGATGGGGATCGGCGGATCGATCGGCATCGACCTACCCGCCGCACCGGAACGAGCTGGCCGCCTTGCCGCCGCCGCTGCGCTCGACGCGGTGCTGCCACCACCCTTCGAGCGCACCGCGATCAACGGCTTCGGCTTTCTCCAGCTGATCCGCCGCCGCAGCCGCGCCTCGCTCCCCGAGCTGATCGCCGCCGATCCCGCTGCCGCCGAGGCGCGCGCGCTGCTGCGCCGGATCGAACGATCGCAGCCACCTCATCCAGTCGACTGGCCGGCATCGCCGCAGGTGCTGGCCGCCTTCGCCCGCCGGCCCGACTGGCTGACTGAGGCCGCGCGCCGGACCGGCCGCCCGATCACACTGGCGCCGGCGAAAATGATCGGGGAGAATGCGCCATGACCCCTCGCGCCACCCGTTGCCCGATCTGCAGGAAACCGGCCGTGCCGGCCCACGCCCCCTTCTGCAGCCAGGGCTGTCGCGACCGCGACCTGCTCAACTGGCTGGGCGGAACCTATGCCGTTCCGGGGCCGCCGGCCGACCCGGATGAAAAGACGGACGACGAGTGTTAGGCGTCTTTACCTCGCGCCCCTAGACAGATCGCCGCCGCCCCCCCTATAGCCACCGCCGGCCTCGGGCCCAGGTAGCTCAGTTGGTAGAGCAGGGGACTGAAAATCCCCGTGTCGGTGGTTCGATTCCGCCCCTGGGCACCATATCTTGCCCAAGATTTCGAGAATGGCTCGAGCCGGCCCTGAGAGGATGCACAGCGATGAGTTTACCGTTCAAACTGGTGTCGGCGGATTCGCACATCGTCGAGCCGCCCAATCTCTGGGTCGATCGCATCGACAAGCAGTTCCGCGAGCGCGCGCCGCGCATCGTCCATGACGACCAGGGCGATTATTTCATCTGCGAAGGCTCGAAGCGCTCCGGCGGCGGCATCGGCCTGCTCGCGACCCGCGCCAAATATGACGATCCCGAGCACGACTTCGGTTTCGAGGGAAAGTGGAGCGATGTCGTCGAGGGTGCCTATGAGCCCGGGGCGCGATTGAAGGAGCTCGACGTCGAAGGCATTGAGGCGGAGCTGATCTACACCAGCTTCGGCCTGTCGATGTACCAGATCGCCGACCAGCCCTTCCAATTCGCCTGCATGCGCGCGTTCAACGACTGGCTGACCGACTTCTGCAGCGCCGATCCCAAGCGGCTGTACGGCATCGCGATGATCCCGACCGACGATGTCGCCGCCGGCGTCGCCGAAATCGAGCGCACCGCCAAGATGGGCATGCGCGGGGCGATGATCAGCATCACCCAGGACGACGAGCGCGGCTATGCCGAGGCGACCTACGATCCGATCTGGGCGGCGGCCCAGGACGCCGCCATGCCGATCAGCTTGCATGTCGCCGCGAGCAAGGAAGGCTTCTCGTCAACCGGCAACGTCATGGCCGATTTCTCCTGCGCGTTCACCCCGACGATGTACACCGTCGCCGGCATGATCTTCTCGGGACTGTTCGACCGCCACCGCAAGCTGAAGGTGCTGTCGGTCGAGAATGACGCCGCTTGGCCGCTCGGCATTCTCGAGCGGATGGACGACCGCTATGAGCACGACAAGCTCTGGGCCAAGACCGGCAATTTCATCACCTCGGGCCGCAAGCCGAGCGAGATCTTCCATGAGCATGTCGGCGCAACCTTCATGCGCGACCGCACCGCTATCCTCAATCGCGAGATCATCGGCCGCGACAACATCATGTGGGGCTCGGACTATCCGCACTTCGATGGTGCCTGGCCGGACAGCGCGGGCGATCTGGAGTCGCAGTTCGAGGGTGTGTCACACGAGGACCAGCGGCGCATCGGCCGGACCAACGCGATCAAATTCTACGATCTGCCGCTGGCGCATTAGCGCCGGCGGCCCGGTCATGCAGCGCGTTGTAATCTGCTCCCATGTAGGGGAAAGCTGCGACTCGACGCTCTAAGGAAGACCATGGCGAAGACAGCAACCGAAGTGATGCAGGAGGTGATCTTCTCCGTCGTCGTCGACGCGGTCGAGGCGCTGAAGGCGGCGTCCAAGGGTCTGCCCAACACGTTGCTGCGCGACATCAATGCGATCCATGCGAACGTCACCTTCGCGGACTTGCCGCCCGAGGTGCAGACGATGATCGCGGCAAGCGTTCGCAGCGCCTTCACCCGTCTCTTGAGAGAGGGCTATTCGGTCGCCCCATCGCAGGGAGCGCCGCCGCGCAATCCGCCACCGCAGGGGCAAAGAGTCGATCGCGGGGCGAGAACGGGACCGGGTCCACGCCCGGGCAAACCGCCCATGCGCCGCGACGGTCCAGGTGGTGGCGATGATCGCCGGCGACCCGGTGGTGGCCGACCGAACCGCAAGCCTGGCGGCCCGCGTCCGCGCTAGGCGCGATCAGGCCGCGATCAGGCGAAGCTCGGCAGCAGCTTCAGCTCCTGATAGCGGCCGATCCATTTGCGCATGACATCGACCGTCGAGGCGCAGCCCTGGAAGCCCGCCTTGCGCAGATGAACCGTGCTGAGCGCCTCGCGCAGATCGCTGGCGAGGCAGAGATCGGTCAGCGAGATCGAGCCGCCGAGAAAGGCGATGAGATCGGCCGGCGCGGCAAGCTGCTGCTCGGCGACGACACGCGCCCAGACTGGTGCCAGCCGCGCCATTTCCATCTCGAGGGTGAAGCTGCGGTCGCAGCCGAGCGGCACGCCGAAGGCCTCACCCAGCACCGGCCAGATGTCGCGATAGTTGAACACGTCGCCGTTGGAGAGATTGAACGTCTCGCCCCGCGCCGCCGGCGACTCCGCCGCCCAGAGCAGCGCCTCGCCGATGAGGTCGGTGTCGACAGCGGTGACGACGCTGGTCCGCCCCGCACCCGGGAAGTCGAGCCGCTCGCCGGCAGCGCGGCACAAGGCGGCATAGCTAGCCAGCGCCAGCAAGGCGTTGAGATTGCCGGTTACCGTGTCGCCGCCCAGCACCAGCGCCGGCCGCCAGAAGGTGTAGTGCCAGCGCTGCCCCTGCTGCCGGGCGCGGATGTAGTCCTCCTGCAGCCAGTAGAAATTCTCATGGTCGTGGCGGGGCAGATCCTCGCGGCACAGCGTCACCGCATTGTCCCGATCCATCCAGCCGCCATAGGCCTTCTGCCCGTGCATCACCGAGATATGGCGCAGCCCCGGCGCGCCGTCGCACAGCGCGTCGACGAGATTGGCGAGCAGGTCGCGATTGCGTTGCATCTGATCGCGCGAGGTCCAGCCCTGCTCGACGTCGGCCGGATTCTCCTCGACCGCGGCATGGACCAGATGGGTCGCCTCGCGCAGCGCCGGCATGGCGGCGGCGATCGCCGCGCGGTCGCTCAGGTCGAGGCCGATATGCTCGGCGCGCGGGATGACGATCGCCGGCGGCCGGCGCGACAGGCCGATCACCCGCCAGCCGACATCCTGGGCGAAGTGGCGCAGGGCGGTCACGCCGATCAGCCCCGAGGCGCCTGCAACGATCACTGTCGGCCGCATCGCCCTCTCCCTCTCCGTTCTGATCGCTTGGCATAGCACCGCCGCGAGGGGCGCCAAGCGGGCTTCCTTGGCGTGGCCGCAGAAGCGGTCTAGCTAGGGCGTCCGCATGACGACCTCCCAACCTCCATCCCCGTTGCGGCGGCTGGTGCTGTCGATCTTCGTCATGTCGGCGACGCTGATGCAGGTGCTCGACACTACCATCGCCAATGTCGCCCTGCCGCATATGCAGGCAACGCTGAGCGCGACCCAGGAACAGGTCGCCTGGGTGCTGACCAGCTATATCCTTGCCTCCGCCGTCGCCACGCCGCTGACCGGCTGGCTGGAGAACCGCCTCGGCCGCCGCGCCGTGTTCACCATCGCGGTCGGCGGCTTCACCATCGCCTCGGCGCTGTGCGGCGGGGCGCCGACGCTGACCGCGATGGTCGCCGCCCGCGCGCTTCAGGGCCTGTTCGGCGCGCTGCTGCTGCCTTTGTCGCAGGCGGCGATGCTCGACATCTATCCGGTCGAGAAGCGCGCCACGGCGATCACCATCTGGAGCATGGGATCGATGATCGGGCCGATCAGCGGCCCGGTGCTCGGCGGCATCATCACCGAAAGCTTCAACTGGCGCTGGATCTTCTACGTCAACGTGCCGTTCGGCATCGCCTGCACCGTCGCGCTCTGGCTGATGCTGGAGCCGGGCAAGGCGGCGGCGCGCAAGTTCGACGCCTTCGGCTACATCATGCTCGCGATTTCCTTCGCCGCCTTTCAGCTGATGCTCGACCGCGGCACGCAGAAGGACTGGTTCGATTCGACCGAGATCGTCATCGAGGCGGCAGTCGCCGCCAGCGCGATCTGGATGTTCGTGATTCACTCGCTGACCACGCGCAATCCGCTGATCCCGCGCGCGCTCTACCGCGACCGCAATTTCATGATGGGCACCGGGCTCACCATCTTCATCGTCGCGGTGATGTATTCCTCGCAGGCGCTGATCGCGCCGATGCTGCAGCAGCTGCTCAACTACAGCACCAAGCAGGCCGGTATGCTGATGATGCCGCGCGGCATCGGCACGATGATGTCGATGCTGATCGCCGGCCGGCTGATGAACCGGGTCGATATTCGTATCCTGATGCTGACCGGGCTGACCACGCTCGGCACCGCGCAATATGTCATGACCGGCTATGACATCGTGATGGACTCCTTCCCGATCATGCTCGCCGGCTTCCTCCAGGGCGCCGGCATGGGGCTGGTGGTGGTGCCGCTGACGATGGTCGCCTATGCGACGCTGCCCTCGGCGGTGAGGACCGATGCGACCGCCGTTTTCGCCATGACGCGGAATCTTTCGGCCTCGGTCGCGATCGCGGCGATGGGCGCGCTGTTCGCGCATAATGTCCAGATGATCCATGCCGAGGTCGGCACCCATGTCACCGAAATGAACATGCCCGTCCTCGACGGCCGGTTGATCCAGCAGCTCGGCCATGCCGGCGGCATGGTCGCGGCGATGGTCGATGCCGAGGTCAACCGCCAGGCGCTGATGATCGCCTATATCGACGACTTCTGGCTGATGATGTGGGGCGCGGCGGCGGCGATGCCCTTCGTCCTGATGCTGCGGCCGCGCAAGCCCGGCAAGGAGGAGCCGGCGCCCGCGGCGGCGGAATAGCGCGCTCAGACCTGCTTGCGGCGGAAGCAGTCGTGCGCGTGATCGTTGATGATCCCGACCGCCTGCATCCACGCATAGACGATCACCGGGCCGACGAAGTTGAAGCCGCGGCGCTTGAGCTCCTTCGAGATCGCCTCGGACAAGTCGGTCTTGGCCGGGATCGTACGACCGTCGCCCTTCAGCACTTTGCCGTCGGTGAAGGACCAGCAGAACTCGGCGAAATCCTCGCCGCGGCCGGCCATCTCCTGATAGATCCGTGCCGCCTTGATCGCCGCCTCGATCTTGGCGCGCGAGCGGATGATGTCGGCATTGTCGAGCAGCCGGGCAATGTCCTTCTCACCGAATCGGGCCACTTTGGCCGGCTCGAAGCCGCGGAAAGCCCGGCGGAAGGCCTCGCGCTTGCGCAGCACGGTGATCCACGCCAGCCCGGCCTGAAAGCCGTCGAGCACGAGCTTTTCCCACAACGCGCGCGAATCGCGCTCGACGACGCCCCATTCCTCGTCGTGATAGGCCTGCATCAGCGGGTCGCTCCCCGCCCAGGCGCAGCGCTTCACTGCCCGGCCACTCACCGGTCAGATTGCCGAATCGGCGAGGCGAACGTACCACCGGTCATCGACGATCCTTCAGAGGTCGCAAGGAGACTTCCTTCCCGGCTGGGTGGTCGTCTCGCCAGCATAGCGGGAGTGGACGGATGGAAAAGCTCATCATCGAGGCCGCGCTCAACGAGCTGATCTCCAAGCAGCAGAACCGCAACGTCCCCTATGGGCCCGAGGAGGTGGCGCTGGACGCCAAGGCCTGCGTCGATGCCGGCCTCTCCTTCCTCCACTTCCACGCCCGCGAGCAGACCTTCGGCGAGATGGAGTGGAACAAGGCCCGGCTGTACAAGGAAGGCATCCTGAGGATGCGCGCGCTCGGCGTGCCGCCCGAGCTGCCTTGGTACCCGACCTATCTGACGCTCGATCCCTTCTACCAGGAGCATGTCGTCGACCTCGCCGAGGATCCCGAGGTGCGGCTGCAGATCGCCGCGATCGACATGGGCTCGGACAACATCAACGACTACGATGCCTCGACCAAGACCTTCACCAGCCCCGACCAGACCAAGGCCTGGTCGCATGATTTCCACGAGCAGTTCTTCCGCCTGTGCCGCGAGCAGAAGCAGCGGCCCTATCTCGGTGTCTATGAGCCGGGCGCGCTGCGCGCGATCGCGCAATATCTCGACCTCGGCTGGCTCGAGCCGCCGCTCTTGATGAAATTCTTCTTCTCCGATGCCGGCCCCTACGGCTTCCCGCCCAATCCGCGCTGCGTCGAGATGTTCGTGCGCACGCTGGAAATCGTGTTCCCCGGCGTGCCCTATATCTGGTTCACCATGTGCTACGGCCATTCGATCTGGGATCTGGTCAAACCGACGATCGATCTCGGCGGCCATGTCCGCGTCGGCCTCGGCCAATATCACCCGTGGTACTGGAAGGATCCGACCGGCGAGGAGCCGACCAACGCCGAGCAGGTCGCCCGGGTCGCCGACATCGCCCGCAGCATGGGCCGCGAGCTGGCGACGCCCGCCGAGGCACGCGCCGCCTTCGGCCTGCCCGCCTGGGACATGCCGCAGCCGGCGCTGGCGATGGAGGCGCGCTGACCATGGCCAAGAAGCTGATCATCGAAGCCGCGATCCACGAGCTCACACCGAAATCGAACAACCCCAATGTCCCCTATGGACCGGACGAAGTCGCCCCCGACGTCGCCGCCTGCGTCGCCGAGGGCCTGTCATTCCTCCATTTCCACGCGCGCGATCCGGACACCGGCGAGCAGCTATGGACCGACGCCGACAGCTACAAGCAGTCGATCCTCGGCATGCGCGACCTCGGCGTGCCGGCGGGGCTCCCCTGGTATCCGACCTATGGCGGGCTCAACCGCCAGGCGTTCGCCCATATCGCGACGCTGGCCGGCGATCCCGAGGTCGGCTTGCCGATGACCGGGATCGATCTCGGCACCGCCAACCTCAATGATTTCGACCCGACGACGGGCAAGTTCGTGTCGCCCGATTTCGTCCAGAGCCTGTCCCATGCCGGCGCCAAGGATCTGTTCGATCTCTGCCGCGAGCTGGGCATCAGGCCCTATCTCGGGGTCCATGAGCCGGGCCATCTCCGTCACATCGGCGCCTATCTCGACAAGGGCTGGATCGAGCCGCCGCTGGTCATCAAATTCGCCTTCTCGGACATCGGCCCGGTCGGCCTGCCGCCAGAACCCGAATGTCTTGGCTGGTACGCCGAGATGATCGACATGGTGCTGCCGGGCGTGCCGGTCGAATGGTTCGTCACCTGCAACGGCCCGTCGATCTGGAAGCTGGCGCCGGCCGCGATCGAGCTTGGCGGCCACGTCCGCGTCGGCCTCGGCCAGTATCACCCGTGGAGCTGGCCCGATCTTTCCAACGAACGGCCGACCAATGCCGAGCAGGTCGCGCGCGTCGCGGAGATGGCAAGAGCAGCGGGACGCGAGATCGCGACCGTCGACGAGGCGCGCGCGATGCTGGGGCTCGCCGCGGTCTAGGCGAGAGGCGGGGCGAGCGCATGGCTGACGGGGGCGCATCGACCGGGGAGGCGATGGCCCCGTTGAAGCGGCTGCTGCTGCCCTTCGCCGCGATGCTCGGAACGTTCATGCAGGTGCTCGACACCAGCATCGCCAATGTCTGCCTGCCGCATATGCAGGCGCAGCTCAACGCCACGCCGGAGAGCGTCACCTGGGTGCTGACCAGCTACATTCTCGCTGCCGCGGTGGCGACGCCGCTGACCGGCACGCTGGAAAACTGGCTCGGCCGGCGGGCGGTCTTCACCGGCGCGGTCGGCGGCTTCACCCTCGCCTCGGCGATGTGCGGCGGCGCCCCGACGCTCGGCACGATGGTGATTGCCCGCGTCCTCCAGGGCCTATTCGGCGCGCTGCTGCTACCGCTGGCGCAGGCGGTGATGATCGACAGCTACCCGGCCGAGAAGCGCGCCAGGGCGATCATGCTGTGGAGCATGGCAACGATGATCGCGCCGATCGTCGGGCCGGTGATCGGCGGAATCATCACCGAGAATATGAGCTGGCGCTGGGTGTTCTACATCAACATCCCGGTCGGCATCTTCTGCACGATCGCGCTGTGGCTGCTGGTCGCGCCGGGCCGGCCGGTGCGACGGCCGTTCGACATGACCGGCTTTGCCCTGCTGGCGACCGCCTTCGCCTCGCTCCAGCTGATGCTCGATCGCGGCACACTGCAGGACTGGTTCGATTCGACCGAGATCAAGCTGGAGGCGGCTGTCGCCGTCTCCGCTTTCTGGATGTACTTCATCCACAGCATCACCACCCGCCATCCGCTGATCCCGCGGCCGCTGTTCCGCGATCGCAATTTCGCCATGGCGATGGCGCTGATGCTGGTCGTCGTCTCGGTGCAATATTCCTCGCAGGCGCTGCTGCCGCCGATGCTGCAGACGCTGCTGCGCTACAGCACCGAACAGGCCGGGATCCTGATGGCGCCGCGCGGCTTCGGCACGATGATCGCGATGCTGATCTCGGGCCGCATGACCAGCAGCGGCAAGGTCGACATCCGCATCCTGATGATCTTCGGCCTAGCCGTGCTGAGCTTCTCGCAATATCTGATGACCGGCTTCGATCTGGAGATGAGCGGGATGCCGGTCGTCATCGGCGGCTTCCTGCAGGGCTTCGGCATGGGCTTCGTCGCGATTCCGCTGACGATCGTCGCCTATGTCACCTTGTCGCCCAAGCTCAGCACCGACGCCGCTGCGGTCTTCGCCATGGTCCGCAATCTTTCCGCATCCGTCGCCATCGCGTCGGTCGGCGCGCTGACCGCGCATAATTTCCAGGAATTTCACGCCAGCGTCGGCGAGCATGTGACACAAGCCTCGATGCCCTTGCTCGACGGGCGGCTGATAGATCAGCTCGGCCGCGCCGGTGGGACGGTGGCGGCGATGATCGACGCCGAGGTCAACCGCCAGGCGGCGATGATCGCTTATCTCAATGATTACTGGCTGATGAAATGGGGCGCGTTGCTGGCGATGCCGTTCATCCTCATGCTGCGTCCCAGGGGCCGCGTAACGGCCGAGCCGGGCAACGTCGTGGATTGAGCGGCCGACACATTCGAGGCCGGCGGTGAAGGAAGCGGAGCATGGGGCAAGGCAGGCTTTGGCTGATTGCAGCATCACTGCTGGCGCTCGCGGCCTGCGGCCGATCTCGCGACTCGACACCCGGGCGGGGCGGCGAGGCCAGCGACAAGCTGCTGCGCGACGATGCCGGCGGCGATGACTGGCCCGGCTATGGCCGCACCTATGGTGAGCAGCATTTCAGCCCGCTCGGCGAGATCAACGACAGCAATGTCGCCAAGCTAGGCCTCGCTTGGTCGATGGACCTGCCGCCGGGCAATGCCGCCACCCAGCCGCTCGAGATCGGCGGCACGCTCTATTTTGCGACGGGTATGAGCATCATCCACGCGGTCGACGCGGCGACCGGCAAGCTCCTCTGGCAATATGATCCGAAGACCGCCGAGCATGCCGGCCATGAGATGCGCACCAGCTGGGGCATTCGCGGCATCGGCTGGTGGAACGGCAAGGTCTACACCGGCACGGTCGACGGGCGGCTGGTCGCGCTCGACGCCAAGACCGGCAGGCTGGTCTGGTCGGTGCGCACCACGCCCAAGGGCAGCGGATTGTTCATCACCGGCGCGCCACGCGCCTTTGCCGGCAAGATCGTCATCGGCCAGGGCGGCGGCGACACGACGAACAACCGCGGCTACGCCACCGCCTACGATGCCGAGACCGGCAAGCAGCTCTGGCGCTTCTACATCGTCCCCGGCGATCCGAAGAAGGGCTTCGAGACTCCGGCGATGGCGATGGCCGCCAAGACCTGGACCGGCGAGTGGTGGAAATGGGGCGGCGGCGGCGAGCCGTGGAACGGCTTCACCTATGATCCCGAGACTGACACGCTGCTGATCGGCACCGGCAACGGCTTTCCGCACAACCAGCGCGCCCGTTCGCCCGGCGGCGGCGACAATCTCTTCCTCTGCTCGATCGTCGCGGTCGACGCGAAGACCGGCCAGTACAAATGGCACTATCAGTACAATCCCGGTGAAACCTGGGATTACAATTCGACGATGGACATGGAGCTCGCCGAGCTCACCATCGCCGGCGCGCCGCGCAAGGTGGTGCTGCACGCACCTAAGAACGGCTTTCTCTATGTCATCGACCGGACCAACGGGAAGCTGATCTCAGCCGGCAGGATCGCCCGCGTCACCTGGGCGAGCGGGATCGACATGAAGACCGGCCGGCCGATCGAAGTGCCGGGCGCGCGCTATCCCAAAGGCGCACCTTTCGAACTCTGGCCGACGACGTCGGGCGCGCATAGCTGGATGCCGATGGCCTACAGCCCGATGGCGAAGCTGGTCTACATTCCGAAGATCGAGCAGGGCGGTGTCTTCAGCGACAGCGTCGAGGACCTCAAGGGCTGGAAGAACGGCGATTTCGGCCCCGGCCGGCGCACCGCGCCATCGAAAAGCCCGCTCAACAACCGAACCGCGCTGCTCGCCTGGGATCCGGTCACGCAGCAGCAACGATGGAAGGTGGATACCGTCGGCGGATGGAACGGCGGCGTGCTGGCGACGGCGGGCAATCTTGTCTTCCAGGGCCAGCTCAACGGGCAGTTCAGTGCCTATGCCGGCGACAGCGGCAGGACGCTGTGGCGCTTTGCCGCGCAGGCGGGGATTCTCGGCGCACCGATCAGCTATCGCGTCGGCGGCAGGCAATACATCACCGTGCTCGCCGGCGTCGGAACGTCAGCCGCCTATAACCCGGACAGCCATGGCGGCATCGTCTTCGACTATCGCTCGCAGAAGCGCCGCGTGCTCACCTTCGTGCTCGACGGCAAGGCGAACCTGCCGCCCGCGCCGCCGCCCTTCGTGCTCAAACCGGCAGCCGACGCGGATTATCGCCCCGATCCCGCGCTCGCGACCAAGGGCTGGCTGCTCTACGCGAAGAACTGTCAGGCCTGCCACGGACCGGACGCGATCTCGGGCGGCGCCGCGCCCGATCTGCGCGGCTCGGCCGTGGCGCAATCGGCGGAGGCTTTCGACGGCATTGTGCGCGGCGGCGACTTGGTCGCTGCCGGCATGCCGCGCTTCGACGAGAAGAGCGATGAGGAGCTTGCCGCGATCCGCCAGTATCTGCGCAGCCGCGCAGCCGATCTGCGCAGGGGACATTAGTTTTTCTTTTCGTCATCCCGGCCTTGAGCCGGGATCCCGCTTTTTCCTTCTTCTCCAACGCCGAGAACGCCATTTGCTGCCGAAAAGGCAGCGGGATCCCGGGTCAAGCCCGGGATGACGAGGAAAGGAGTGGAGCTCAAATGAAAAGGGCGGGGAGCCACGCTCCCCGCCCTCATCAATGATCATGCGATGCAGCGATCAGGCGTTGAATCCGACGATCTCGCGCTCGACCTCGCCGATCTTCTTGCCGTCCTCGAAATAGCCGAGGTGGTAGTCGCCGCGGATGGTCGAACGAATCGTCTGCCGCTCCTGCGTCGGATCGGAGCCCTCCACCGCATGAAGCATGCGGTGATTGTCCCAGATCAGCATGTCGGTCGGCGACCATTCATGCCAATAGGCGCTGGTGCCCTTGCCGCGTTCGTTGACCGCGTGGCAGACCTCATCGAGCATCGCGTCGCCCTCGGGGTCCTCATGGTTCTCGACGCCGAAGCACATCCACGGCGCGACATGGAGCACCTTCTCGCCGGTCGGGCGGGTCCACACCGCCGGATGGATCGCCCGCGGGAAGATCGACATTTCCTTGAGGAACGCTTGGTCGGTCGGCCTCTCGCCGAGGATCTTGAAGTTGATGCCGTAGCGCATCGAGCTGAGCCGCGTATCGAGGGTGTAGATGATGTTCTTGCCCTCGATCTTAGCGAGCAGATCCTTGGGGAACTGCCGGTAGCACTCGATGCCGTCCATGAAGCCGGTGCGGCCGCCTTTGGTAGTCACCACGATCGGGCTGCGCAGCACGCCGGCATAGTTGAGCTCGTCATTGTAGCAATGATCGAAATGCCAGGGCGAGAAGCGGCCGACGACCTCGCCATTGACCTCGAGCAACCCGTCCAGGTCGTTGGGATCGTCCTTCGGCATGTAGTGCATGTCGATGACACCGACCGCCTCGTCGCCGGTTTCCTTGTCGCGCGCGGTCGTCGTGGTCGGATGATCCTTCAGCGGGCCGAAGATCTTGCTGACCGCGACCTGCATCTTGGCGGTCGGCTCCATGTCCTTGAACACGATCAGGCCGCGCTTGATGAAGAGCTGGCGCAGCTCCTCGCGCACGCTCTCGTCGTTGATGTTGTCCCAGGTGAGGCCGCGAACTTCCGACCCGAAGCTCAGGTCTTCCCTCAGATCGCGGACGTCGATGCCGGCCATTCCAAAACTCCTCTCGATCGTGTTACTCTATAACACAGAAGGTTTATATGTAACACACTGCGGCCTGATTGAAAAGAGACTCCAGGCCGAAATGCAGCCTAACAGGCCGGCCGCACGCGCTCCCAGCGGCGCTGGACGACGCCATGCTCGAGATAGTCGACCATCAGGCCACCGAGGCGGAACTCGGCAGCACCGTCATTCCAGACCAGGCGGATGACCGAACCGTCGCGAATCGCAGCGAATCGCCGGCGCTCGCCGAATGGCACCTTGGGCGCATCGACGGCGCCGTCCGGCCGCTGGATCAGATAGCTGCCATCGTCATAGCCATAGGTGAAGGCGCCATCCTCGATGTCGAATGTGCCCATCATGGCGATGGTCTGCTTGCTGCCGTCGTCCTCGCGTTTCAGCAGCAGCGAGACGAACACGCCGTCGACCAGCACCCAGCGGCCGTCGGCGGCCGGTGCATAGGCGACGCCGGTCGCATCATACCAGCCTGCCATGGTGTAGACGCCCTCGATCGCCGCGCGCAGCTCGGCGGCGTCGACCGTCTCCCTCGCCGCCACCGACATCAGGGTTTGGGGAAGCGCTTGGCCCGACTGTTGGTCAGCGGCCGGCGATAGCTGGGGTCGCTGCGGTCGCGGCTCGGCACGCCATTGGTGTGGACGTCGGGAATGTCGGCAAAGGGGATCGGCCCCTCGTTGACCGTGCCCGACCATTCGACGGTGCAATAGCGCGTCGCGATCTTCCATTCGCCGCTGCGCTTCTCGAAGCGGTCGATGTAGCGGCCGCCGGCAACCCACACCGTCTCGTCGCGATTGCGCGCGGTGAAGATGTAATAGGTCTCGGTATGCGCGGTATCGCCATCCAGCTCGCAGCTGTGGTTGGTCAGATGGTGCTGGGTCGAGATCTGGCCGGCGTTATGCAGCGGCACGACCCATTGGATGAACTCCTCGGGCGAGCCGACGAACTCGCCGTGATCGTCGGTCGCATCGGGATGATAGACCGAGCGCAGCAGATCCTCGTCGAAACGATCGACGCCGCGCGAGTAGCGCATCAGGCAGTCGAGGATCGCCTGACGGTCGACCAGCTGGCGCACCGCGGCCAAGGTCTCCTTGTCGACGGCTTCAAGCGTATCGGCGTCCATGGGCAATTCCTCTCGGAGTCGTGGTTTGGCCCAGTCGATCACAGATTGAACGGCAACCGCAAGCCCGGCGCCGGCCAGCGGCAGCGGGCGATGGTGCCGCCATGGGAGAAGCTGAGGTAAGCATCGCGCATGTCCGCGCCGCCAAAGGCGATGTTGGTGGTGATCTCGTCAGGGGTCGGGACATGGTCGACCGCGCCGGTCGTGGGATTGACCCGCATGATCCCTGGATTCTCCATGAAGGCGGCGACCGCGACCGTGCCATCCGCCTCCATCGCCAGCGAATCGAGGAACTGGCGGCGGGGAAAATCGGCGATCACCTCGCCCGCCTGCTCCCCGGCTTCCGGCGAGGCGTCGAAGCTGAGCAGCCAGCGCTCATAGGTTGCCGCGCCATAGACCGTCTTGCCGTCGGGCGAGACGCCGACGCCGTTGAGGCACAGGCCGAAATTGGACCGGCGAACCGAGCCGTCCGGGTCGACGCGATAGAGCCCGCCATGGCGCAGGCCATCGTCGACCCAACCGCCGAAATCGCTGAACCAGAAGCCACCGTCGGGGGTGAACTGCAGGTCGTTGGGTCCCGCGAACCGGCGGCCCTCGAAGCTATCGAGCCAGGTCTCGACCTTGCTGGTCGATGGATCGATCCGCTGGATCATGCCGCCGCCCGAGGTGCGCGAGGCATTGGGCAAGGGCCGGGTGCGAGTCGGGATCAGGGGCGCGCTGTCCCAGTCGAAGCCGCCATTGTTGCAGCAATAGATTGCGCCATCCGGGCCGACCGCGAGCCCGCTCGGGCTGCCGCCGGTCTCGGCGAAGACCGAGAGCGTGCCGTCGCGGGCGATGCGCATCAGCCGGCCGCCGGCGACCTCGCAGACGATCAGCTGGCCATCATCGAGGACGACCGGGCCCTCCGGAAAATTCAGGCCCTCGGCGACAATGTCGAAGTCCATCTCAGCCTCTCCAGCTCGGTTCGCGTTTCTCGACAAAGGCGCGCGCACCCTCGGCGGCATCGGGCGAGGCGCGGACGATCTCGACCGCCTCTTCCTGCAGCGCGCGCAGCTCGGCATCGCCGACATCGGCCGCAGCGCGCGTCAGCCGCATCGCCTGGCGCACGGCGAGCGGCGCATTGGCCGCGATCCGCGCGGCCAGCGCCTTCGCTTCGTCGAGCACGCGATCGGCCGGCGCGAGATGATTGACCATGCCGAGCTCATAAGCGCGTCGTGCAGATAGCGGAGCAGCGCCGCCCACCAGCTCGAGCGCGATCCCGCGTGGCAGGAAACGAGCCGCGCGGATCACGCCGCCCGCGCCCGGGATCAGGCCGCGCCGTACCTCCGGCAAGGTGAAGGCCATGTCCTCGGCGGCGATGATCATGTCGCAGGCGAGCGCGATCTCGACGCCGCCGCCATAGGCATTGGCATGGACCGCAGCGATCCACGGCTTCTCGCGCCGGGCATAGACGAAGCCGGCAAAGCCGCCCGGCCGCGCCTTCACCGGCTGGCCGAAGCCGGCCGAAACCTGCTTGAGATCGGCGCCAGCGCAAAAGGATTTGCCGCGCGCCGCGATAAGCGCGACGCGGATCGCGGGATCGGATTCGACCGTCGCGACATGCGCCTCGATCGCATCGGCCATGTCGGCGTTGATCGCATTGTGCACGCGCGGCCGGTTGAACGTGATGATCGCGACATGCCCGTCGCGCTCGAACAGCACCGGCGGCTCTTCGGTTTCGCTCATCGATCCCTCTCCTAGCGCGGCGCCATGCGGATGGCGCCGTCGAGCCGGACATCCTCGCCGTTGAGATAGCCGTTCTCGATCATCATCAGCGCCAGCGCGGCATATTCCTCCGGTTCGCCGAGCCGCTTGGGAAAGGGCACCGAGGCGGCAAGGCTGTCGAGCAACGCCCGCGGCGCGCCGAGCATTGGCGGCGTCGCGAAGATGCCGGGCAGGATCGTGTTGATCCGGATCCCCTCGCTCATCAGATCGCGCGCGATCGGCAGGGTCATCGCGACGATGCCGCCCTTCGACGCCGAATAGGCCGCCTGGCCGATCTGCCCGTCCTCGGCGGCGACCGAGGCGGTGTTGACGATCGCACCGCGCTCGCCGCCGTCGAGCGGACCGAGCGTCGCCATGCCGACCGCCGATTTCACGATGCAGCGAAACGTGCCGACCAGATTGACCGCGACGATCTTCTCGAAGGCGTCGACCGGGAAGTGACGCAGCGCACCGCCGTCCTTGGCGCGGCTGACCGTCTTGATCGCATTGCCGGTGCCGGCGCAGTTGACCAGCACCCGCTCCTGGCTGTGCGCCGCACGCGCCTTGGCGAAGCCGGCGTCGACCTGCTCCTCGGACGTCACATCGACCTGGCAGAAGACACCGCCGATCTCCGCGGCGAACGCTTCGCCAGCGGCGGCGTTGAAATCGAAGATCGCGACCTTGGCGCCACGGCCGGCCAAGGCCAAAGCGGTCGCACGGCCGAGCCCGGAGGCTCCGCCGGTAACCACGGCCGCGACCGTTCCGTCGAGTTTCATTCAGCCTCCCCGCCGCCGTCAGACGATCTTCGAATCGCTTTTGCCCCAATAGGCATCACGCAGCAGCCGTTTGTAGAGCTTGCCGGTCGGATGGCGCGGCAGCTCGGCGATGAAATCGATCCGCCGCGGCGTCTTCACGCCCGACAGTCGCTCCCGCGTCCAGCGGATCAGCTCGGCGGCAAAGGCGTCATTGGCGTCCGACCAGTCGAGCGGCTGGATCACCGCCACCACCTGCTCGCCCATCTCGGGATCGGGCGCGCCGACCACCGCCGCATCAGCGACGCGGGGATGGGTGACGAGGAGATTCTCGATCTCCTGCGGATAGATGTTCACCCCGCCCGAGATGATCATGAAACTCTGCCGGTCGGTCAGGTAGAGATAACCGTCCTCGTCGAGCCAGCCGACGTCCCCGAGCATCGACCAGCCATGCTTGTTGTAGCTCGCCGCGGTCGCCTGCGGATCGTTGTGATAGGCGAAGTCGACCCCGCCGGCGAAACACACCAGACCCTGCTCGCGCACCGGCAGCACATCGCCACGCTCGTCGCAGATGTGAACTGTCCCGAGCACCGCGCGGCCGACCGTACCGGGATGGGCGAGCCACTGCGGCGAATCCACCAGGGTCATGCCGTTGCCCTCGGTCGAGGCGTAATATTCCCAGAGGATCGGACCCAGCCAGTCGATCATCGCCTGTTTGATCGGCACCGGACAGGGCGCGGCGGCATGGATCACCACGCTCAGCGACGACAGGTCATAGCTCTCGCGCAACGCCAGCGGCAGCTTGAGCAACCGCACAAAATGCGTCGGCACGCATTGCGCCTGGGTGACACGCCAGCGCTCGATCGCGGCGAGAAAATCCTCAGGATCGAATTTTTCCATCAGCACGACCGTGCCGCCCAAACGCTGCACCGTCATGCACCAGCGCAGCGGCGCGGAATGGTAGATCGGCGCGGGCGAGAGATAGATCGTCTCCGCCGAGGTGCCGAACAGCTGCGAGGCGAAGGTGCATTGCGTCGTCGGTGCAGCGATATCGCCATTCGCCGGCAGCTCGCCGCGCAGGCCCTTGGGCCGCCCGGTGGTGCCGGACGAATAGAGCATGTCTGTGCCGGGCCGCTCGTCGGCGATCGGCGTTTCGGGCAGCGCAGCCGTTTCGCTATCCCAGGAGCGAAGACCCCCACCACGCTCGCCGACGGCGAAGAACATGACGCCCGGCAGCTCAGCTTGCAAATCGCCTGCAGCGCCGGTCACGGCGAGCGAGGTGACCACCGCCTTCGCGCCGCTGTCCTTGACGATGTAGGCCGCCTCGCCGGCGGTCAATCGCGAGGAGATGCAGACGAAGAACAGCCCCGACCTCTGCGCGCTCCAGGCGATCTCGAGATAACGCAGGTGATTGTCGAGGAAGACCGCGACGACATCGCCCGGCTGCAGCCCCAGCGCGCGCCAGAGATGCGCGCCCTGGTTCGAGCGGCGATCGAGCTCGCCATAGGTCACGGTCTCGCCGCTGCCGGCCATGATCAGCGCGGGCTTATCCGGATCGCTGGCCGCGTGAACGCAGGGATGGAGCCGCTGGGCGTCGGCCACGGCCAGGGCGGCGGTCAGGCGGCGACCGTCGCGCGACCGCGCTGGAGCATCTCCTCCCAGGGCACGCGATGCGTGTCCTCGCCACTCTTGAGCAGCTTGCCGGCGCGCGCCTCGGTCAGCTTGCCGTCCTGTGCGACGACCTCGCCGGCGACCAGCACCGTGTCGATGCCGACGCCGTGATTGTAGAGCCGCGCCGCGCCGCCCGGGAAATCGAAGCGCATCTCGACCGGCGAGGAGGCGATCGTCTCGGGATCGAAGATGACGATGTCGGCCCAATAGCCCTCGGCAATGCGGCCGCGATCGGTCAGGCCATAAAGCTTGGCGGGGATGTCGCTGAGTTCCTGAACCAGCTCCTCGAGGGTGAAGATGCCTTCGTCGCGGACCAGCTCCTTGAAGCAGGCGGTGGGATATTCGACGTTGATCACGCTCCTGACATGCGCGCCACCGTCCGAAGCGCCGAGCATCAGCCGCGGGTCGCGCAAGATGCGCTTGCGCAAAGCGCGCTGCTCGGGCGTCGCGACCGGCACGAGAAAATTCTCGAAGCCGATCTCCAGCTTCGCTTCGATCGCGAGGTCGAAGATCGTCTCGAGCACGCTCAGCCCGCGTTCCTTCGCGATATCCGCCACGCGCTGGCCAACGAGATGCTTCATCGCCGCCGGCCCGGCGTCGCTCACCTGGAAATTGGGCAGCGAGGAGGAGAAGAACGCTTTGTTGGTGCCGTCGGGCAGATCCTCGATGATCTTGATCAGCCTGGCGCGGATCGCGGGATCCTTCAGCGCCTCGATCCGGGCGGGATAGTCCATCTCGTAGAGGAAGGCGTAGCCGACGGTATTGCGGAAGCCGGTGTCGCTTTCGAGCAGGTCGATCCGCACGCGGAAATTATGCGGGATGATCTGCGGGACGACGAAGCCGCCCATCGCGGCGACCTCGGCAACCGCATCGAGCTGGCGGTCCTGAATGTCGGGCATGCCGGGATAGTCGAGCAGCACCGTGTTCCAGTTGATCGGCGCCCGCCCCTCGCGCGACATGTCGGCGAGCAGCTTTACGTCGCGCCGGTCCTCGGTGAAGCCGCGCACCGCCGTGCCGGGGATGAACTCGAGACTGGTGCCGGGGTGATCGCGCAGCGCGCTGGCGAGCGCGACGAATTCGTCATGGCCGGCGAATTGCGGCGGCGTCGGCCGCTCGTCGCCATCGAAATGCGTGCCGGCGGTCGCGGTCGAGAAGCCGAGCGCGCCGGCGCTCAGCGCCTCGTCGACCACCGCCTTCATCCGCGCGATCTCTTGGGGAGTTGCCTCGCGCTTCGAGGCGTCCTCGCCCATGACATAGCGGCGGACCGCACCATGGCCGACCATGACGCCGACGTTGATCGCATAGGGCTGGCGCGCGATCTCGGCGTAATATTCCGGGAAGCTGCTCCAGTTGAACGCGATGCCCTGGGTCAGCGCCTCGATCGGGATCGCCTCGACTCGCGCCAACAGCCGGGCGAGGAAGTCCTGATCCTCGGGCTTCACCGGGGCGAGCGAGATGCCGCAATTGCCGGTGATGATCGTCGTCACGCCGTGCAGCGGCGAGGGCGAGGCGGTCGGGTCCCAGAGGAGCTGGGCATCATAATGGGTGTGGATGTCGACGAAGCCCGGAGCGACCACCCGGCCGGCCGCGTCGATCTCGCGCGCGGCCTTGCCGTCGATCTCGCCGATCGCGGCGATCCGCCCGCCGGCGATCGCGACATCGGCGATTCGCCCCGGCGCGCCGGTGCCGTCGACCAGCCTGCCGCCACGGATAATCAGGTCATATTGGGCCATCAGCGCTCTCCTGCGGCCAAGTCTAGCGCCGTCGGCCAAGGGCAGGACAGAGGAATCGCGGCCAACGCAGAATCATGGCGAAATTCCTGGCTATGGGCGAATCGGGTCCGTTTCGGATAGAAGGGCGGCCGTGTCCGCTCCCGTGAAGAAACCCGCGCACCGCCGTCGTTCCGCTCCGGCTTCGCCGCGAAGCTGGATACGCGCCAATACCCTGGGCTGGCTGGACAAGGTCCTGCGCGCCGCCGGGCACGACCCGATCCCGCTGTTCGCGAGCCATGGCATCGATCCGGATCTGCTCGACCGGCCCGAGGGCGTCGTGCCGATCGCCCGGCTCGCGCCGCTGCTCGACCATGTCGCCGCATCGCTCGGGATGCCCGACGTCGGTATGCGATTGGCCCAGCAGCAACGTCGCGAGGAAACCTCCGACCCCGTCGATCTGGCGATCTTCAACGCGCCGACGCTGAAGGACGCCTTCCTCTATGGCGAGCGGCATGTCGCCTATTACTGCACCGCCGCCCTGCTCGAGGTCCGGCATTCCAGCGCCAACGGGCCGATCTGCCTCTATTATAAATTTGGCGCCGACCAGATTCACTCCGACCAGATCACCGAATATGGCTGCCTCGGCGCGGCGCTGAACATCATCGCCCTGGCCGGCTCGCAGCCGCTGGAGGTCTGGTTCCGCCATGGCCCGCTGTCCACGCCGGCGGTCTATGCCGAGAATTTCGCCGCCAAGGTGCGCTTCGGCATGCCCTGCGACGCGATCTTCATCGACCTCGACGACTGGCTGCGGCCGATCGAACGGAGCGATCCGGAACTGCATCTCCGCGGTCGCGCGCTGGCGGCCAAGCGCAAGGCGGATACGGCGCCCTTCTCGGCCCATCTCCGCGGCGAGATCGAGCGGCTGCTGCCGGCGCGCAAATGCTCCTATGATTCGATCTGCAAATGGAGCGGGATCCCGCCGCGCACGCTGCGCCGCTATCTCGCCGATGAATCGACCACCTTCGCCCAGCTCAAGGACGAGGTCCGGCGCGACAATATCCGCCATGCGCTGTCGACCTCGGACCTCGATCTGAGCGAACTGGCGCACTACGCCGGCTATTACGACCCCTCGAGCGTCACCCGGAACATGCCACGCTGGTTCGGCGCGGAGGGTGGTAAGAAGCCCCGCGCGAGCGAGCGGCCGAACTGACCGCGCCTCGCGCGTACATCAGCCACCCCCACCATCGTCATTCCCGCGAAGGCGGGATCCAGTAGCGTGTCTCGCTGGCAATGCCTCGGCGGACGGCACCTCAGCATGGATTCCCGCCTTCGCGGGAATTACGAAATAGGAGGGATTAGGCTGCGGCGCGCGCCGGCGCGCGCGAGAGGGTAAGCGGCATGGTCCGCACGCCGTGGATCAGATTGTCGCGGACGAACTTGACCTCGCCAGCCAGCTCGAATCCGGATACGCGGCGCAGCAGCTCTTCGAACATCACCTTCAGCTCGAGCCGCGCGACATGGATGCCGAGGCAGGTATGCGCCGCCGTCCCGAACGCGACATGCTCATTGGGCGTGCGCATGATGTTGAATTGCTCGGGCCGGTCGAACTGTGCCGGATCGAAATTGGCCGAGCCCAGCAGCAGCGCCAGCGAATCGCCGGCCCTGATCGTCTGGCCATGGAGTTCGACATCCTCGCGGGCGAGGCGGACGGTGTGGATCGTCGGCGCCGCCCAGCGCAGCATCTCCTCGACCGCGCTGACCGGCATCTCGCCGCCCTGGGCACGGAGCAGCGCCATCTGCTCCGGCCGCAGCATCAAGGCGTGCAGGCCGAAGGCGATGGCGTTGCGCGTCGTCTCGTTCCCGGCGGCGGCGAGCTGGAGCAGATAGCCTGAGACATCGTCGTCGCTCAGCCGCCCGTCGGCATTGCCCTCGGCGATCGCCGACATGACGCTCTCGTCGGGATGCGCGCGGCGGTAGTTGCTCAGCTTCAGCCCATAGCCCCACAGATTGTGCAGCGCGGCCATGAAGACCTCCGGCGTCGGCGTGTAATGCGGGTCGAGCGGGACGGTGAACATGTTGGTCCAGGCGAGGACCTGCTCGCGATCCTCTTCGGGAATGCCGAGCATCTCCGAGATCGCGTCCAATGGCATGAAGCAGGCAAGATCGGTGATGAAGTCGATCCGGCCCATGTCGAGCGCGCGCTCGATGATCCGCCCGGCGATGCCACGGAAATTATCGGTATAGGCGTTGACCGCGCGCGGCGCGAACAGCCGGCTGGTGACGGTGCGGTTGCGCTGATGCTCGGCGCCATCCATCGACACCATCGTCGGCTTGCCGCCGCGTTCCGGAATGGTCGGATCGAACTGCCGAACCGAGGTGCCGGCCTTGTTGGAAAAGCGCTTGGTGTCGCGGATGATCCGGACGACATCGTCATAGCGGCTGACCACCCACACGCCGGGCACGAACATCGGCTCGTCCTCGAGCGACTGCCAGTAGCAGGGGCTGTCGCGACGCAGCTCCTCGAACAGCTCGAGCGGCAGGCCCGATTTCCACGGATCGCCATTTTCGTAAAGGCTGGGGTCCAGAACGCCGAGACCGCTCATCATTCTCTCCCGCCGCCGTCGCGCGGTCGCTGTCACCCGGCGGGGTATCGCTTTTCCGATCCCTCGCCAACGCCGCCGGGCGCGGTGGCCGCGCTTTCCATCGATAATTGCCGATTGCACGCATCTCGCCTAATCTGCGGCCAAAGTAGATCGAGAGGATTGCGCAATGGCTCTTCAGCTATCGCCGCTGCCGGGGCAGGACGCCTTCGGCACAGTCGTCACCGGGCTGACCTCGGCAGATGTCGAGAAGCCGGATGTCCAGGCCGAGCTGCGCAAGATCTGGATCGATCGCGGCGTGGTCGTGTTCCGCGGCGTCGACGGCGGCGAGGAAACCCATATCCGCTTGAGCCGGGTGTTCGGTGACCTCCAGGACCACGAGATGTTCAAGCATCTCCCCGGTCGCCGACCGGAGCTGATCGACTTGATCTATGACAGCTCCGAAGGCGAGGTCTACGAGATCGACGGGCAGAAGCAGGGCGCCTGGCTGCCCTGGCACAGCGACCTGATCTACACCGACCAGATCAACCGCGGCGGCATCCTCCGCGCGCTGGAGCTGCCGAAGAAGGGCGGCGGGCAGACCGGCTTCATCGACCGAATCCATACCTACAATCTTCTCCCCGAGGAGCTGAAGGCGAAGGTCGAAGGACTGAATGTCCTCTACCGGCCCAACTTCAATCCGGAGAATCAGCGCTTCGGCAAGAACCCGAAGATGCGGATTACAGCCGAGACACCGCGGATGATCCGCGCCAACAATGAGAATCGCCCGCGCACCGTTCACCCGCTGGTCTACAAGCAGAACGAGACCGGCCGGAAAGTGCTCAACGTCTCGCCCTGGTTCGCCGAGGCGATCGAGGGGATGGAGAATGCCGAGGGCGACGCTATCCTCAAGGCGGTGATCGAGCACAGCATCCGTCCGGACCTCGCCTATTTCCACGAATGGCAGGTCGGCGACATGGTGTTGTGGGACAATTGGCGGATGATGCACAGCGCGAACGGCGTCGCGATCGACGATCGCCGCGCGATGCAACGCACGACCATCGCCGGCGATTACGCCCTGGGACGGACCGAAGGCGGTCAGCCGCGCGAGAATGACCTGCGGCTGACCGCCTAGGTCTGCGCTAGACCTGCAAGCCTTCGTGACCGGCGAGCGTCGCGCCGGCAATCGGCGATTGCCATGGCCGGTTCGAGGTCGCCGATCCGATCAGCCGCGCCAGCAGCGCCTGACCTTCCCGCCACGCGCCGAGCCCGGAGTTGGCGTTGATGTGGCCGAGCTCGCCGGCATCGACGAAGCTGGACAGCCACCCCGCCGCCATTTGGGCCGAGCGCTCGATCGTCGCATAGGGGTCATTGCTGCTCGCCACGAGAATCGAGGGAAAAGGCAAAGGCGCGCTGGGCGCCGGCGCGAAGCCGGCCAGCCGCCGGTCGATGCCTGGCCGATCGATATCGGGCGGTGCAACGAGCAGCGCACCACGTACGACGTCGGACGCGTCCTCGCCCGCCCAGCGCGCCCACCAGGCGACGGCATG
>Ga0207667_10001829_pt1 | contig 26727 bp, 14 predicted proteins | sample KBSCornC52_FD_184301 | JGI IMG/M metagenome (GOLD analysis project Ga0207667, IMG submission 184301) | Corn rhizosphere microbial communities from Kellogg Biological Station, Michigan, USA - KBS Corn C5-2 (SPAdes) (version 2) | ecosystem: Host-associated > Plants > Roots > Rhizosphere > Soil ...
CACTTCGGCGATACCGCCGACGGTCTTCGCCCCTGTGGTCAGTGCGACTTCTGCTCTCCCGAACGAGCCACCGCGCAGACCTTCCGGCCGCCCACGGCTCACGAAAACCGCCAACTTCGCAGTATCCTCGAAGCGCTCGACTGCGGAGCTGCCAAAGCCACCGGGAAGCTTCACACCGACCTTGCTCTCGGAGTTGATCGCAGGCAGTTCGACGCTTACCTCGATGCTCTCACTCGTGCCGGGCTCATCACTCTCGGTTCCGATAGCTTCACCAACTCCGAAGGAACGCTCATCCACTTCAAGAGGGCCTCTCTCACCCATGAGGGCCGGACTCGCAGTGAAGGCGACGATCTCAATCTTCTTCTCAAGGACGGCGCAGACCAGAAGCCGGCAAGATCGCGCACTGCCGCCACAGGCAAAAAAGCGGCTGGTAAAGCAGATAAGGCCGAGGCCATCGCAGCCTATACGCCGCATCAGAAAGATCTCGACCAGCGTCTCCGCGAATGGCGTAAAGCCGAAGCGGCGAAGACAGGGAAGCCCGCATTCATCGTCTTCTCCGATGCGATCCTCACCTCTATCGTTCAAGCCTGCCCAACGACAATTCCAAACCTTCTGAAGATCTCCGGCATTGGTCCGGAGAAGGCCGACCGCTATGGCGCGGCAATCGTTGCCATCTGCCGCTCAAAACCTATTCCTCGTGAGTACGGAGCTACTAATAAACCTGCGCCTCTCCGCTCGGCTCCGTCGCGGCCAAAGGCCGCTTCGCCGATGACACGAAAGAGCGACGTCGCTTCGCCGGAAGTGCACGGTGAAAGCTTCCAGCGCCATCGCTCCATCGCTTCCGATCCCGCCGAGTCTCTCACTCCTGACCAGCAGGCTCTCGACCAACGCCTGCGTGACTGGCGCAAAGCGGAGGCTGAGAAACTGGGCCTTCCTCAATTTTTTGTTCTGGGTTCTTCCACCTTGCGGAGCATTGTCCTCACGCGTCCGCAAACCATCGCTCAGTTGAAGACGATCAGCGGCATCGGCTCTGAAAAGACTGAGCGGTTTGGTTCAGCCATCGTCGAGGTCTGCAATGCCTGAATATCTTTGCTTATTTTGTTTTATCGCCGAATCGCCCGCTTGACCTGGGCATATTGCAGCAGGATAAAGCTGTCGGTCATGCCGGCAATATAGTCGGCAACTACGCGTGCAAGGCCTTCTTCTTCGATGTCCTCGAAGTGCCCCTGCGGCAACTCTTCCGGGTCGTTAATCCAGTAGTTGAACAGTGCCGTGACCACTTCTTCGGCTTTGTCGTGCTCGTTTTCGAGGACGTCGCAGGTATAAAGCGTGTCGTAAAGATAGCGCTTCTCCTGCAGACGTTCTGCCTCGGCCTGGGGCGAAAAGACGGCGAGCCGGGTCGGGCAGCGGCGGATGTCCTCGAGGCTCTGAGCACCGATAGCCTCTACGTTGCGCTTTGTCGTCGCGATCAGATCATCGGTCAGAACGTTCTGCATCAGTTGCAGCGCTTCGTTGAAGAGATATTTCTCTTCCACTCCGGCATGCTGCTGCTCCACCATTCGATAGCAGCGTGCGAGGATCTCGACGTGCTCACGAATATGCCCGATGGCCAAAAGGCCGGACTCAACGCCGTCGTCAAGGTCCGCCGTCAGATAAGCAATCTCATCGGCAAGATCGATCAACTGCGCCTCAAGCGGAGGACGCTGATCGAGCATGTACTCTGCAAGCTCGGGATACTCATCGACGTTGTAATCCCGCGAATGCTTGATGATGCCTTCGCGGACACCAAGCGTAAGGTTCAAGCCGCGATGGGCAGCGTAGCGTTGCTCGAAGTGCTCGACGATACGCAGCGCATGGAGGTTATGGTCGAATCGCCGTCCATGCTTTCGCAGGCACTGATCGAGCGCCCGCTCTCCGGCATGGCCGAACGGCGGATGCCCGATGTCGTGAACCAGCGCCAGGGTCTCGGCCAGATCTTCATTCAATCCGAGTGTGGAGGCCGAGGCCCGGGCAATCTGCGCGACCTCTATCGTATGCGTCAGCCGGCTACGAAAGTGGTCCGAGGCCCGGCTGGTAAATACCTGCGTCTTGCCCGCCAGACGGCGAAAGGCACGCGCCTGTACGATGCGTTCGCGGTCGCGCTGAAAAGGGGTGCGCGAAGGTCGAGATGGCGCAGGATAGGCGCGTTCCATCAGAGGATCGTCAGGCCCCCCGGCGACCGCACAGCAATGCAGTTCAGTAGACATCGTCAGGTTCGAGTGTAACGGAAGAAGAAGCTACGGCGAGGGCCTGGATTCCTTCCATGGAAGGGAGGAAAAAGGGAATCAGGTCTTCGTTGCCGCTATTTAGCTGGTGCCGGTGACACCTTCGCCAGCTTCACCCGCGCATTTTCGAGCTTGTGCTGAACTTTGGCAACATCGGCTGGATCGGCGTCGGCAGGCAAAGAGTGCGCGTATTCTGTCATCGAGCGCTCCCACTGCGTTACTGCCAGCTTCAGCTTGCCGGTCTTTTCGTAGACCTCGCCCAGATGGTCATGGACCGTTGGGTCGGTGCTCATGCGCTCCATCGCCTTGCGCAGGTTCTGCTCGGCCAGGTCGTATTGGCCGGACTTGAAGTAGACCCAGCCCAGCGAATCGAGATATGCGCCGTTTTGCGGGTCGAGATCGACCGCCTTGCGGATCAGCGTCAACGCCTCGGGTAGCTTGACTCCACGGTCGGCAAGCATGTAGCCGAGATAGTTCAGGATCGTCGCGTTCTGCGGATCGATGGCCAGCGCCTTGTGGAACTCCGTCTCGGCCTCGTCGTAGTGCTTCTGCCGGTCGGCCAGCACTCCGCGAAGAAAATACACATACAGCTTCTCGTCCGGCTTCGTAGACAGCCCCGAGGCGCTGTCCAGGGCGGAGGCGGCATCGGGCCAGCGCTTCAGCCGGGTATAGATCTGGGTCAGCGCAAGAAAAACATCGCGATCGTCCGTCGCCGTGCCCGTCGCCGAAAGTTGTGCTTTGGCCAGCGCGATTCCCTGATCGGCCTGGCCGGTATCGGCAAGCTGCCCCGCATACATCAATTGCACGGCCTGGTCTTTGGGCTGCGCTTTGGCGGCGGCGGCGGCCGAAGCAGTAGCGTCCTTCCATTGGTGAGCATCGCGGTATGCATCCACCTGCCCCTGGTAGCCGCCCTTGGAGAAGTCTCCGCCAAGCGCGACCATCTGCTGATAAGCAGCAACCGCGTCGGCTGTCTTGTTCTCTTCGCGGTAGATAATACCCAGGCGGTCAAGAAACACTGCGCGGTTCGCCTTCTCTCCGTCGCTGTACTTCCCATCCGCATGAGTGGTGTCGGACACCAGCTTGGTCAGGACCGCGGTCGCGTCGTCATACCGACCCAGCGAATCATAGATCAGCGCCTCGTTATAGCTCAATTCGAGCGAATTCTGGGCCAGCGGCTTGGCCTTCTCGAGCGTCGCCAGCGCCTGGTCGTAGTGTCCCTGCCTGCGCTCAATCTCCGAGATGTGGATCTGCGACTGAGCATCCTGCGGTTCCGCGGCGACGATCTCGTTGAGGATCTTCAACGCTTCGTCCAGCTTTCCGTTCGCCAGCAAAGCATTGGCCAGGCCGCGCTCCGTGTCCAGATTTCCCGGCTCGAGGTCAAGCGCACGCTGATACGCCGCCGCAGCCTCCTCCGGCTTCTTGAGCTGATCGTAGGTAGCGCCAAGGGCATATTCGATTCGCGCGCTGCGGTCGTCTACCGGAATTCCGTTCAGCACATCCGCGGCGCGTTTCGCGTCCCCCTCCTCGCCATAGAGACGCGCCATATTCAGCGCCACCTCTTCCGAGTTCGCATCGATCTTCTGCGCTTGCTTGAACTGCGCCTCCGCCTTGGCCGAATCGTGGTTCAAGCCATAAAGCTGGCCAAGAAGAAGATGCGTCTCCACATCCTTGGGCTTAAGCTGGGCGAGCTTCTCGTATTCGGCAATTGCAAGCTTCAACACCTGTCCCGATTGGGGCGTCTGCGTATCTCCGAGCGACCGCAGATAGACCTTGCCCAGCAATTCATGGGCTCCAATATCGTTCGGGTCTTTGGCCACGCGGTCTTGCGCCGTACTCACCGCTTCACGAATCCGCCCGATCTTGAAGTAGAGTCCGGCCAACCCATCCTGCAACAGTTCAGAGTTCGGGTCGGCGTTCAATGCCAGCTTGTACTCTTCGACTGCCTGGGTAGCATAGTCCGACCGGCCGGCGCTGACAGCCATGTCTTCATAGAGATGCGCCAACCCGTAGTGGTAGTACGCCGATGCCCGGTCCGGCGTCGGAGGAGGGGGCGTTGTGGAGGCGGGGGACGCGGCAAAGATCGAAGGTGCAGCAAATAAGAGCGCAGCCGCCGGCAGCAGGCAGAACGGGCGAAGAGACGAGGCACGCAAAAACAAGGTCATGATGATCTAACTTTCTGGACTTGCAAACTCTGGACCAAATCGTTGCGAGGCAAAAGACAAAGGTTAGACGGCTTCGCCTGACGATTGGATGCAGCGCCAGACCCTGCCGTTTGCGAGGCTGGCGCTGATTATATCCGTCACCGCCTTATCCGTGCCGGAAGTGCCGGACGCCGGTAAACGCCATCGCCACCCCAAGCCGGTTTGCCGCTTCAATAACTTCGGCATCCCGGACCGATCCTCCCGGCTGAATCACCGCCGTGGCTCCTGCCTTGGCAACCACTTCCAGACCATCGGCGAACGGGAAAAAGGCATCCGAGGCGGCAACCGTTCCGGCAAGCGGAAGCACGGCCTTCATCGCTCCAAACCGCGCCGCATCAACCCGGCTCATCTGCCCCGCGCCGATCCCAACCGTCTGGCCGTGGCCATCGGCAAAGCGGGCATAGACGATCGCGTTCGATTTCACATACTTACAGATGCTCCACGCAAACAGCATCGCCCGCAGCTCTTCGGCCGTGGGCTTCCGGTCCGTCACCATCTTCAACTCTGCTTCCGTGACCCGCAGCTGGTCGGCATCCTGCACCAGAAGGCCGCCGGAGACCTGCTTGAGCACACGAGGCGTATCAGCAGGCGTAATCTGCACCAGGCGCAGGTTCTTCTTCGCCGCAAAGCGCGCCAGCGCCTCAGGCGTAAACGACGGCGCTACAATCGCCTCGACAAACAGCTTGGCAATCTCTTCGGCGGCCTCGGCATCGACCTCGCGGTTGATGCCGATCACGCCGCCAAACGCCGAGACCGGGTCGGCTTCGAGCGCGCGTTTGTAGGCTTCCAACACAGTCGCTCCGGTCGAAGCGCCGCACGGATTGGTGTGCTTGATGATCGCCACTGCCGTTTCATCGAACTCGCTGGCGATGTCCCAGCAGGCATCGAGATCGACGATGTTGTTGTAGCTAAGCTCCTTGCCCTGCAACTGCTTCGCACCGGCCACGCCCTTGCCGCTGCCATCGACGTAGAGCGCCGCCTTCTGGTGCGGGTTCTCTCCATAGCGCAGTGTCTTCGCAATCGGTTCGATGATCCGAATCGCCTGCGGCAGCTCCGTCGAAAACACCGCCGCTCCGCCCGGCTCCTCGATGCTCTCGAGCGCCGTAGCAATTCCAGCGTCATAGGCCGCTGTCACGGCAAAGGCCTGTTTCGCCAGCCGCCAGCGAGTGGCGCGGCCCAGGCTGCCGCTATTTGCCTTCAACTCTTCCGTCAACGAGCCGTAATCATCCGCCGAGGTCACAATTGCCACGTCGGCAAAGTTTTTCGCTGCCGAGCGCACCATCGAAGGGCCGCCGATGTCGATATTCTCGATCACATCGGCGAACGCTACCCCCGGCTTCTGCGAGGTCTTCTCGAAGGCGTACAGGTTGACTACGACCATGTCGATGGGCTCGATCTCATGTTCCGCGACCGAAGCCTGATGCTCCGCGTTGTCGCGGATGTGCAGAATGCCGCCATGCACCTTCGGATGCAGCGTCTTCACGCGGCCATCGAGCATCTCGGGAAAGCCGGTCAGGTCGCTGATATCGCGCACCGGCAGTCCCGCCTCCCGCAGGGCGCGGGCAGTTCCGCCCGTTGATACGAGGTCTACGTTGAACGAGGTAAGGGCACGGGCAAAATCGACAAGGCCGGTCTTGTCGGTTACGGACAAAAGAGCGCGGCGAATGGGCCGAAGATCGGCAGGAGCGGCGGAGTTGGAAGCGGAAGAATGTTCAATCATCACACTTCTATTATGCTTGACCCGCTGCTATAAGTTACAGCAGCGCCGCCCCGGTCAGTGACGCCACTTGGGCCAGTCCATGCCCTGCACACCAGCGTTTTAGCCCATTGGCAATGTTTTCCACCGCTCTCGGATCGGCATAGCTAGCCGTCCCCACCTGCACCGCCGTTGCCCCGGCGAGCATGAACTCTACCGCATCTTCCGCGCGCACAATCCCGCCCATGCCGACCACGGGAATCTTCACTGCCTGCGATACCTCTTGCACCATCCGCACCGCAATCGGCTTGATCGCCGGGCCTGACAGACCACCGGTGACGTTGGCGATTCTTGGTTTCCGCGTTTCGACATCAATTGCCAGAGAGACAAAAGTATTCACCAACGAAACGGCATCCGCTCCGCCATCTTCAGCTACCTTGGCCATCTGCCCAATGTTCGTCACGTTCGGCGAGAGCTTCACCATCAGCGGACGTTTCGCTGCCGCCTTGCACCGCGCCGTCAGCTCATGCAGTAGCGCCGGATCGGTGCCAAATACCATTCCGCCATGGCTCGTATTCGGGCAGCTCGCATTCAGTTCATACATCGCGATGCCCTCGGCGTCGTTCAGTGCGCCAATCACCTCCAGGCAATCCTCGATGGTGAAACCGAAGACGTTGGCAATCACGACCGCGCCCGCGAGTTTGCGCAGCTTCGGCAGTTTCTCCGCGATAAACGGACGAACGCCCATGTTCTGCAGGCCGATTGCGTTGACCATTCCGCCTGCCGTCTCAATGATGCGAGGGGCGGCGTTGCCCGCCATCGGCTCCCGCGACAGCCCCTTGGTTACGAACGCGCCGATGCGGTCGAGCGAGACGATCTCCTCAAACTCGATGCCGTAGCCAAATGTTCCGCTGGCAGCGATGACGGGCGAACGCAGCTCCACTCCTGCGACACTCACATGCATGTCCGGGCCTTTGCTGTGTGTCGCGGTACTCATTCTCCGTATCCTTTCTCGCCGCTTCTCATTAGGGTGATTTTGCCTTCAGCGATCATTGCGCTCCAAACGATGGCGGCTCATCGCCAGGGTTCACGCCCCAGCTCTTGTCCGGGGTGTCGCCTAGATCGAATTCAAGCGTTCCGCCTTTCAGCGCGAAGCTCTCCGGCAGCCAGGTCTTCGAGCTTGCCTTTCCATTGACCCGGACTCCACGGACATAAAATTTATCGGTCGCCGCGCCCGGCGCAAGGATGTGGACATCTCCCTGTTTCCGGTGGATCGTCACCCGCGAGAAGAGAGGACTTCCCAGCACAAGCTCTGCGCGGCCCGGTATCTCGGGATAGATTCCCATCGAAGCAAATACAGCCCAGGACGACATCTCTCCCAGATCGTCGTTACCGGGAATGCCGTTCGGCGCATTCTTCCATATGGTGTTGAGCACCTGCCGCACCAGTTGCTGCGTCTTCCAGGGTTGTCCGGCAAAGTCATAGAGCCACGGCGTTTCAATCGAGGGCTCGTTGTCCAGCTCCGCGTGCAGCGGCCCGGCCTTGGTTACTGCGGGCGCTCCCTTGTCGTCGTAGAAGAAGTGGTCGAGTCGCACGACCGCCTTGTCGCGTCCGCCCATCTGTTCGAAGAGTCCGGCAATGTTGAACGGTACCATCCACACATACTGCGCGGCACTGCCCTCGACAAACCCGGCGCCGGTCGCAGGGGTAAAGGCATGGGGCTTATGGTCGTTGTCATTGTCGTCGTCCGACTGTACGGCGGGCCAGCTTCCATCCGCATTGCGGTTCATAAAGTAACCGCCGTCCGGGGCGGCCTTTGGGTTCCAGATATTCTTCCAGTACTGCGCCCGCACCGCGAACCTCTGGCGCAGCGCTTCGTCGCCGAGATGTCCGGCGAGCGCCGAAATTCCAAACTCCGCCGAAACATCTTCGAGCGTGTCCGCCGCCGGACCCCACGCGGGCGCGCCAACGGGAATGTAGTGCAGCTTCAGCCATTGATCGAGCCCGGGCCGCTGTCCTACGCACTCGACGGGGCATCCGTCGTGGCTCAGGTCTTCTTTCGTCGGGACGTCTGCTGCATGGACCAGGGACGCGAGCGCTCCCTTGGCGTCAAATTCCCGTCCTCCAAACGCATAGATGTCCGCCACCGCTGCCGCTGCCGGATCGCCATTCATCACATGCGTCGCTCCGCCAAGGTGCGTCCAGCGGTCCCAGCGGCCACCATCCTGGATCGACTGGTTGTAGAGGCTCTGCGCGATATCGCTTCCTTGCTTTGCATCGAGCCATGTGAGCAATTGAAACTGTGACCGATACACATCCCATCCGGAGAAGTTGGCATACTGCACGGTCTGCGGCGCTGCCACGCGATGAACTTTACCATCCATGCCGGTATATTCGCCGTTCGCGTCGCTGTAGGTGGTCGGTGTCATCAGTGCGTGATAGAGGGCCGTCGTGAATACGGTCTTCTGTTCCTCTGTGCCCCCTTCCGTCTCAATCTGGTTGAACCGCTTGTTCCACGCCGCCCGCGCGCGTGCCGCCACCTGCTCGTAGGTTGCGCCCGCGCGGCTCTCCGCCTCGAGATTCGCCTTGGCGTTCGCCTCGCTTACATAAGAGATCCCAATCCGCACCCGGACTGCGCCGCCTTTGCCGAAGCCAAGCCACACTCCCGAGCCGTGGCCTGCCTCCGGAAACCCCTTCGCGCCAAATCCCGTGCCGCCTTCCGACGTCTTCGCTCCGGGGCTTACCTTGTCATCTTTCCACGCGCCAGTCTCCGTCACCGGCCGGTCGAAGCGTGCGACGAAATGGAGCGTGTAGTAGGGCCGGCGATCTTCCGTTCCGATGTATCCGCAGAAGTTGCCGCTGGTCACCGATCCTGTGACGGTACCGGTGGCTGCATCGATCTCGGTCTCGGCGGCCGTTGACCCTACCTCTGAATCCGAGGTCCGCACCAGCACGCGCGCAGGCTCACCCTCGGGAAATTTAAAGGTTGCAACCCCCATCCGTGTAGCTGCGGCAAGGTTTACTTCTACTCCATTGCCCAGCTTCACCCGGTATGAGCCCGGCTCGGCCTTTTCGTCCGCGTGGCTGAAGGCGGCTGAATAAGCATGGCGGAAATCGAGAGACGGCGACTTCTCAACCGCCTCCGTAATCGGCATCAAGGGGACATCGCCCGAGCCTCCGGCGCATCCCCAACCTTCGACATTGGTCAGGCTGAAGCCGCGTATTCTGTCGGCGCGGTACTCGTAGCCGCCGGGCGCGGCGATCATTCGCTTCACGTTGACCGGCGTCGCCTCGGGGCTGAACTGCACCATGCCGAACGGCATCGTCGCACCGGGAAATACATTGCCTCCATTGGCCGTCCCAACCAGCGGGTTAACATAAGAGGCCCGATCCGCGGGACTGGTCGCGGCCAGTGACGATACAGCAGTGGCTGCCATCAAGGCAGCAGCAAATAATCTGGAGGAGGGAAGTACAGGCATCAGGCGCATGACAATAGGGTAATGGATAGAACGATTTCTAATCCGCAAAACAGAATCTGAGGAGTGGTCGCCTGGCGTGGCCGTGTCCTCGGAGTTCCATAAAATCCTTTATTCAATCGAATTAGCCATCAAAACTGGTGATAGCATGGACGCCTCTCAAGAACGGTGCTTGCTGTCGTAGCCAAATCCAGATGTCGCACTCCGTTCGCGTAGACCATAGCCCGTTTGATGAGGAACTTAGGGTCACTATGCAAAAGAAGTCGCTTGTTCTGTCGCTCAGCCTTCTCGCCGTCACCGTTGTCCCGGCCCTTGCACAGCAGCAAAAGTCTTACCCGTTCCGTGACCCGTCTCTTTCGGCCGAAAAGCGCATCGACAATATCCTCTCGCTGATGACGACAGAGGAGAAGATCGACTGCCTCAGCACCGATACCGCCGTCCCGCGTCTCGGCATTCCCAGCTTCGGCAGTTCCGAGGGCATCCATGGCGTGGTTCAGCGCGAGCGCATTGGCGGCCCCTATGCGCACCCCGCTATTCCGACGACGCAGTTTCCGCAGCCGCCGGGAATGGGCGAGACCTGGGACCCGGCCATCGTTCGGCAGGCCGCCGGAGTGGAAGGCCACGAGGCGCGGTTCATCTCGCAGACCGCAAAATATCATCACCCCATCCTCATGCTCTGGGGTCCGCAGGCGGACCTCGCCCGCGATCCCCGCTGGGGACGCAGTGAAGAGGTTTATGGAGAAGATCCCTTCTTCAACGGGACCATGGTCACGGCGTTTGTTCACGGGCTTCAAGGCAACGATCCTCATTACTGGCAAGCGGCCTCGTTGCTGAAACATTTTCTGGCCAACAGCAACGAGAAAGACCGCACCAAGACCTCCTCGAACTTCGACCAGCGACTCTTCTGGGAGTACTACTCTGTTCCTTTCCGCATGGGTTTTCTCGATGGCGGAGCTAAAGCCGTCATGGCCTCCTACAACGCGTGGAATGGCACTCACATGGCTGTGAATCCGGTACTCAAAAGCATTCTCGTTAAACAGTGGGGTGTGGATATCCTCTCGAGCGATGGCGGCGCGGTGAGGGCGCTGGTCAAAGACTCGAAGACCTATCCCAACCAACAGGCTGCCGTTGTGGCCTGCCTGAAGGCCGGGATCAACCAGTTCCTCGATACCTATAAAGATGAGACCCGTGCCGCTCTCAAAGATGGCTCCATCACGACTACCGACCTCGACAATCTTCTCCGTCCGAAGTTCCGCATTACTCTGAAGCTCGGCTTGCTCGATCCGCCGTCTATGGTTCCTTACACAACCGTGAAAGACTCGCCCGATCCCTGGACCACCGAGGCCGATACCTCTGTCTCCAAAAAGATCGCGCTGGAATCAGTGGTGCTACTCAAGAACGAAAATGCTACTCTCCCGCTTAATAAGCAGACGCTAAAATCCATCGCCGTCATCGGGCCGCTCGCCAACTCCGTTCACTGGGACTGGTATGGAGGCACGCCTCCTTATACCGTGACGCCGCTCGAAGGCATTAAGAAGATCGTCAGTCCACAAACCAAAGTCATCTACGCTGCTGACGAGACCAACAACGCCGCCGTCAACGCTGCGCGTAAGGCTGAGGTTGCCGTGGTTGTCGTCGGCAACGATCCCACCTGCGGCCCCGACATGGCCCACGACTGGACAGGCAATGGGACCTTGCCCTGCACCGTTCCCAGCAACGGCCGCGAAGGCCGCGACCGCGACAGCATCGATCTCGGCCAGCAGGAGCAACTCGTCAAGCAGGTCTACGAGGTCAACCCTCATACCATTGTTGTTCTGGTCTCCAGCTTTCCCTTCGCTATCAACTGGACCCAGGCGAATATCCCCGCCATCCTCCACATGGCCCACTCTTCGCAGGACGAGGGTACGGCCATTGCGAAGGTCCTCTTCGGCGACTACAACCCTGGCGGCCATCTGGTCACCACCTGGCCCAAGTCCGTAGACCAACTCCCCGCGATGATGGACTACAACATCCGCGACGGGCGCACTTACATGTACTTCAAAGGCGAGCCGCTCTACCCCTTCGGCTATGGGTTGAGCTACACCACCTTCAAATTTTCGAACCTCAGGCCGAGCACGACACGCGTGGCTAAGGATGGCACCGTCACTGTTTCGGTCGATGTCACGAACACAGGCACACGCGCCGGCGATGAAGTAGTTCAACTCTACGTCAAGCATCTGAAGTCCAAGGTCGAACGCCCGCGCGAGGAACTGAAGGGCTTTGAGCGTGTCACTGTGCAGCCAAACGAAACCAGGACCGTGCAGATCCCGCTTGAAGCTGCAAACCTTGCTTATTGGAATGAGAAGCAATCAAAGTTCGTCGTCGAGTCTGAACCCGTCGAGCTTATGGTGGGCGATTCTTCAGCAGATATTAAGCTCAACACTACGGTCCAAATTAACTAGTTCCACTTAATTCTTCGTGCTTGTGGTCGGATAGCCCTGCCATACGTACTCGAGGGCCTCGGGCAAGGTCTGTTGTTTCACGGCGCGGTCGGTGTGTCCGGCGTTGCGGGCAAAGACGAACTGGTAGTGATAGCCCTTGGCGGCCAACACTTTGGCCATCTCTTCATTGGCTGCGACCCAATCGTGTATATTGTCGCGCATGTCATTCGGATTGAAGAGGTCACGATCGCCCACCTCCATCCATATCCTCAGGGGCCTGGCCGGATTGCTGGGGATGAGGTGCTCATGAAACTCCCACGCGCCATGGGGAGTCTCTGCGTTATAAGGCCACTGCTGGTTTACGTAAGTGCCCGAATAAGTAAGGACGCGATGGTAGAGCTCAGGGTGATACCAGGCCATAATCAACGCGCACGAGCCGCCGGAGCTGCCACCCATCGTCGCCCGGCCATCGGGATCTTTGGTCAACTTCACATGATATTTCGATTCCACGAGAGGAAGTACTTCTTTCTCTACGAACTCCGCATATCGGCCTGACATGGTGTCGTATTCCAGTCCTCGTTCGCTGCCTTGAGCATCGCCTCCACCATTACTGATGGAGATGGCGATCATCACCGGAACGCGGTGTGCAGCGATGAGATTGTCGAGGGCAGTGAAGAGTGCCCGGTCCGGTCCGTCTGCTCCAACGATGAATGGCGCGGCTGTGCCGGGGACATATTGTTTGGGAACATACACCGCCACACGGCGAGTGTACGGAGCGGGGCGGCTGGTGGTCACCACGAGTTTTGCGGGATCGGTGGGGTCTGGCACACCGAACGTGTTGGCATCCCGCGCGATGCCGGGATAGATCTTGCTGTCAGCCGATTTCATGGTGAACTCGTATACCGTTCCCTGGGGAACGCCGGTCTGCACGGACATCTCCGGTGCGGGATGGTGAGTGGCGCCCAGAATAAAGTTTCCGTCAGCGTTCGCCGGAGCATTGGTGCCGTCGGTCAGCTCCTTGGCCGTGACGTAACCGGGCGAGTGCGGATCGCGAGTAGGCGGTATGGGACGTGCTCGATTCGCTGCGGGACTTACTGACTGTGCGATTGCCGGACCGGACCCGGCCGTCATGCAGATAATGAAGGCGATACTCAAGCTGCGAAGCATGGAAAGCTCCTTGGTTTGTCAGTGATAGATCTTCTGGCTTTTCCAGTCCGACTGAAAGGGCACTTTTCTTCCATAGCAAAGAAAGATGTTTTTGTGCTCGTAAGGCATTGAGAGAGGGTTGTCGACTCTGCCTGCGATGCTGCATACGGCGTAGACCTGCTGCGCCTCATCGATCGTTGCGTTGGAGATAATGATCATCTCCTTGCCGGTATATCCTCGCGGCCCCCATAGCCAATAGGTCTGGTGCCCGCTGATGCTCATCGGCAGACCGTATTTGCGTCCAAGAATGTCGATGGCGCCTGCTTCTCCATAGTTCTCCGCATAAACGCCGGTCACCGCCTGCTCCTGCGGCGGGAGCGAGCGATAGACGCGCGCAACCTCTTCAACAAGGTCGTTCCACCCGAAGCGGTCTGCATAAAACTGCGGCAGCAATGGCTTTACTCTCTGCACCTCGGAGTTCGTAGAGCTGAAGTGCAGTTTCTTTGCGTAGGCAAGATATTGCTGAGGCGGAAGGACCGGAATCGAAAAGGGAAGGAATGCTGCGAGACAAATGACTTCGAGGACGACAAAGGCGAGAACCAGCGCGTTGCGCCATCTCGTCTGCGCCGCCCAACTCATCCACGCTACCGCCCCGGCGGCAAAGAAGACAGGATAGGCCGGCGCAAGATAATAATCTTTGCTATGCAGCGCCAGCATCAGCCCAAAAAAGACCAGGAAGAAGACCCCCAGAAACCGCCACTGCCGAGCGTTCTTCGCAAACAGCAGCCATAGAACGCCCGCGCCCCACAGCAAAACATTTTGCGGTGTCAGCATCATGATCTGCTGCGAGATAAATTGTAACGGCGGAAGTTTCGTGTTCTTGCCTGAGGCCTGGACATTGTGAAGGAACTCTATGGTTGGGAAGTGATGGAAGACCTGCCAGAGAAAGTTAGGCAGGGCAATCAGCACCAAAACGGCGACCGCCGCTGCCATCCAGCGACTGGCCAGGATGCGCCGCTGGGGTGTAAGCAAAAGGGCAAGCAACATGGCGATCAGAAAGAAGGCGACGGAGTCTTTGTTCTCGAACGACAGCCCCGCGCTCGCTCCGAAGACCAGCCACCAGTTGCGGACTTCCTTCTGCGACGTTGCCCGCGTAATGCGAATGAGTGCAAGCACGCAGAGCATCCAGAAGACGGGGTCGAAAGAGTTCATCGAAAGGAAGCCATCGATGCCAAGATAGATTCCCGCGCTGATGACGCCCAGCATTGCCAATGCGGCGGCGCGGCGGTTGCCGCCAAAGGCCCACGCCAGCAGGCCGGTGAGAAAGACCGTGGCTGCTCCGGCAAGCGCGGAGAGGAGCCGCAGTGACCACATCTGGTCGTGGCCAAACAGCATCTCCGTCAGCCGCGCCTGCAAGGCCACCAGTGGTGGCTGGTCGACGTAGCCAAACGCGAGACGCTGGCCGCAGACGAGGTAGTACAGCTCATCGCGAAAGATGCCGTAACCGGCGTGTTGCGCAAGAATGTTTCCGATAATCTGAATGGCGAGCTTTATCCCCGCAAAGGCGAGGCAAAGCCAGAGGACAGAGCGAAGGTCGGCGCGGGTTCGAGTCATATCGATCGGGTATCCAGCAAGTATCAGAATGGTATACGAGAGCCACTACGCAAAGTTCGCGTTTCGGAAACCATTGGCCGCTATTTTTATTCTCATCCCCCTCTGATCTTCGCCGATGAAAGCATTGTGGTGTAGCGAACAACTCAAAGCGGCAGGTTCGGGGAGATAGAGAGATGATCCGGCAGGCGATCAATTGCGATATGTGCGGAGCGGAAAAGCAGGAGGCTACGAGTCACTGGTTCGTGGCTTATGAGCAGGGCGGGGAACTGAAGCTGCGTGGATGGGAGTCTCCAAAGCACTCTCGAAAGGACGTTAAGCACCTCTGCGGACAAAAGTGCGCTCAGCGCCTCACCGCCAACTTCACGGCCTCCGTGATGTCCGCGGGAAGTGCAGGGGAAAGCACTAAGACGGCTGTCTCCGAAAGCGTGGAGCAGGCCTTTGCAGAGGCTGGCGATCGTGACGAGATGCCTATTCTCCAGCGAATGGGCTATGATCGCGCGACCGCGGCGTTGATCGAAGAAGAGTCCTGGGCTGGGCCCGCCAAGCCTAAAGCCAGCCCGCGGACGGTGGAGAGCAAGCAGAAGATTGAGCGCGAGAGTTTCATCAATGCGACTCGCGTGAAGCCGCCGATGTCCAGGCCGTTTCAGCGCATGGCCTGAAGCGTGGCCGAAGATCTCAGTACTCCATTATTTGCTGGTTGAAAGTCAGTGAGAAGACGGTCTCGTCAGATCAGGGTCAATCCAGTCGAGACTGTTTTCCTGCGGAAGAGAAGCGGTAGAACCGGGCAGTACAGCCATCACAACGAAACGGGCTAATCCCCAAATATTTCAGAATTCGTTCATACCACCGGCGCCGGGAACGTCTTACTTGTTCACGTTGGCAAACCGGGCATTTCATCACTCACCTACTTTAAAATCCTAGTGTGTAAGATTCTGGCATAAAGCTGTATCTGTCTCGTCAATATTTCAGCTCAATCTACTCTACGACGGTCAATTTACGTTGGCTGCGGAGGTGGAGATGCTTTAATCAACTCAGCGCCATGCCCAAGACCGCCGTTCTTCTCATCGACTGCCCCGACCGCAAAGGTCTCGTCGCCGCCATAGCCAACTTTCTCGTCCGGCATTGCGACGCCAACATCCTCAACGCCGACCAGCACCAGGACGTAGAGCTTGGTCTCTTTTTTATGCGCGTCGAGTTTGCCACCGACGACGCTCGCTGCGACGAAGCGCACTTCCACGCCGCCTTCGCGCCGCTGGCCGAGCAGTTCAAAATGAACTGGCGCCTCACATTCGCCACCCCGCCGCAGAACGTCGCTATCTTCGTCTCTCACTACCTTCATTGCCTTGCCGATCTCTTACACCGCCATCAGACCGGAGAACTAAACTGCAACCTGTCACTCATCGTCAGCAACCATGAAGCCGCAAGGCCTCTGGCCGACTTTCACAAGATCCCCTTCCACTTTCTGCCCGTCACTGCCGCCAGCAAAGCGCAGGTAGAGGAAGAGCAACTCGCTCTGCTCGCCGCCAATTCCATCGATGTGATCGTCCTTGCCCGGTATATGCAGGTTCTTTCGCCGGAGTTCGTCCGCGCCTATCCGCAACGCATCATTAATGTTCACCACTCTTTTCTGCCTGCCTTTAGTGGAGCGCGTCCTTATCACGCCGCCTTCGCTCGCGGCGTCAAGTTGATCGGGGCCACCAGCCACTACGTCACCGAGGTCCTTGATGAAGGCCCCATCATCGAGCAGGACGTCACCCGCGTCTCGCAGAACGACCAGCTCCCCGACCTCATCCAGAAGGGCCGCGACCTTGAGCGACTCGTACTCTCTCGAGCTGTTCGCTGGCACCTTAACTACCGCATCCTTAGTTACGCGAACAAGACCGTCATCTTCGCTTAGGGGGTAGGGCCTTGTTCAAACGAGCGGTGCTTTAGTGAACCGTTTCGAGCTTGGGCTGGTTTGCCGCCTGAAGTTTCTGGGAGGCTTGAAATTCACGGCTGGCGTCTTCGGTTCTGCCTACCGAGTGATAGGCCCGTCCCAGCAGGTTGTGGGTGATGTAGTTGCTCGTGTCCATCCGTTCCGCGCGCTCCAGGTACGGGATGGCGTTCACCGGATCGTTTTGTTTGAGCAGCACTTTGCCTAGCAGAATAAATGGGCCGGTTGAGTTTGGCTCCAGCAGCAATGCCTGCTGCAGGGACTGCTGCGCTTTTACGTAGTCGCCGCTGCGGGTGTAAGCGTCGCCGAGCCTGTCGTAGACGCTGCCCTCGAGGGGGTTGCGGACTCGTTCTTTTTCAAACTCGGCGATCGCTTCATCGATGTGCTCATCGGCGAGTGCGATCTCGCCCAAAAGCATGTGCGCGAGCGGCAACTGTGGATCGAGTTCGATTGCCTTGTGCGCGAACTGCCGTGCTATCGGGCGGTAGTCGCGCCGCAACAACATGCGTGCGGCAAGCAGATAGGCCGAGGCTGAGTCCGGTGGGAAGCCATACTGCAGGGCGAAGGCTTTGCGCGCGTTGTCGTAACTATGGGTGTCGATGTAGCAGAGAGCGAGCACGTAAGCGGGATCGACCCTGGTTTTGGGGGTCCAGTTGTGGGCTGCTTCGAGCAGGGGTATCGCTTCAGCGGCCCTGCCCAATCGAAACAGAGCCAGGCCGCGCAACTGCGTCGCCTCTTCGTCATGGGGATCTTGTTTCAATGCATTCGCGAGAGCAGTATCTGCTTCAGCGAATCGATTCTGCGAGTAGAGTGCGACTCCGCGGAGCCGATTGATCCCTGGAGGCACAGGCTGCTGACCGGCGAAAGCATCGAGCTGCTTCAACGCCTCCGTGGTTTGTCCGCCATCGATCATACTGCGTAGCCGCTTTAAGTCCGGCGAAGAGTCGCTGGTTGCGACTTCACGCGTCGAAATCGTCGGATTCGGTGGATGTGCCATCGGCGCAGCGGGTGTCTGGCCGAATACAGGCGGTAGTGAGTACGCCGCGAACGTGAGGAGGAGGTACTGAACTGCTGTCTGCAGGCGATGCATAGGAGATCCGGGCTCGAGTATAAACCAGCAAAAAGGAGGAGCCGTAGCTCCCCCTCTTTGCTTTTCAAGGAGGTGAGTTCTAGAACTGTACGCGACCGGAGAACTGAAGCTGCCGAGGATTTGCTGAAGAGCCGGGGAAGGGTCCTGAAGAGATAGATCCTCCCTGGTCTATATTGCCGTTCGGTGTGCCCCAGTTGATATGGTTGAAGGCGTTGAAGCCATCTGCCCGCAACTGGAAGGTGTATTTCTCATGAATGGTAAAGTTCTTCTGGATCGAAAGGTCCGCATTGAAGAAGTGCGGCCCAAAGGCTGTATTTCTTCCGATATTGCCGATCTGGTCCAAAGCGGGTCGTCTGAACATTCCGCCGTTATCAATATTCTGAGCCTGATAGAACATTAAGCTGTTTCCCGGAATGCCGGTCACTTTGGGATGGAAGCCACGAGCAATGCCATCGACACGGCAGGGCGCGCTGGTGGGAACCTGCTGGCTGCAGGTTGAGTAGCTCAGAGTAAATGGCAGGCCGCTCGAGAAATTAATGACCGGGCTGATCTGAATTCCGCTCACGATTTGATCGACGATCCGGTTGGTATGCGCCAGGAACTGCCTGTTTCTTCCGAATGGCAACTCAAACAAACCGTACACGATGATCTGCTGTTGACGCAGCGAGCCGTCACGGCCGGCTACGATGTGCTTGTCCCAGGAGGAGTAGCCCGTCGAATCGCTGAGCGCCTGCTGCCATGCATAACTGGCGTTCAGCGAGACGCCGTGGGTGTACTGCTTCGCCATGGTTACCTGTAATGCGTTGTAGTGCGTATCGAGGTTGTCGGAGAAGTCGGTGATGTCGTTGGTCCATCTGCATTGGCCGTTACAGGCCGGCAGGGAACCGCCATAGTACCGGCGCAGCAGGTTCTGATTGTTGACTGCGCCGCCCGGACCGATGCCATCGACATACTGGCTCACTCCACCCACCTTGGGAAGATTCGGATCCCAGTGTAATGGCTGGCCGTTAAAGCTCTGAGATGGAGACAAGGCGATTGCGGCCTCGTTCGGGTTGGTGGTGTTTCCCGAAGTGTCGCCAAAGGTATGGGTTCCCTTGTTGCCCACATACGCGATCGTCAGCGACAGAGTGGGGGTGAACGACTGCTGAAGGCTCGCATTCCATGCATCAAGCGTCGGGAGGCGAAGTGTCGTGGGCCGGGCACGCGAAGTTACCTGGGAGCCGGGGTTCGGCAGCAGTCCATTGGCAGGTACCGGGATCGGCACTGCGGCAGGAGGGCCGACACTCAGGTTGAATGCGGAGTCGGTCCCGTTCGCCGAGATCGCCTGATTTTGCAGTACCGGCAGGTTCTGGGTCGCTGCATGGCCGAAGATCGAACCGAAGACGCCGATATCGAAGCTGCGTCCGTATCCCGCGCGAATGACCGTGGTCGGAGTCACCTGATACGCGACACCGATACGCGGATTGTACGTGTTGCTCGGGAGATGGTAGTTCATGTTGCTGCCGATCTTGCCGTAACCCGCCACCTGGAGGTAGCCGGTGTCCATGTTCAGCAATGCTCCATTCCCTTTGCCGTTTACACTCTCCGGAAAGTAGAACTCGTAGCGCAGGCCGAGGTTCAGCGTCAGTTTCGATGACGCCCGCCAGGTGTCCTGTACGTAGAAAAAGTCGCGTTTCTGAAACTCCTTGGCGTTGGTCGTCGTGCTGACATAGCGCTGAAACTGGGTCACATTGCCGGTGACAAACGAGGCGAAACCGAGGCCGGTTGTCCCGTTGTTTCCGTTTGACGTCGGCCCGGTGCCGAACAGGAGGAGGCCGGTGCGGTCGTTGTCGCTCGGGACCCTGAGGTTGCGGGCATAACGGAGGTCGGCGCCGAACTTGACGCTGTGGTTGCCGATTACCCTGGTCCAATTGTTCACAATCTGGAACTGGTCTTCACGCTCGGTCAACGGGCAGTTGCAACGGTCCACGTTCAACCCTGCGCCATACTGTGGGCCCGCCGTCTGACTATTGTTCGGGCCACCGAAGCTGCCGACCTCGGTCAATTGGAATGAAGGTGAACCGCTCGTGGTCTTGTCTCCCATGTTCAAGCCCGGGGCTCCAAGCTGGGTTGCGAGGTCTGTCCCGGCGTCGTACTTCGAGGTGACGATGTTGTACCGGAAATAGCCGAGTCTAACGTCTGTCACCAGCTTCGGACTGACGACGATGTCTGCGCCTGCTGCGGCGCTGTCATTCGCGCCCTGCGAGGTCCCGCCGTAGCCGCCCAGCCCGAAGCCCGCACCGCCGGCAGGGCCAAAGATGGTCTTGCCCGTCAGCGTGTCGGTGAATCGGCTGAACCGGCCAAAGACATGAACGCGGTCGTTGGCTGTCCAGTCACCGCGAACGTCCCACTGGTCGCTGTTGAAGCCGCCGGTGCCGCTTCCGGCATAGTTATTTTTCAGGCCGGAGACTCCGTTCACAGCAGAGCCGGGAGTATTCGGCGCATAGGGCTGTAAGAGCTTAAGGAAGTTGAGCGCCGGAGCTGAAAGGTCCGACATCGGAATTACGTTTCCGGGGTAGGGAACCGATTGTCCGCCTACCTGGTGATAAAGCTGTCCGACTGCCGGCGTATAGTCGCTGAAGTCGCATCCTGCCGTCCCAGTAACTGAGGTGGCCTGTCCAAGGCAGGTCGAAACCAGGTGCGCCGTCGGAACTGTCTGCACAGCCGCGACACCGACCTTCTGCCTCACTCCCTGGTAATCGCCAAAGAAGAACAACTTGTCCCGGATGATCTTTCCGCCGATCGATCCGCCGAACTGGTTCTTCAGACCCTGCGGGAAGGGGTTTGTCGCTGAAAGCTGGCTCGGCCCCTGGGTAAACGGGTCTCGCGCAAGGTTCGCATTGCTCTCACGGTAGTCGAACGCTGATCCGTGCCAGTTGTTCGATCCGGATTTTGTCTGGGCGGTTACGACGGACGACACCGCCTTGCCGAACTCGGCATCAAAGTTCTGCGTCGTGATCTTGGTCTCTGAGAGCGAATCTGCGTTTGGGTTGACCACGATGATTCCGAGAATCGGGTCCTGGTTATCGGTGCCATCCAGTTGGAATGCGACACCGGCAAACGCCTGGCCATCGACTTCGATCTGCTTGGATCCTTGCGGGTTCTCGCTGGCGGCATGGTTCCAACCCAGCAACTGCGCGCCTGGTAGCAGCAATTGCAGATTCGTAAAATTCCTGTCCGGAATCGGCAGGTCCACAATCTCTTTCGCGCCAAACGTCGTCGAGACATCGGCTCGATCCGTCTTCAGCAAGGGAACCGAGTCTGCATTGACCTCGACGGTCTGATCGGAGCCGCCGACGGTAAGAACGGCCAGAACCTTAGTGGAGGTGTCGGCATAGAGCTGAATGCCCTTTTGCTGAAAGCCCTTGAAGCCGCTGGCTGCAACCTTGACATCGTAGACGTCCGGAATAAGGTGGTCGGCGGTGAAGTCGCCGCTCCCGTTGGATTGAACTGTGCTTGAGGTGCCTTTTGCCACGTCGGTGACGGTGACGGTGGCGTTCGGAACGACAGCGCCGCTGGTATCGGTGATGGTCCCATAGATGGACCCGTAGACGGCCTGGGCAAATCCGGCAGGCGCAAGGGTCAACAGGCAAACGGCGAATAGAGCCAGGTAGACTCGTGTCCGATTCATATCAATGTCCTCCAAAAAGTAGTACTCAAACTGCGATCCGTTCTTTACAGCGTCTTGATCGCGCCGGTTCCGGAATTGTTGTCTGTGGATCGGCTGCTGGTTCTTTTTGTACTGAACAAACCTTTGTCCCAGGAGAGACAATACCTCTATCTTCGTTTACGTCGTGGAGCATACGTCCAATCTGGGGAAATGTCAATTCTTTTTATATGACATATAGCTCGAATTTGAGAGATTATATGTCATTGCATATCTGAGGAAACGTTCTGTAATTTAGAGTGGTATGACCGGAGCAAAGCGAGCGAGAAGGATGCACTGCCGTGGGCCGAGCAGACGGTTGAACCGGCCCAGAGGCGCTCGCACGAGCGCGATTTGGGCCGAAGCCACGGCAGAGGGAGAGAGATTGGTGACATCGGGTGGACCGCGGTATCGGCAGATTTACGAAGAGCTTCACGCTGCAATTCAGGACGGCTCTTTGCGGCCTGGCGACCGGTTGCCGAGCGAGGCCGAGTTGGGGAAGCGGTACGGCGTGTCGCGGATCACCGTGGCCAAGGCAGTGAACGATCTTCAGTTGCAGGGGCTGGTGACGCGGCAGCCGGGATCGGGCACCCATGTGCTGGCTCCGGCAAGCTCAACAGGCCGCGTCTTTGGGCTACTGATCCCAGACCTTGGGCGAACCGAGATATTCGAGCCCATCTGCCAGGGGATGATGCAGTCTCCTCTGGCAAAGCCGCACTCTCTGTTGTGGGGCCACTCGATGCCGGGGGGCGCGGAGCAGGAACAGGACGCGGAGCAGTTGTGTCATCAATTTGTCGCGCAGAAGGTGTCCGGCGTTTTTTTTGCGCCGCTGGAGCTGACGCCGGCGAAAGACGCGGTGAACAAGCGGATTGTAGCGGCACTCGAACACGCGCGCATAGGTATGGTGCTGCTGGACAGATGCTATGCTCCGTATCCGGCCCGGTCGAAATATGACCTGGTGGGCATTGATAACCGGCGAGCGGGTTTTTTGATAGCGCAGCACCTTCTTGCACACGGCGCAAAACGAATTGCATTTGTGGCGATGCCATTGTCCGCATCCACCGTCGCAGCCCGCATCGCTGGATATCGGGAGGCATTGCTGGCGTATGGCATCGGTTTAGAGCAAGACATGGTGTGCTTTGGCGATCCGGACGATGCCGATTTTATTCAAAAGATCCTGACGGAATACAGGCCGGATGCAATTGTAGGGGCGAACGACTTTACGGCAGCACGGGTAATGAAGGAGTTAGAGAAACTCGGAATCAGAGTGCCTGAGGATATTCGCATCGTTGGTATCGACGACGTGAAGTATGCCAGGCTGCTGCCTGTGCCGCTTACCACGCAGCACCAAAATTGCGCCGACATTGGCGCTGTGGCAATGATGACGATGTTGCAGCGGGTGGAGAACCCTGGCCTGCCGACGCGGGATGTTCTGCTGCAGACCCATACTGTGGTCCGACGATCGTGCGGCGCCCATCTTTCCCGGAATTCGTAGGTTTTCAGAAGTGGCCGCCGATTTTTGAGTGAGCCTTCCCTTTTTTGCTCGCAATGCATGGTCGTGCAAGTGATATAGCAATTGATCGTTATTGCATCGTCAATGCTATAGTGTTGACGACTTCCGGAGGCACGCTTTGAAGATCACTCAACGCTATCATTCTCCAAATTGGACGCCCCTTGCAGTGCTCGGGGTCCTGGCTTCCCTCTGTCTCTGCGGTCCGGCAAACATGGCACGGGCGCAGGGGACACAAGTAGCTCCTGCAACGGTGCAGATGAGCGCAGGCGCGCATCAGAATGGTGCCCCGTGGTGGAAACATGCCCTTCTCTATGAGATCTACCCGCGCAGCTTTCAGGATTCGAATGGCGACGGTATCGGCGACCTCAATGGGATTACGCAGCGACTCGATTATCTTCACTCGCTTGACGTCGCGGCGGTGTGGCTGTCCCCTATCTACCCTTCGCCGCAGATCGACTTTGGATACGACATCTCCAATTACGAGAATATCGATCCGCAGTATGGCACGCTCGCGGACTTCGACAAGCTGGTCGCGGAGGCGAAGAAGCGGAACATTCGCATCATCATGGACATGGTGATGAACCATACGTCGGACAAACATAAATGGTTTATCGAGTCGGAGAGTTCGAGGGACAATCCGAAGCGTGACTGGTACATATGGCGTGATGGCAAGGGTGTGGGAGCAGACGGCAAGCCGTTGCCGCCGAACAACTGGACCAGCGTCTTTGGAGGGTCGGCCTGGGAGTACGACCCGAAGACGAAGCAGTTCTACTACCACGAGTTCTACAAACAGCAGCCGGATCTGAACTGGCGCAATCCGGAGGTCGAAAAAGCTATGTTCGACTCGGTGCGCTTCTGGCTGGATCGTGGTGTGGCGGGCTTCCGTTTCGATGCGGTACCTAACCTGTTTGAAGATCCGCATCTTCGCGACGAGCCGGCGACCGGAGGCACCAACGCCTTTGGCGATCCGAACCTGAGCGATATTTATACAAACAATCTGCCGGAGGTGCACGATGTCATGCGGCGACTTCGTGCGATGGTCGACAAGTATCCCGGAGATCGTGTGCTGATTGGAGAGACCTATCTGCCGAACGTACAGGAACTCGATAAATGGTATGGCGGGGCGAAGCATGACGAACTGCAACTGCCGATGGATATGCAGGTTGGCTTTACCAACAAGCTGGACGCGTCGTTGTTCCGCAAACGGATCAACGATGCGGAGACGCAGATCAGTGGCAATCAGCCCCTTTTCGTCTTCGACAATCACGACAACGCCCGCAGTTGGAACCGCTATGGGGATGGCATCCACGATCAGGCCATCGCACGGTTGATTGCGACGACTTTGCTCACCTCGCGCGCGACCGCGCTGATGTACTACGGCGAAGAGCTTGGCATGGTCACGACGACACCGACGCGAAAGGAAGATGTGAAGGACCCGATTGGCATCACCGGCTGGCCGAAGGAGAAGGGCCGCGACGGCGAGCGGACGCCGATGCAGTGGGACGACTCGAAGAATGCAGGGTTCAGCGATGCTGCAAAGACATGGCTGCCGGTTGCTCCGGATTACCGAACCGTCAACGTGAAGACGGAAGAGAGTGAGCCGAACTCGCTTCTGAACTGGCATAAGCAGCTGATTACCATGCGCAGAGACGACCCGACGCTGCGTGATGGAAAGCAGGTGATGATTGATGAGAGCAACCCTTCTGTCCTGTCGTACGTGCGTAAGGGAATGGATGGGCATCCGTCGATCATTGTGGCGCTTAACTTTACAGCAGAGCCACAGACTGTCTCGCTCGACCCTTCGGCAGCAGGCGTGACGGGCAAGGCAGTGACCACGCTGCTCACAGATGCTCCATCCCTGAAGCAAAATGGCAGTTTGCAGAAGATGACGCTGCCGCCGTATGCCTCGTGGGTTGGCAGCGTTAAATAATGAAGTCGCGGCGTCTGAGGCTACGATCCGATCTGCCTCAGGCGCTTTCTTTGACGCCAAAGGACTGCGGGCCTTCTCCGTGGTTACAATCACGCTGGATGCTATTTCTTCGGACAGGCCCGCTGCTTTTTTATAGTGTCATGGTGATCATGCAGCCGCTGGTTTGGGCACAGACTCCCGGCGCGCCGCCTGCGCATCCTGCATCTTCGGAGACCGCCCGACGGAAGGCTGCGGATGAGGCCTTTCGTGCCGGGTCCGCAGCTTATCGTCAGAACGATCTGCACGTCGCGCATGTGCAGTTTGCAAGGGTAGTGCAGCTTGCCCCCGATGTTGCTGCCGGGCACAATGCCTTCGGAACCGTCCTGCTGGCCGAGGGAGATGCGCGAGCTGCCGTGGCGCAGCTCGACACGGCGCACCGACTCGATCCGCACGATACGGGCGTCATGCTCAACCTTGCATTGGCCTATTCTCAGCTTCGGAATTACACGAACGCGGTAAAGCTGTTTCAGATTCTCGATCATGCAAATGCCGAGCCGCTCACCCCCCAGGCGGCGATTGCCTATGCCGCCGCGCTGAATGCGACAGGACAGCCTACTGAGGCGCGGAAACGGCTAGAAACGGCGGTTACGGCTTCGCCGAATAGCGCGACGCTGCATGATGCACTTGGCACATTGCTGGCGCAGCAGAGATACTACGATGAGGCAACCGCGCAGTTTCAGCGCGCCATTGCGTTGGATGCATCGCTGGCCGCCGCGCACTATCACCTTGGCTCCGTGTACCTGGATCAACGTCAGCCTGACGCCGCTGTCGCGGAACTTACGCAGGCAAGCGATCTTGAAAAGGAGAACGTTGCGTATGCTCTACAACTTGGGCGCGCTCTTCGCGCGAACAATCAGGACGAAGCGGCACTGGCCGTATTGAATCGTGCCCTGACACTCGATCCGAAATCGGTGGACGCGAAATATGAGCTGGCCCTCACCTTGCAGGCGAGCGCGCGCGCGCACGAGGCTCTTCCGCTCTTCGAGCAGGTGACAGCGGCGCGACCCCGTGACTTTGAAGCATTGACCAATTTTGGACTCGCGCTCGTCCAGACGGGCGATGCAAAGAATGCAATTCCCCTTTACAACCGCGCGCTAGCGCTGAATGCGACGAGTGCGACGGTGCATGAAGACCTTGGTGTTGCTTACCTGCAGCAGAGCGATCTGAACCATGCAATCGAGCAGTTTCGTGCGGGTCTTGCCATTGAGCCGAATAACTCGCAGCTTCATTACGATCTCGGGCTTGCGTTCAAGCTGAAGGACGATACTTCGGCCGCGATTCCGGAGTTCAAGCATGCCGAAGATCTCGATCAGCAACTGCCCGATCCTCCTTACACACTCGGTGTGCTCTATATGCAGCTTGGGCGGTTTGCCGAGGCCCAGGAGGAACTGGAGAGAGCCACGGTATTACGTCCGGAGAATGGCGAGGCGTGGGCGATCCTGGGGAATGTCTATAAAGAGACGAGCCAATTCCAGAAGGCAACGGATGCGCTGCGACGGGCTATGGAATTAATGCCGAACCAGCCGAGTCCGCACATCAGTCTGGCTGCAATTCTCAGTCAGCAGGGCGATCATGCGGGTGCATTAGCCGAGCGTAAGAAAGCCGCCGAACTGAGCCGGATTGCGGTCAGCCGACAGCGCGCTAACTTCGCTCTCGATTCAGGGCGCGCCCTTCTTAAGAAGGGGCAGGTAGCTGAGGCTGTGGCACAGCTGCAATCGGC
>Ga0207667_10001830_pt1 | contig 26721 bp, 18 predicted proteins | sample KBSCornC52_FD_184301 | JGI IMG/M metagenome (GOLD analysis project Ga0207667, IMG submission 184301) | Corn rhizosphere microbial communities from Kellogg Biological Station, Michigan, USA - KBS Corn C5-2 (SPAdes) (version 2) | ecosystem: Host-associated > Plants > Roots > Rhizosphere > Soil ...
CTCAGGTCCAGGCCACATCTTAAGCGCCCGGCCATTGTCTCAGGCCCTGGCCATGTCTTAGGTCCTGACCATGTCTTAGGTCCCGTCAAGGCTCACCGCTCCCGACAAAGCTCACCGTCCAGTCAAGGCTCCCGGCCCAGTCAAGGCTCACCGCTCCCGACAAAGCTCACCGCCCAGTCAAGGCCCCCGGCCCGGCCAAAGTTCACCGCACCTGCCCAATGCCAAACTGATTTCCCGCCCGCACAGGCCTGTCCCCCTCGAACTGGACCTCCACCATCTTCTCGCTCGCCACGCTATTGTTAAACTCATCCTTCAACGTTAGCAATACCTTCCGCGTCTTCACCTCTATCACCTCCCCGCTGGATGGATACGCATATTTACCATCCATGCTGAACATCACCCACCCGGGCATATCCTGTAGAGGAATGGTCGTCAGCTGCTGATAAGGCGCCTTCGCGCTAAATACATGCAGCCGCATATTATGCCCGTCACAAAGCCATAGCTCCTTTTCATCCGGCGTAAGCCCAATGCCATGACTCGGATTGCCATGACGCCGCACAGGCCCCGGCTCCCATCCTTCCACCACCACATGCGATAGAACTCCCCCCGTCTTCAGATCACCCACCTCAAAACCCAGCAGGCTGTCCACTGTCACATATACCAGGGACTCCTTGCCATTGACGGTAAATGGACGCACATTATTCGCAAAGGGTCCTATCTTCCGGGCCAGTTCATGCTTCCTGGCATCGGCAACATACAGCCAGGGACTTCCGATATCATCCAGGTATACCACATCCCCCGCCCGTCCATAGATCGTATTGTGCGCCCGCTTGTAAACAGGTATTTTTTTGAGGACGTCCCCCGTCCGGCAGTCCACCACATTCCAGAAAGTACTCTCCAGGCTGGGCAGATACATGATCAGCCCATCCGGTGAAATAGCCATGCGGTCGCAACCCCCCTCGAACTTCTTCTCCCATAGCACCGAATCCGTCCGCAGGTCGATACGCTGCAACCCTTCCAGCGTGCTCACATAAATGCTGTTTAACGGAATGCTCACCGCAATCCCCTTCACATTCGAAGGTTTGCCATTCGGATGAAAGCCCCTGAGCGGAATTCTCTTTACAAATTGATGATTATGGTCGATGTCGAAGACCAGGATACCATGTCCGCCATACCCAAGGTAGTCGCGGATGCCCGGTGCAGCCACATAGAGATAGTGTTTCTGCGCCCGCAGGGGGCCCGGCATAGTAACGATCAGCGCAAAAGCGCATAGCATCAAAAAACGTGGGATGTTCATATAGCAGTATTGGGAATGTCTTAAATATACAAAAATCCCGATACCAGTCCATATACTGACGATATTTACCCCTATGTAAAAAGCTTATCAAAGGTTTCGGCATATAGCCTCCCGCACACCCTGCCACAGGCCGCCACCTTCCCCGCCCGAATTAAGCCCGTCTTCAGCCCGCTCATTCCGGTCAATATAGAAGATGGTTTTTTTAGCGCAGTATTTCCGGATCAGTATACTATCCGTAAAATTGACGATGTAGATGTCCTCCGACTTGCCGTCTATTTTCTGAACAAAGCATTTAAAATGCCTTCCGCCCTCCTCCAACATGATCGTGAATGCTTTCATATCTTCTCCTCCTTCCAAACCTCAAAGCAAAACTCATGCACTCTTTAGCGCGGGAATTGCATATATCCGCGAAACAGCTGATTATGAATAAAACCCCAACAACCCGTCAGCAGATCCTATCCGCCTTTACAGGCTTCCTGATCACCGTGGCAATACTCACCCAATGCTGCGCCCGCACCCAGGAATACCCCTTGCCCGCCTATACCATCCGTGACAAACAATTCCTTATAGGCGCCAGCTCCTTCAACCAGACGGAGGTCCAGGCCGGACGAATGGCCGCCGCACGGGGAGTTTCCCCCGGCATCCGCCTCTATGGCGCTACCACCGCCCAAAAATACCAGGCCGCCGAGCACGAGCTCTCTTTACTCGCCAGCAGCCTGCAGATCCCTCTGCCCCAGGGCCCTGACAGCACCCGGCTAAGCTCCATAGCAGCAGTCTATGGAGATGCATTCGACATCGCCTTTGTCAGCGGCCGGATAACAGACCTCCGGCAGGCCATTGATCTGTTCCAAACTCAATTAACGTATGGTAGCGATACCTCTGTAAAAGCATATGCCGGCAAATATCTCCCCTTGCTGCAGGCTCACCTCGCATGGGCAGACAGCCTTTCGGGAAGAGCCGCCCATTAAGACTGTTCATCAAAAGCAGTTATTTTTCCAGCTGCTGTTCGCCTATATTGTAGACATCTCCATGGGAAAGGATATGCACGATCATATGCTCCACGGATATAGGCATCCCGTCTTCTATATCCGCCAGATTGGTAGAATGGATCGTCTTGCCATTTACAACAGTGACAATCCCCGACCCAATGACCTCGATCCTTTGTCCCGGGTAGATGATGACCCCCGTGTCCTCCGCCAGGCCGACACCAAGAATGCCCGGCTGGACTGCCACCGCCTGTGCCAGCCGGTTGAACCGCCCCCTTTTTTCAAAATGCGTATCGATAATAATACGGGGCGTAAAGCCAAACCCCGTAGAAAATTTAATTTCTCCCTTCAAATGGGCCCTCGTCGCATTGCCATCGATGATCATAGTAGTGCTCATGGCCATAGCCCCGGCGCTGGTGCCTGCAATAATAAAAGGCTCATTCAAATAACGCTGCTTCACCCTTGCCATTAGCTGCGTTCCCCCCAGGATGGTCGAAAGCCTCATCTGGTCGCCACCAGAAAAGATCAGGCAATTGCACCGGTCGATCCTGTCCAGGCATTCCGGGATATCCGACTGTTCCCGCCGCGTGATAAAAAGATGCCGCATCCCCGTATAACCCAACGCTCCAAAGGCGGCTCTATACGTCTCCTCCACCACATCCGGTATAGACGAAGCCGTCGTGATCAGCTCGATCCTGGGTGCGGCATGATGCGTCATCACCAGGTCAAGCAGCTGTCGTAGAATGCCGGCCTCGAAAAAATCCCGCCGATGCTTGGGCCTTCTCTTCCCTTGCATATCCATCCCCTTGTCCTCCGCCCCCCCAATAGCCACCAGCATGCCCTTTATCTTTGCCATATATAGAGGTACATTTTTTTCTGAACGCAGCTACAACCATTCAACAATCGTGCTGTTTTAAAAAAAATGATATGAACAAAACATTTGCTTTGGCGATCCACGGTGGGGCCGGAACCCTGGCGAAAGAGAATATGACCACCGATCAGCGCCGTGAACACGAGGCAGCTCTCGAACACGCACTCTCCACCGGAATAGCCATCCTCCAAAAGGGCGGCAATAGCCTGGACGCCGTCGAAGCAGCCGTCATCAGCCTGGAAGACTGCCCCCTGTTCAATGCGGGAAAAGGGTCCGTCTTCACCCGGAAGGGAGACCACGAGATGGATGCCGCCATTATGGATGGACGCACATTGAAGGCGGGGGCCATAGGCGGTATCACCCGCATCAAAAACCCCATACGGCTGGCAAGGACGGTAATGGACCAGGGGGAATACGCCTTCCTCGCGGGAGAAAAAGCGCTGCAGCTGGCCCTGGACTATCGTCTTCCGCTGGAAGACCCAACCTATTTCTATACTTCTATGCGCTATGCACAATGGCAGCAGCTGCAGACCACCCCCGCAAAAGAGAAAGGTTTCGGCACCGTAGGCGCCGTCGCCATGGATCACAACGGACATTTGGCCGCTGCTACCAGCACAGGCGGTTTAGTGAACAAAGCCTACGGGCGGCTGGGTGACAGCTGCGTCATCGGAGGCGGCACCTATGCCAACAACGCCACCTGCGCCATATCCTGCACAGGCGACGGAGAAGCCTTCATCCGCGCAGTGGCTGCCTACGATGTCTCCTGCCTTATTGAATACAGCCAGATGCCACTGGAGGACGCCTGCCAGAAGGTCCTCAACAAGGTCGCCAGCCTTGGAGGAGCAGGAGGGCTCATCGCCATCCATCGGTCCGGTGGCATTGTCATGCCTTTTAACTCCGAAGGAATGTACCGGGCCTGCCGCGATACCAGCGGTCATATCACCGTCGGAATATTTTGAACCCCATCACGGGTAAACCCTTCCCCCCCGTGTGGAATCAGATCAACGAATCACCTAAGGACCCGATGGATTATCGACATGGTATATATTTTGGACCTTATGGGCGTAAAAATGTCAATGAAAATTCTGAACCTGAGGACCACGGATGGACCTAACTATTGGTCCATAAGAAGACATCAGCTGGTGATAATGACCCTCGACCTCGAAGAAATGGAAGATCGCCCTACCCATCTTATCCCGGGCTTTTACGATAGAATGACAACCCTGCTACCCACCTTGTATCAGCATCGTTGCTCGGCGGGCGAAGAAGGGGGCTTTTTGGGAAGAGTACAGAAAGGCACCTGGATGGGGCACGTTATCGAGCACATAGCCCTGGAGATACAAACCCTTGCGGGCATGAATACCGGCTTTGGACGCACCCGCGGGGCCGGCAGGAAAGGAGTTTATCACGTGGTCTTTTCTTATATGGATGCGGAAGCAGGCCGCCATGCGGCCTATGCCGCAGTCAGGATCGCCGGTGCGCTCATCGCTGGTAATGACTATAACCTCCGGCCGGACATCGCCGCACTCGCGGCTATTTACACAAAAAACAAATTGGGGCCTACTACCGAGGCGCTCGTTCACGAGGCCAGGAAAAAGAATATTCCCGTGCTCCGCCTCAACGATGCTTCTCTTATACAGCTTGGATATGGAGCCTCCCAGCGCCGGATCGAAGCCGCGCTCGCTTCGACAACCAGCCATATCGCCGTTGAGATAGCCGCCGATAAAGACGCGACCAGACGCCTGCTGGCAGCTAATGGCATACCCGTCGCAAAGGGAAATAAATGCAACAACGAGACAACACTGCTCCAAGTCATTGCCGGCATTGGCTACCCGGTCGTTATCAAGCCCCTCGATGGCAATCACGGCAAGGGCGTCACCATTAATATCAGCGACGAGGGAATGGCCCTCCAGGCGCTGCTGGCCGCCAAAAACCATTCGGAGGAGGTCATCTGCGAGCAATTTATCAAAGGCCATGATTTCCGCGCCCTCGTCATCGATGGCCGCTTCATTGCCGCTGCCTTACGCAAACCTGCCTCTGTCACCGGAGATGGCCTGCATTCCATACAGGAGCTCATCGACATCATCAATCGGCATCCTGACAGAGCCGATGGACACGATAACATTCTGACCAGGATCACGATCGACAGCTCCACCCTGCAATGCCTGCGTGACCAGGGCTATACGCTTCACACAGTTCCCCCTGATGGAAAAGAAGTACACGTAAAAGGCACCGCCAATCTAAGTACAGGAGGCACCGCAATGGATGTGACGGACGACGTTCATCCCTCCAATAGGACGCTCTTCGAACGCATTGCCCGGCTCATTGGACTCGATATCTGCGGCATCGACATCATGGCGCCTTCCTTATCACAGCCCTTAAAAGAAAATGGAGGCGTTATTCTCGAAGTGAATGCAGGTCCCGGCCTTCGCATGCACCTGCAGCCCAGCCACGGCCAGCCGCGAAATGTGGCAGCGCCCATCATCGATATGCTTTTCCCTCCGGGCAGGACGGGCCGGATACCCATCATCAGCATCACAGGCACCAACGGAAAAACCACCACCACCCGCCTGATCGCGCATATAGGACGCGCGGCTGGCTACAAGGTAGGATGCACGACAACTGACGGTATATACATCGGTGACCAGCTGATAGAAACAGGCGACTGCACCGGCCCACACTCTGCCCGTACCGTACTCAGGGATCCCTGGGTCGACCTTGCCGTCCTGGAATGCGCCCGGGGCGGACTGCTCCGCGAAGGCCTGGGTTTCGATAGATGCAATATTGCAGTGATCACCAATGTTGCCGAAGATCATTTAGGCATGGACGGCATCGACACATTGGAAAAGCTCGCCCGTGTCAAAGGCGTTCTTGCCGAATCCGTAGCTCCCGACGGCTATGCCGTGTTGAATGCAGACGATGACTATGTTTACCAGATGAAAGACGGCCTGTCCTGTAAGGTTGCTTTGTTCTCGCTTCACGCCCAGAATCCGCGTATACGCGAGCACGTTCGACAGGGCGGACTCGCCGCTATCAACTACAATGGCTATGTATGTCTGGTGCAAAAGGGCATCATGAATCGCCTGAAAAAAGTAAAGGATATTCCACTCACCTTCGGAGGGGACGCCACCTTTAACACGGCCAACATACTGGCGGCTACCCTGGCAGCTCATGTCCAGGGCATTTCGGCAGAGAGGATCACCGCAGCGCTCACCTCCTTCATTCCCTCTCCGCTGACCTTGCCCGGCAGAATGAACATCTTCAATTTTGGCGCTTACAAGGTCATTGCCGACTATGCCCATAATGCGCATGGCCTGCAAACCATCGCAGGCTTCCTGAAGAAGATACCCGCTTCATTGCGGCTGGGGGTCATAGCGGGCGTAGGAGATAGAAGAGACCAGGACATCATTTCACTTGGCGCGGAGGCAGCCCGTATCTTCGATGAGATCATCATCCGGCTGGACAAAGACCTGCGCGGCAGGACGGCCGACGAGCTGATATCGCTCCTCACACAAGGCATCCGCCATGTCCATTCACAAAAAAAGATTACCGTCATCCCGGATGAAAAAGAGTCCATTCTCACGGTGCTTCGGCAGGCCCGCAGGGATATGGTGGCTACCATATTCGTCGACGACGTAACGGGTTGCCTGCAACTGCTGCAGCACGCGCTGGATTCGGGAGCCTACACCCTAAGGGAAAAAATAGTGGCATAAGCTTAATTACAGCAGAAGATGAAAATCAAATACAGTCCTCAGAAATTTGTTCCAGGCCAGCTCCCGGTACGTCATCCACACATTGCCGATCCATGAAAGCGACGCAGCTGCAACACATGTTACCAGCACCGCTATCGACGCACGCATCCACGCTCTCGCAAAAGGTAATTCCAGCCATCCGGCCCTGATAATGACGATCCTTAACAGATGGGAGCCGCCCCCACCTGATCAGCCACAGCTTCGCCCCGGCCTACCCCCGCCCCTTCCCAAACTCATACTCCAGCTCCGGATCGATATTCTGCGCCTCCACCCGCCGCGCCTTCTCCGCCAGGTCATCCTTGTGCGCCTTCAGCCAGTCCAGCTGCTTTTTCCCGTACGACCACTTGGTGAACAGCACATACAGCACCGGCACAATAAAGATCGCCATCGAGGTGGAAGCCAGCATCCCTCCCAGCACCGCAAACCCTATCGTCTTGCGGGCCACCGCCCCCGCCCCCGAAGCCAGCACCAGCGGCATCACCCCCAGGATAAAGGCCAGCGACGTCATCACGATAGGCCGTAAACGCAGTTTCACCGCCTCCAGCGTGGATTGCAGCAACGGCTCGCCCCTATCCACCCGTACCTTGGCAAACTCCACGATCAGAATGGCATTCTTCGCCGACAACCCGATCAACGTGATCAGCCCTATCTGCGCATAGACGTTATTCGTCAGCATGGGCAAAAATGTCAGCGTCAATATCGCCCCAAATGCGCTGATGGGGAAAGCCAGCATCACCGATAAAGGCACCGACCAGCTCTCATACAAGGCCGCCAAAAAAAGAAAAACAAATAGAATAGAAAAAGAAAAAATATAGACAGTCGTTTTCCCCGCCTTGATCTCCTCATAGCTAAGCCCCGAGAATTCATACTTATACCCCTGTGGCAGCACCCGCGCCGCTATCTGCTTCAACGCCTCGATACCCTGACCCGAACTATACCCCTCCGGTGTCGACCCATCTACCTCCGCGCTGCGGAATATATTGAAATGCGTGATCAACGGCGCCGTCTCCACCGGCTCATAGCTGATCAGCGTGCTCAAAGGCAGCATCTCTCCCGCCTGGTTGCGCACATAATATTTGTCCATATTGGAGATCAGCGCCCGGAACACCGTATCCGCCTGCACCACCACGTGGAAGGTCCGGTTGTACAACGTGAAATTATTGACGAACAGGCTGCCCATATACGCCTGCATTGTATTAAACACATCCGAAATGCTCACCCCCAGCTTCTGGCATTTTTCCCTGTCCACCGTGAGGTTGTAGCTCGGAGTATGGGCGCCATAGTAGCAGAAGGCTGTGGAAGTAGCCGGATTCTTCTTACAGGCAGCCACGAACTTCTTTATCACATTCTCGAACTGGTGCACATCGTCATTGGTATTGCCCTGCTCTATCTGCATGGAAAACCCCGCCGCCCGGCCAATACCCCGTATAGGCGGAGGAGCCACGACCACCACATTGGCATTCTTGATCCCCGCCCTGGCGATACGCGCCTGCAGGACGCCCACCAGCCCCGGCAGCTTCTCTCCCGGTGTCTTACGTTCATCCCATGGCTTCAGCATGGCAAAGATCGTCCCGCTATTGGAATTAAACCCTCCATTCAGAATATTCAAGCCCGACAACGCCGCAAAATGGTTCACACCCGGCGTATTACCCACAATACCCATTAGCTTTGTGATCGTCTGCACCGACTGCGTCACCGAAGATGCTTCCGGCAGCTGGTACGTGACATAGATCCGCCCATCGTCCTCTGTAGGAATAAAGCTCGAAGGCTTGACTTTAAAAAGCCACACCGCACCTACGATGATGCATATGAGCAAAATAACTACATACCGCGCACCCTTGATACAACGCCGCACCCCATTTCCATATCGTTCCGTCATCCTCCCAAACCCGCGGTTAAAGGCGGTAAAAAACCGCGCCATAAAATTGCGTTTCGCCTCCATATGGCTGGGCCGCAATAAAAGGCTGCACAGGGCGGGCGTCAACGACAGGGCTGTAAAGGCGGATATGATCACTGAGATCGCTATCGTGATCGCAAATTGCTGGTACAGCCTTCCCACAATGCCCGGTATAAAACCCACCGGCACGAACACCGAAGCCAGTATCAGCGCGATCGCCACCACCGGCGCCGAAATATCCCGCATCGCATGATAGGTCGCCTCCTTGGCCGACATACCTTTCTCGTCGATATAATGCTGCACCGCCTCCACCACGATGATCGCGTCGTCCACCACGATGCCGATCGCCAGCACAAAACCGAAGAGCGTTAGGGTATTGATGGTAAAGCCCAGGGGAATGAAGAAACAAAAAGTACCTAATATGGACACCGGTATGGCCAGCACCGGTATCAGCGTCGAACGCAGGTTCTGCAAAAAAAGGAAGACCACCACCGCCACCAGTCCCAACGCCTGCAGCAGCGTGATCACCACCTCGTGTATCGACACATTGATGATCGTCACCGACTCGAAAGGCACCTTGTAATCCACGTCCGGCGGAAAGAACTTCTTCAACGTCTCCAGCTCTTTATATACATTGTCCGCCGTCTGCAGCGCATTGCTTCCCGGCGCCTGGTACACCATGAGGAACGACGCCCTATGCCCGTCCACAAAAGAATTACCCGAAAAAGTAAACTTCCCCAGCTGCACCCGCGCCACATCTTTCAGATATACCAGCCTTCCTCCCCCCTGCCCGCTGTCCGGTATCTTCTTCACCACCACATTCTCATAATCCGACGCCTTCTGAAGCTGTCCATTGGGCAATACGCTCAATTCATACGCCTGTGACGCATGCTGCGGAGGCGCACCAACTGCGCCCGCCGCCACGTATACATTCTGTGAATCCAATGCGCTGACCACATCCTTGGGCATCAACCCATAGCTCGCCATCTTGTCCGGGTCCAGCCACACCCGCATGCTGAACTGGTCCGTTCGCGACTGGACGTCGCCTACGCCCGGCACCCGCAGCAAGGCGTCTTCCACAAAGATGTTCGTATAGTTGTCGAGAAAAGTGATATCATGCGTACTCTTCGGAGAATATATCGCCACCATCATCAGCTGGTCCGGATTGCGCGCCCGCACCGTAAGTCCCAGCTTGCTGACCACCGAAGGCAGCTGCGGCGAAGCAATGCCCACCCTGTTCTGCACATTCAGCGCCGCGATATGGACATTCGTCCCCACATTGAAGGTCACGCTGACATTCATGCTGCCGGTATTCGTGTTCGTGCTTTGCATGTACTCCATTCCCGGCGTTCCATTCACCTGCTCCTCTATCGGCACCGCCACCGTCTGCTCGACGGTCTGCGCATCCGCCCCCGTATAGGATCCCGAAATCGACACCGAAGGCGGAGAAATATTGGGGTACTGATCCACCGCCAGATTGAAAATGCAGATGGTACCCGAGATGATCAGCACGGTAGATATGACGATGGCCGTCACCGGACGCTTAATAAAAGTATTGGCTATCATCCTAAAGCAGGTTTGTTTTCACCGCCTTCTTCCCCAAAATGGAGATCCCGCGATTTTTGTATCTCGAATTCAAGTTCCGGGTCGATGCTTTGCGATTCCACTTTTTTAGCCTTCTCCATCAGCTCCTCATGATGCGCCTTGAGATAGTCCAGCTTCTTCCTGCCATAGGAAGCACGGGTTATCAGCACAAAAAGCACCGGCACGATAAAGATAGCCAGCGTCGAGGCCGCCAGCATTCCCCCCAGCACCGTAAGCCCGATCGTCCTGCGCGCCACCGCACCCGCTCCTGAAGCAAACACCAGCGGCAACACCCCCAGGATAAAAGCCATCGACGTCATGACGATGGGACGCAGACGCAGCTTCACCGCCTCCAGCGTAGACGCTATCAGGTCCTCACCCCTGTCCACCCGTACCTTGGCAAACTCCACGATCAGGATCGCATTCTTCGCCGCCAGCCCGATCAGTGTGATCAGCCCGATCTGCGCATAGACATTATCCGTCAGCTTTGGCACCAGCTCCAACGCCAGTATCGCCCCAAAGGCGCCGATAGGCACCGCCAGCAGCACGCTGAAAGGCACCGACCAGCTCTCGTACAGCGCCGCCAAAAACAAAAACACAAAAGTGATGGAGAACAAAAAGATATACACCGTAGCAGAACCCGCCTTTACCTCCTCATAGCTGAGCCCCGAAAACTCGTACGTATACCCCGTGGGCAATACCCTCGCCGCCACGTTCTTCAACGCATCCAGCGCCTTTGTGCTGCTGACACCCGTCGCAGGCACCCCATCCACCTCCGCCGTCCGGAAGATATTGAAATGAGATATCAGCGGAGCCGTCTCCGTCGGCTGATAGCTGACCAATGTCCCCAGCGGCAGCATCTGGCCCGCCTGGTTCCGTACATAGTATTTGTCCATGTCCGAGATCATGCTCCGGAACACCGTATCCGCCTGCACCACCACGTGAAAGGTCCGGTTGTAGGTCGTGAAGTCGTTGATATAAAGACTTCCCATAAAGGCCTGGATGGTCGTAAACACATCCCCCACATTGACCCCCAGCTTTTCGCACTTCTCCCTGTCTACCGACAGGTTGTAGGCAGGAGTATGCGCCGAATAAAAGCTGTAGGCATTCGCAATAGCCGGATCCCTGTTCGCCTCCGCGATAAAATTATTCACCACCCTTTCAAAAGCATGCAGATCGTCATTCGTACTTCGCTGCTCTATCTGTACCGTGAACCCCACGCTTGCCCCGATGCCCGGGATGGGACTGGGCTGTATCACCTCTACATTCGCATTACGCACCCCCGCATCCGCTATACGCCGCTGCAGCACGCTGAGGATACCCGGCACCTCTTCGTCCGCCCCATGTCGCTCATCCCAGGGCTTCAGCTGACAATAGACGGTACCGCAGTTGGAATTGGAGGCGTTCGTAATGACATTCAGCCCCGACAGGGCCGCATAATGCGCCACTCCCGGTGTAGTCGATACCACCTTCATGATCTGCGTCATGGTATTTACCGAGGCTGCCGTCGAAGAGGCCGGTGGCAGCTGGAAAGTGACATAGATATTCCCGTCGTCTTCAGAAGGAATAAACCCCGTAGGCTTGTCCTTGAACAGCAGCAACGCTCCGATAAGGATACACAGCAGCAGCACCAGTATGAACCGCGATGCCCGGATGCTTTTTTTCACCCCCTCGGAATACTTGTCCGTCACCCGCTCGAACCAGGCATTGTACCGATAGAACAGCTTGTTGAGCCCCTTTGCCTCTCGCTTGATCTTCGTTGGCCTCAACAGGAGCGTACACAGCGCCGGTGTCAGCGACAGCGCGATAAAGGCGGATATGATCACTGAGATCGCTATGGTAATAGCAAACTGTTGATAAAGCCGCCCCACAATACCCGGTATAAAACCCACCGGCACAAAGACGGCCGCCAGTATCAAGGCGATCGCCACCACCGGGGCGGATATATCCTTCATGGCATAGTAGGTAGCCTCTTTTGGCGACATCCCCTTTTCGTCGATATAATGCTGCACCGCCTCCACCACGATGATCGCATCGTCCACTACAATACCGATCGCCAATACAAAGCCGAACATTGTCAGCGTATTGATGGTGAAGCCTAATGGAATAAAAAAGCAAAAAGTACCCACTATCGACACCGGTATCGCCAGCACCGGTATCAGTGTGGAACGCAGGTTCTGCAGGAAGAGAAAGACCACCACCGCTACCAGACCCAGCGTCATCAGCAACGTATTCACCACATCGTGCATCGACACCTTCACCACCGTCACCGACTCGAAAGGCACCGAATACTCCACATCCGCGGGAAAAAATTGCTTCAGCTGCGCCAGCTCTTTATAGATCCCTTCCGCCGTACGCAGCGCATTGCTGCCCGGGGACTGGTATATCTGCAGATAGGAGGCCCGCTGACCGTCGACAAATGAATTGCTGGAAAAAGTGAACTTACCCAGCTCCACCCGCGCCACATCCTTTAAATAGACCAGCTCCCCCGTGGAAGGCACCGTCTTGACGATGATGTTCTGGAACTCCGAAGGCTTGCTGAGTCTTCCGTTCACAAGAATACCGATCTCAAAGGTCTGCGTCGGCAGCTGCGGAGGCACTCCCGCCGAACCCGCCGCCACCTGCACATTCTGCGCATTCAATGCGTTGATGATATCCTGCGGCGTCAGACTATAGGAAGCCATCTTCTGGGGATTCATCCATATCCGCATGCTGAAGTCGTCCGTGAATCGTGTGATCGTGCCTACACCCGGCACCCGCAGCAAAGCATCCTGTATGAATATATTGGTATAGTTGTCGAGAAAAGTGATGTTATGCGTCCCCTTCGGCGAATAGATAGCCACCATCATCAGCATGCTGGGATTCACCGCACGCACCGTGATCCCCAGACGGCTTGCCACCGATGGCACCAGCGGCGTGGCAATGCTTACCCTGTTCTGTACGTCCAGCGTCGCAATATCGATGTCCGTACCGATACCGAAGGTGACATTCATTGTCATCACTCCGTTGTTCGTGCTGTTGCTCTGCATATATTCCATCCCCGGCGTACCGTTCACCTGCTGCTCGATAGGCGTTGCCACCGTCTGCTCCACCGTCTGGGCGTCCGCTCCCGTGAACTGCGCATTCACCTGCACCAGCGGCGGCGTGATGTCCGGATACTGGTCTATAGGCAGCACAGCAATACAGATCGTACCCGTGATTACCAGCACAATGCTGATGACAATGGCCGTCACCGGCCTTTTTATAAAAGTATTCGCGATCATAGATTGTTACCTCCCCCTTCCAGCAGCCGCAGGCCCCTGTTTATTAGCTGTTGTAATAGCCGATCCGTCATGCAATGCCTGCACGCCATCCACTACGATACGGTCCCCGTCCTTCAACCCTTTTGAAATAAGGACATTCGCCCCTATCGTCTGCCCCTCCTCTACCTTCACCTGCGACACCGTCGTATCCCGGGCGAGAAAGACAAAATATTCTCCCATCTGCTCCACCACCGCCCGCCCCGGTATCGTTATCTGAGGCCCCGGCTCCAGATTGTGCACCCGCAGCACACAGCTCATGCCCGCCCGCAGATCGTATTTCGGATTGGGAAATACCAGCCGGATACGTATCGTCCCTGTTTGCGGGTCCACCGCCCTGTCGATGACAGATATCTTGCCGCTGTAAGGATAGAGCCTGTTGCCCGGCATGATAATGGTAAACAGTGAGTCCAGCTCCCTCTGCTTTGTACGCTGCAGGTCCTCATAATGGGCCAGCTGCGCCTCGTTTGCCAGAAAGTCCACCGCCATCGGCTCATCCGTCGATATGGTCGTCAGCGTCGTCGTTCCCACCGTCACCAGGTTTCCCAGCTTGACCTGGCTAAAGCCTACCGTACCCGAAAAGGGCGCCCGGATCACCGAATACGTAAGATTGGTCGCCGCCGTCTTCAACGCCTCCCGCGCCGCCGTCACCTGGTTCTTTGCATTTTGCAACGCTATCTCCGCATGGTCCAGCACCTGCCTGGCCACCGCATTGTGCTGGTTCAGGTATTCATACCGTTTGGCATCCTGCTCCGCCTGCGTTTCATTGCCTTCCGCCACCTGCACATTCGCAGCCGCCTCGTCATAGGCCGCTTTGTAAAGCCGCTCGTCGATCTCGTATAGCTTCTCTCCCTTTGTAACATGCGTACCCTCCTTAAAAAATATTCCCGTGATCGCCCCCTGTACCTCCGCATGAATATCCACCTGCATCAATGCCTGCGTGGTAGCGGGGTATTTGTCATAGTACGTGACAGGCTTCGACTTTACTGTCATCAGGTTGACAGGGATCGCGGAATTGGTAGCGGCCGGCTTCTTATCCGTACAGGAAAAAAAGACCACCGTACCCATCAGTACCAGACCTAATGTCCGTCTGCTCATAGATTTATTTATTTGGTGGATGTTTGATGATGATGGCTCCCATGGACTTCTCCAGGTCTATTTTGCTGGACAACAGCTGGAACAGGGCATTCTGATACCCTATCTCCGAGCTGATCAGATTCGACTCCGCCGTGATCACATTCAGATAGGCCACTACCCCCTGGCCGTATTGAAGAGATACGATATCATAGGTCTTCCGCGCCAGATCCGCATTGTTACGCATGACCTCCAGGTTGTACAAATTGCTCTTATAGTCCGCCAGAGCGCTCTCATATTCAGATGCTATCTGCGCCTTCAGGTCCACCTCGCTCCAGTCCAGCTGCCGGCTCTGCAGACGGGCCCGCTTGAGGCTGTTCGTCCTTGCAAAACCCGTAAAGATGGGCCAGTTCAGCGACAGGCCCATATACGAATAGGGGTAGGTGTTAGTCCATAGTGCGCCGAAATTATTATTTTGAAATGCCAGGTCATAGTCGAAAAAGGCCCCTACCGTCGGCAGCCAGGCCAGCCGGTAATAACGTACAGCCTGATCCTGCAGCTTCCTGGACGTTTGCAGCTCCTGGAACTCGATACGCTTTTGGTAATCCAGCGCCTGCGTCGTGTCGAAGTCCACGTCATGCCGCATTTGCGCCGTATCGTACAGCACATTGAAGGACTGTTCCGTCGGCATACCCATCAGCTGCTTCAGCTGGGTATATTGTGGCTGCACATTCAGCTGCGCCTGCCGGAGCTGCGCCATGGAATTGTTGAGGGTAATAGTAGCTTCATTATAATCCGTCTGGTCCACCGTACCCGCTACAAACTGATGATACGTGTCATGGACATTCTTCGCCAGCCTCGACGTATCCTCTTTCAACACATTGATCTGCTCCAGCGTCAGCAGCAGACTGTAAAAGGACTTGCTCACGGCCGCCACAAGAAAGATCTTCGTACTGTCCGTTATCTGCTCCGCCTGCTCCATATAAAGGTTTGCGCTCCTTGACGCATAGAGCAGTGCAGGATTGAAGATGGTTTGCGTCACCGACAGCACCGGGTTGAAGCTGTTCACTACACCCGTCCGCTGCTGTACCACCGTACCGCCCGCATTTTTTACAAAGGAAGTAGGCAGGCTGTTGTAATGAGTAAGATTGCCCGAAATGCCGGCCTGTGGCAGCCAGCCCGCCAGATTGATGGAATTGGTCACCCGGGCGATATCCACCCCGATCAAGGCCTGATTGAGACGAGGTTGATGCTTCAACGCATACTCCACACATTGATCCAGCGTAAAAGCATGGACCGTATCAGCCTGCGCATCGGCTACAGAAAAAGAATAAAGGAAAAAGCTCAGCGCGTAAATATATTTTAATATAGATGACATATCGGCTAATGACTATTTTTTTACCATACACCCGCTGCACAGGACAATGTCCATAGAAGCTAAGGCGACGGCTGTAAATAATAGGCTATTGCAATCCGATAGGTCAAAAAGGAGTGGACGGTATGAAAGATCAACAATCCGTCATCGGGGATGAAATTAGGATTTATTCAATTTCCCATGCAAATCCCGATCCATTTAAATCGCTTTTTAATTTGCCAAAATCCACTTCATCCGTCCACCCCGTCCACTCACCATTTATCCATTGAAAGAAGCTTTCTGGCTTCTCATCATCTATTCAGCACCGGCGGTGTTTCGGTCCACTCACCATCTATCCAATCCCAGCAGCTTTCTGCCAAGGGGAGAAAGTTCCGCCGTTCCATATTTTGTCTGCTCCCATTTCCTGGGATCCCCCGGAAATGCATATCCCTCAGGAGCCCTTCTTTCCTGCCAGGATGAAATACGCCACTGGCGCAGGATTTCATTATCTTCCTCCGCCGGCATCATAGATATATACTGCGCCATCCGTACTTTATTCCCGCTGGTATTTGCCCGGATCCCATGCGGCTGCGTGCTGTTGAATATCAATAGATCACCCGCCTCCATCGGCACCTTCACGATCCCGAAACCGGTGACATCCGGCTTGAAATGATCTCTGTCCTCCGGCTGCGTCAGCTTCCAGCTGTCATAAGTACGATACAGTTCCGGCACACATTGAAAACCACCCATATGCTCATCCGTCTGATCCGCCAGCGCCAATACCCCCTGCACATTCTGCGGCTTTGTTTCAGGATCATAATCCCAATGGATAAAGCCCTTGTACTCATATCCCGGACGAATGGGAAAATTCAGATTGGCCCGGTCGATGGTGACCCATAGCTTCTCCATACCCCATACATCGGCGAACGCCTGGTGCACCTTCGGATACTGCCTGTTATCCCACAGGTATTGATGATTATATACTTCCACCATACCCGTATTCGTGAGCTCCTTCATCTTCATCTCCGCCCGCGGCGGTGTATACCATGTCGCAGGATCATGGGGGTCCTTCTCCTCGAACTCCCAAAGAAAATCCGCCAGCCGCGCCACCTGCTCGCGGGGAACAGCATCCTTCACGACGACATATCCATTGTGTACCCAAAATTGCCAATCCGCTTCAGACAAAACCCGTAGCGGCTCGCCATTGCTGCGGTCATTGAGCTTCACCTTGCTCGTCTTGGATGTGGAAGGATTACCTGGAATGTCCTTATGCGCCCCCTCCGGTCCGCTCGCCGGCGCCGTCGTTGCTGCCATGGTTGCAGCCATAGTCTGTTGTTCCATATAACAAGTTTTGATACAAAGCTCTCTCAATGACGGGAGGTTTACAGCCTTCACAGTGATCGTTTTTTGCTCTCCATTGACATTTTCCACCAGCTTATTGGCAATTTTCCGAACTTTACAGACAAATCACTCATCTGTGAAGATCCAAAAGGAAATAGTGCTCCCCGATCCCGGCAAGTCGTTCAAGCTCTTTACCCCCAGCTTGAAAAACTATTTTTACTGGCACTATCACCCCGAATATGAACTGGTCTTTGTGGAAGCCCTGACCGGCATCCGGCATGTAGGACGACATATCTCCCACTTCACGGGCAGCGATCTCGTTCTCATCGGTCCCAACGTGCCGCATTTGAATTTTGATTACGGCATAGAAACCGACTATCGACAGATCGTCGTTCAGCTAAAGGAAAATTTTTTGGGCGACGCATTCGGAGAGACACCTGAGTTCTCCCAAATTAACGACCTCTTTGAAAATGCCTATTTAGGACTTGCGTTCGAAGGAGAGACCAAACGAATGGTGGCGGAAAAATTACGGCGCATGCAGGGCCTTTCTCATTTTCGACAGCTGATCAGCTTATTGGAAGTATTTCAATTACTCGCCACTTCAAAAGAGGTCACACAGCTCAATGAGCAGGACACCAGCATCAAGCTCTTTCTCGACGACAAGATCAGGATGGGCTCCATCTATAAATACATCCATGCCAATTACGATCGGCGCCCCGATGTCAACGTCGTGGCCGCCAGCGTGCATTTGAGCACCGCCGCTTTCTGCCGCTACTTCAAAAAACAGACGAACATGACCTTCACCGACTTCGTGAATCAATACAGGATCACGCAGGCAAAGACCTTGCTGCTAAAAGGCCTCACGGTCACCGAGACCTGCTATGAGGTCGGCTTTGAAAGCCTGTCTTATTTCAATAAATTGTTCCGGCGACTGACAGGCGGGAACCCCTCCGCCTTCAAAAGAAGATAGCCCCGCCCTCTCTTATTAGCCCTGCAATCATAGTTCAATCCGGCCTGAACTAAATGCGTCCGGCAGCGCCTACTTTTATAAAAACTTAAAAATATGCCTCGCGTCCACCTCGTCCTCACATTCGCCGTCCTCCTCCTGCTCGACGGCCTCCTGGCCGCCGCACAAAAGCCAATCACTCAAACCACCGCCCAAACGCCAACCGCCCAATCTCCTGCCACCCAGCCCCCCATCGTACGCAAACAGCTCATGCTTGCCCGTTTCGATGCCCGCCCCGTCTCCAGGGTCGACATGCGCGAGATCAACCTCGCCCCCGGACAAAAAGGTCCCCTTCACAAACATCCATGCCCCGTCGTTGGATACATCGTCTCGGGCGCTATATACTTCCAGGTAAAAGGCGATTCCGCCCGTATCCTAAAGGCCGGCGATCCCTTCTACGAGCCGGTAAACACCGTCATCACGCATTTCGATAATGCATCCCCGGCGGCGCCGGCCAAATTCATTCTCAACTACCTCATGAATACGGAAAAACAATTCATCATCCTTTTGGATGACAAGGGGCGGGAAATAAAATCACCTAACTGATCTTTTTCAATTCCCTCAGCGCATCACGGGCGATCCATCGCGCCGCATTGCTGTCTTGCAACAGGATACGCTCGGCCGTAAGGATAGCCGCCTCCCGCAGACGGGCATTCCTTTTCCCGATCTGGCGCAGGGCCCAGTTCACCGCTTTCTTTACAAAATTTCGATCATCACAAGCTTCTTTCTCGATCAGCGGCAGAAAGGCAAGGAACACCTTATCCTCCGCCTTTTTATTATGCACCGCATACTCGGCCATCAATACAAACCCCGCCCGTTTGACAAATTCCTCTTTCCGCTTGCTGAACGCGATTGCCTTCTCCACCGCAAAAGCCGTCCTGTCAAAAAGATTGCCGCACACCTGGTCACAAAGGTCCCAGGAATTGAAATCCTTTACCCAGGCGTCGATCTGTCGGACCGTCACATGAGCCGGATCATCGATCATCGAGGCAAGGATCCTGGCCTCATGAAATTTCGTCTCCCATAACGCAAGCGCCAGGGCATGATCTTTTTTTATTTCCTTCGCAAGCGCCCTCAAGGCAGGTATCGATACCCCCAACGCATGCGTCGCATCGATGCCAAATCGCTGCATACCCTCCCGGACGGCAGGCGTACTCATTTCCCGGAGCTGGGATAAAATGAAGGCTACAGTATTCATAACTATTTCTTCCGGACCCCCAATTCGGCCACTGTCACCCCATTGCCGCCCGTCACATGCAGCACCGAGAATGAAAAGTACCGGGCCGTCACAGGATGCTCCAGCCGCACCACCTGCTCCAGGGGATTGGAGCGGATATTGGCGAACTCTCCTTCCGCCACCTTCTGCCAGCTCGTACCATCCGTACTCGTATAAAAGGTATAACGGTCAGCCATACCCTCCGTTTTCCCATCCTGGCGCGGCAAATAGGTCAGGGCGCCGATAGACTGCTCCTTACCCATATCGATGGCTATCTCCTGTGGAAAGCTTGCGGGCGGGGCGGCATCCAGCGTGCTCCACATCGTGCCTGTCCGCTCGTCGATGGCCAGTTCAGGCTTACCAGCCCCTGCGGCAGATCCCAGTACCTTCCATCCTTTCTTTGACAGACCCAGCTCCGCCAACGCTACCTCGCTCGACGTTCCATCTGCCTCAAAGCTGCGCGCCTTGACTATCCCTCCTTCCACCAATAAGAAAGGCGCCTTATAAGATGGTGAACCAGGCCCTGGCTCCGATCCATCCAGGGTATAGCGTATGGCTGCCACGGGACTTTCCGTATGAATGCTGACCATCCCCTCCTTGTCCCGGACAATGGAAGGACGCACCAGATGTGCCGGCTCCCTGAACAATCCAAAATCACTGAGCGCCACACAGGCCGCCGAACCCGTGATCCGCAGCCTCACCTTGCTCGTCGTCACATTTTGTTCCAATCGTATCAGACGATTAGCGCCGATGCTCGTACCCGCTCCTATCTTTTCCCATTCTCCATTTACATAAGCCTCCACCGTCCAGGCGCTGATACGCTGCCCCAGCTTGATATTTTCGCGCAGCCGGATGACATTGAATGTCACCGCCCGCCCCAGATCCACCACCAATTCCGGAGTGGTCACCGCATCATCAGTCGCCCAATAGCTGTATCGGTCGCCATCCACCAGCCTGCCAGGACCAAATAGCACCCCATTGTTCCCCCGGATATTGCTGGCGGTAAAATGTGCTCCCTTCGCCAGGTTCAGGGAAAATGTCTGTCGCAGCAGATCCCCAAACGCCCGCAGGGAAGCTACATCACGTTCATTCAGCATACCCCTCCTGTCGGGAGCCAACCCCAGATCCAGGCTGGCGCCACGGCCAACACTCTGATAATAGAGGTCCAACAGCTGGTATGGCGATTTAACCTGCTCATCCTGGGAGGCATGATAGAACCACCCCGGCCGCAAAGGCACATCACATTCCGCCGGCATCCAGAACTTCCCGTTACGGGTGCCCTCCGTAGCCAGCCAGTATTTATTATACCCGTTGGAAGGCTTTTTGCCCTCATCAGGCGCCTGCGGAGTATAGGTCTCCCAGCAGGTGACCCCCGCGTGTCCCTCCTCGTTACCTACCCACCGTACATCCGGTCCCACATCTCCAAATATCGCCGCCATGGGCTGCAGCTTCCGCACAATGGCCCAGGTCGTATCCCAGCCATAGTAGGTCGTACGATCTATCTTCCTTGTCTCCCGCGCGCCCCCATAATATCCGTCTCCCCCATTGGCCCCATCATGCCAGGACATGAATAAAGGACCATATTGCGTACATAGCTCCCGTAGCTGCGCCCGGTATATCTTCACATAGGCGGACGTACCGTACGCGGGATTGTTCCTGTCCCAGGGGGAGCAATACAACCCCATCCGCATGCCCAGCTTGTTACAGGCCAGCTGGTATTCCTTTATGATATCCCCCTTACCATTTTTCCAGGGGCTCTTGCTGATATTATGTTCCGTGGTTTTTGTGGGCCAGAGACAAAGCCCGTCGTGATGCTTGGCAACGATCACCACTCCTTTGAAGCCCCCGGCCCTGGCCGCGCCAACGATCTGCATGGCGTCGAAATGGGAGGGATTTACCAGGGCAGGGTCCTCGTCCCCATAACCCCACTCTTTGTCCGTGTATGTGTCCACTCCAAAATGAATAATACAATACATCTCCGTCTCATGCCATAGGAGCTGCCTTTTCGTCGGCAGCACACCATATGGTTTGGGTGCATCCTGGGCACAGAGGACGCCGCTCAAAAGAGCAGTCCAACAAAACAAAAAGGATCGTTTCATTAACAGTAGCTTGAATATCAAATATACAGCGCAATTTCCCCTGCCCTCTCCGGAAGATGGTTTTTTATCCTAACTTTATTACAATCATCATTACCATGCGCTACTACACACCAAAGCTGCTGCTCCTTATTCCATTTTTCGCTCTTGCCTGCGGGACAGGCCCGGCCCCAAAAGAAAAACCTGCATCCGCCGACCCGTTGGCCAGGGCCTCCCGAAAGGACAGCAACGGGTGGATCTATGTTCACCTCGAAGGCAGCCCCTCCGACATTGGCTACCAGCATGGATACCTGCTCGCCGAAGACATCGATACCACCCTGCAGGCGTTGTCCTCCTTCCTGCAGCATGAGACAAAAAAAGATTGGGAATTCTACCGTCATTGCGCCGCCAGCTTCCTGTGGCCAAAGGTCGACTCCGAATACAAGGCGGAGATCAACGGCATCGTGGCTGGATTAAAAGCAAAACATAAAAACTACGACAGCCTCGATATCACCGCCCTCAATGCCCAAGAAGAGCTGGCTTACTATTACGTCCCCCAGCTGATGGACAAACAAAAGCCCGGCAGCGGAGACAACAAGGCTCCCGGCAATTGCAGCGCATTCATCGCCACCGGCAGCTACACAAAAGATGGTAAGATAGTAATAGGTCACAACAACTGGACCTCCTATATGATAGGCCAGCATTGGAATGTCATCGCCGACATCGTCCCCGACAAAGGCAGCCATATGCTGATGGACTGTATGCCCGGCTATATCCACAGCGGAGATGATTTCGTCATCACCAGCAACGGCATCCTTATCACCGAGACCACTATCACCCAATTCAAAGGCTTCGACTCCACCCAGACGCCCGAGTTTGTCCGTGCCAGGAAATCCGCCCAGTATGCAAACAGCATCGATGATGTCATCCGCCTCTTTGTGACAGGCAATAATGGAGGATATGCCAACGACTGGCTCATCGGGGATATCAAGACCAACGAGGTTGCCAAGCTCGAGCTGGGGCTAAAGGATTATAAGGTCTGGCGATCAAAAGATACCGCCATCGCCGGCTCGAACTTCGCCAGTGATCCCCAGTTAATAAAAGACGAGACTACATTCAGCACCACTGACCCGACAACATCTCCCAATGCCCGTAAGAAAAGAATGGAACAGCTTCTGCTCGTTGACATGAAAGGCAAGATCGATCTCGGGCAAGGTCAAAAGATAGAGTCCGACCACTACGATGTCAACCGTCACACAAACGCCAGCAATAAATGCGTCGTCTGCGGCCACGTGGATGAAGATAAAAAGGGTTGTATGGAATGGGACTGGCCGGCTTATTACCCCGGAGGTTCCGTGCAAAGCAAGATCACTACCGCAGACCTGGCAAAAGACCTCAAATTTTGGGCGCATATGGGTCATCCCTGCGGACAGGATTTTATAGCCGCCCCCTTTTACAAGCTGCACCCCGAATACGCCTGGCAGGCAAAATATCTCACAGCTCTGCGCGCCTATCCCTGGACATTGTTCGGGGCCCGGCCGCATTAGGAACTATTTCTTTCAAATCAATCCATTCAGCCGTGCATACTGCAACAGCATGATCGTCTTGCCATCCCGGATCTCACCGGTACCGATCATCGACATCGCCTTGTCCGCATCCAGCTCCAGCACCTCTATATCCTCTTGTTCATGCGCCACACCACCCCCGTCGTTTATTTTCATGCTTCGCTCATACTCTGCCACAAAAAAATACAGGATCTCCGTGACCGAGCCCGGCGACATATAGGCCTCAAATATTTTGCGCACGCTGGCCACCTTATACCCCGTCTCCTCCTCCGTCTCCCTTCGGATGGCATCCTCCGGATTGTCCTTATCCAATAACCCTGCACAGGCCTCTATCAACATCCCCGACTCATTCCCGTTTACAAAGGTAGGCAGACGGAACTGACGGGTAAGGATCACTTTTCTCTCCTTCCCATGGTACAACAGGATAGTGGCCCCATTCCCCCTGTCATAAGCCTCCCTGCTTTGCCGCTGCCAGCTGCCGTCCTTTTTTTGATAATCATAGGTCACCTTCCGGAGCGTATACCAGTTGTCGGAAAGCACTTCTGTTTCAATTATTGTAACCTTTTTGTTTTTCATGCATCAAACCTACATTATTATGTCCATTTCACGACGAACAGCTGATTGGCCAAATTCACCGCCAGGCTGTAGCTGATTGCCAGCTAGGTTCATTTAGCGGCCGGAGGCCGTTGTCCACATTATATTCGTAAATTGTATTATGGAACAAATTGTTAAGATACTGTCCATCCGGAATGTAACACACGACGTAAGGTCCTATCAGATCGAAAAGCCCGACGGCTATCGGTTCGAACCCGGCCAGGCTACAGAAATATCCATCAACAAGGACAGGTGGAAGGAAGAACGTCGCCCATTCACCTTCACCAGCCTCAACGAATGGCCTTATCTGGAATTTACCATAAAATCCTACCACGATCACGACGGCGTCACTCATGAGCTCAGCAAGCTGGTGCCTGGCGACGAGCTGATACTCCGCGACGTATGGGGCGCCATCTCCTACCACGGCGCAGGTTATTTTATTGCAGGAGGCGCCGGCATCACTCCCTTCATCGCCATATTCCGGCAATTGCATAAGGACGGCAAGGTCAAAGGCAATCAGCTTTACTTTTCCAATAAGACCAGCCAGGACATCATCCTGAAAGAAGAATTTGATAACATCCTCGGACTCAATGCGCATTATATCCTCACCCGGGAAGAAAACCCCGCCTATCGCAAAGGCCCCATCGATAAGGAATTCCTCCTCCGTGAGATAGGTGATTTCACCAAACCTTTTTATATCTGCGGACCCGACAAAATGGTGGCTGATATCACCCAGCTGCTTACCGAGCTGGGCGCGAACCCCGAAGCCCTCGTCTTCGAGAAATAGGTCGCCCCGCTCCCATCACACCGGTTCGTCCAGGTCCGGCCCAACAAATCATTGTCGCCCGGCGCGGCCAATTATCCCCGGACAGCCCAAATATTTAAAAAAATATTCCTTCCCCTTTTGCCTAACTTGCACGCCGATCCAGGAACCGCTTTCAGCGGTTCCTCCGCACATATATTTTCAACTCGTATGTCTTCCGACCTGACCAATCCGGATTTTCAGCTGGCCGCCCGGTTCGTAAACCACACCGGCAGATCCCTTTTTCTCACTGGTAAGGCCGGCACCGGAAAGACCACTTTCCTCCAATACATCAGGGATAATACGTTCAAGAAGCTGGCCGTCGTGGCGCCCACAGGCGTAGCAGCCATCAATGCAGGAGGCACCACCATGCACTCTTTTTTTCAGCTTCCCTTTGGCCCCTATGTCCCCGCGCAGCAATACGGATGGAACGCGGGCCGCTCCGGCGCCAGCGACCCCAACAGCCTGCTGTCCGGCATACGGTTCAATGCCAGCAAACGCGAGCTGCTGCAGGAGCTCGAGCTGCTCATCATCGACGAGATCAGCATGGTCCGGGCAGATATGCTCGATGCCGTAGATGCCATTCTCCGCCATTTCCGTCACCAGCCCCTGCTACCCTTTGGCGGTATACAGGTACTTTATATAGGCGATCTCTTTCAGCTTCCTCCTGTCATATCACAAGAGGAGTGGCAGCTGCTAAAGGAATATTACAACAGCCCCTTCTTTTTTGATGCTAAGGTTATCCGCGAACAGGCCCCTGTCTTCCTCGAATTAAAAAAGATCTATCGCCAGCAGGAGGCTGCTTTTATCGGGATCCTCAACAATATCCGCAACAACAGCGCTTCCGCGGATGACCTGGAAAAATTGCACGACCATTATCAACCCGACTTTACGCCACCCAGGGACAGCAGCTATATCACCCTCACCTCGCACAATGCACGCGCCGAATACATCAACCAGGCCGAGCTCGGCAGACTGCGCGGCAACCTCCACGCCTTCGAGGCCTCCATCACAGGAGAATTCAGCGATAAAGCCTTTCCTGCCGAAAAGACCCTGCAGCTAAAGGAAGGCGCCCAGATCATGCTCATCAAAAATGACAAAGGGGAATCACGCAGATATTTCAACGGCAAGATAGGTACCATCAAGGCCATCGTGGCCGACAAGATCACCATACTCTTCCCCAACGAGCCCGGCGAGCTCATACTGGAAAAAGAGACATGGAGGAACATCCGCTATCAGTACAACAGAGAGAAAGATAAGATCGAGGAAGAAGAGCTCGGCACTTTCTCCCAATATCCCATCCGGCTGGCCTGGGCTATTACCATTCACAAAAGCCAGGGACTCACCTTCGACAAGGCCGTCATCGATGCAGGACAATCCTTCGCTCCGGGACAGGTATATGTAGCCCTCAGCAGACTCCGCTCCATCGAAGGACTCGTACTGCAATCCCGTATACACCCTTCTTCCATCAGTACCGACCCAAGGGTCATCGACTATACCAACAGCCGGCAGTCCGGCCAGACGCTCCTCAACAGCCTGAAGGAAGAGCAACATGCCTTTATCCGTGACACCCTGTTGAAAGCTTTCGAATGGTCCCGCCTCACCGAAGCCATACGGGACCACCATGCCGGCTTCAACCACCGCCAGATCCCCGGCAAAACAGACGCCATCAGCCTGACGGCATCCTGGCTGGAAAGTTCAGTCCATCAGCAGGACACCTCCCTCAAATTCTCCCGCCAGCTGGAGCAGCTCCTTTACACCGCCCGCGAGAATGGCTACCGCCAATTACAGGAAAGAATGCAGGCAGCTGCCGCCTGGTTCCTGCGGAGCCTGGAAGAAGACCAGATCCAGCCCCTGCAACAGCATATAGAGGAAGTGAAGGTTCGAAAGAAGATAAAGAAATACTACACCGAATTGCGGGAATTAAAGACCATGCTCACCCGAAAAAAGCAGCAATTGGAAGACGCGCTCGCCCTGGTAGATGGCCTTCAAAAAGGAGTTGACGCCG
>Ga0207667_10001832_pt1 | contig 26715 bp, 32 predicted proteins | sample KBSCornC52_FD_184301 | JGI IMG/M metagenome (GOLD analysis project Ga0207667, IMG submission 184301) | Corn rhizosphere microbial communities from Kellogg Biological Station, Michigan, USA - KBS Corn C5-2 (SPAdes) (version 2) | ecosystem: Host-associated > Plants > Roots > Rhizosphere > Soil ...
TGCATGTCGAGCCTTGCCTCTCTCCCCTTAAGCATATTGTGTTCGGGAAGGCGTCAGGGGGGCATGTTGCAAGCGGGAGAGATCGATACACCGGGGGAAGTCGCCGCGGATCTGGCCTTTATGGAAACGCTGCGGCGGATGCGGGCGCGATTCCAATCAGAGATTGTCGGGGCATGCGCGTCAAAGCAGCCGGATGTGACGTCCTGCCTGCGCCAAGAGAGTTTCTTTCAGTTTGCCGAGTTCTTCTATGCGATCCGAACCTACGGGGTCGACAGCGCGGAAAAGCTCAAGCGGCTGGCGATGCTCCACAACGAACACCTCGCGCAAATCGATGAGGACAAGGACCGGATGGTCCGCTACGGCCTGAATACGGAACGGATCAGAACAGCGACATTCGCCGAGGAGCAGTTGAGCAAACTCATGGCGAACTTCTCCGGTCCGGCGCCGGGGATCGACCAATCGGATCTGGCGCGCCTCTTGGTGACCGTGATGTCGAGCGAGACATGCCGCAAGCTGGTCGTCGCGGCGGACAAGGCGGGGTTCGTGAAACGCATTCGGTCTCCCTACGGCGCCGTCCTCGTGGTCAGCCTGGGCATCATGGAGCGGGTATATGGTGACATCATCCGGGAGGCGAGACATGGGGCGACGAGTGCGTAAGAGCGTTTGGATCGCTCTGGCGAGCATCGTCTTCACTCTGGTCGCCCCCGGCACAGTGTCCGCGGACGCGACACCTGGCAGCGTGGCCCTGAGTTCCGCCGAAGCGACGATGCTCGAAGCCAATCCGGCATTGTCGGCACTAGCCACGACGTCCCCGCAACTCCTCCGGCAGGTGCTCGATAGGATCGCCAAGCTGATCGCGAACCCGAGCGACGCGCGCGGCGGGCTGCAGCAGCTCACTGAGGAGGACTGGAAGCTCCTGCAGCAGAATCCGGCATTGTTTCAGGCGTGGCGTAGCTCACCCGAGGCGTCCGCCGACCTGCTCGAGTTGATCCGTGTCGCCGCCGGCGGCAAGCCGCGAAAGTAGCTTGGAGGGAGCATGCGGAGAGTTCTGATAGCACTCGTCCTCACCTGGGCCATCGCGGCATCCCCCGTGCAAGCGGCGCGCCTCGCCCTGGTGATTGGCATCAACCATTACGATCTGGTCCCGCCGCTTCAAAAGGCGATAGGCGATGCCACGGCGATGTCCAGCAAGCTTAACGAACTCGGGTTCGCGGTGACGACGGTGATCGATCCAGACCGCCGGCAGTTCAATCAGGCGATCGAGACCTTCCGCGAGTCTTTGCACGCTGGTGACGTCGCCTTTGTGCATTTTTCCGGGCATGGGATCGAAGTCGACGGCCGCAATCTCCTCTTGCCGCGCGATATTCCACTGCCAATCAGTGGCGACGAAAGCTATCTCGCTACGGAGGCGATCGATCTCTCGAGCCTGATGGATCGGATTGCCGAAAGCGGAGCGGCTGTTCGTATCTTCGTTATCGATGCCTGCCGAACCAATCCCTTCGCGCAGAGTGACATCCGCGGTCTCGAGGGCCCGGGCGGTCTCGGTCCGGCGGCACCGTCGCGCGGCAGCTTCGTCCTCTACTCGGCCGGCACGTCCCAGGTTGCTCTCGACCGACTCGGTCCGGACGACCAGAACCCAACCTCGGTCTATACCCGCGTTCTACTCGATAAGCTCGACCTCAAGGGAGCATCGATCAGCGAAGTCGCCCGCGACGTTCGCACCGAGGTCGCTGCACTCGCGAGCACCATCGGGTACGATCAGTCGCCCGCCTATTACGATGGACTGACCGAGGACTATGTCCTCACGCCTTCAGCTGCGGCGAATGCCCCGGAAGCATCCGGCAGCGTTGAGGCCGAGGCGTTTGATCGAGCCCGTGAGCTCGGAACCGCCCATGCGCTTCAGGCCTTCCTCGCCAACTACCCGAACGGAGTGTTTGCCGATCTTGCACGAGCCGCGCTGTCGGACCTGCCACCGTCGCCGGTTCTGTCGGCCAAGGATACGCCGGACGCTGTCGAAGCATTCTCCGTGAAGCAACGTTTGCAGCAGCTGTGGGACGAGGCGCACCAGTTTGAGAACGCGGGAGACAATGCCAGCTATCTCCAACGCGCGAGCGAGGCGCGTTTGCTGGCGGCAGCATCCTTCGGAACCGACAGCGAAGCCTATGCCGACGCGAGCAATCAAATGGTCGGTGCGTTCTCTTCGGTCGGACAGGTCGCCGATGCGATGGCAGCCTCTCGCGACGCTATCCGCATCTATACCGTCCTGTTCGGCGATCACGACCTGCGTGTCTTGAACGAGAAGGCAAATCTCGCGGCCCGCTTGGCCGCAACCGGGAAGGTCGATGAAGCAACGAAGATGTTCGATGACCTCCTGACAGCCTACGACACGATGCCTCTGCACGGCGACGGCGAGGCGCAGTATGCCGCTGCTCTTGAAAGCTATGCCCAGCTCGCCATGCGAAAAGGTGATGGGCCGGCGGCAGAGCGCTACGCGTCCAGGGCTGTGGCGATCTTGGAAGCCGCGGGCCTCACGGATCAGATCGAGTACGGGTGGGTCGCCTCGACGGAGGCGCGCATCCTCCGTGCCGACGGCAAATGCGAAGCGGCGCAAGCCATGTTCGTTCGCGCCGCATCCGGCATGAAGGCCGCACAGGTCGCCGAAACCCAGCACGACTATGCCAACATCTTGGCTGACATAAAAAAGGGCTGTCCCTCGTTGTAGCGAGAGCCCATCAACTGTCACCCCGGATGCTGGCAGCACACTCCAACTGCGAGGTCGGCGCGGATGACGACAAAGCGGACCGCGAAGCGCTGTTCAACACCAATGCGTCCTGGCCAACCTAACCACCTGCAGTTCATGGCTCCTGGCGACCGCGTTGGGCAGAAGCCGCCATGAGCATCAAAAGTTCGTAGATGTATTCTGAATGGTCGGTGTTTTGGCGCGCCCGGAGCGATTCGAACGCCCGACCCCCAGATTCGTAGTCTGGTGCTCTATCCAGCTGAGCTACGGGCGCGCACGCTTCGACGGCTGGATGGGCCGGAAGCGGCGCCACCCATACAGAAGGCTGCCGGGGCGGTCAAGCAAGCCTGAGGCTCGCCGGCAAGCGGATGTCGAACCGGGTTCCTGGGTCGAGCGGGATATAGCTCAGCGTGCCGCCATGGGCCGCCACCAGTTCACGGGCGATGGCGAGGCCGAGCCCGGTGCCACCGGCCTTGGCCGAGCCCTCAAAGGCCACGAACAGATTGTCGCGGGCGCGCGGCGGCAGGCCGGGCCCATTGTCGGCGACGGCCAGAACGAGGCCGTCCGGCGCTGCGGCAAAGCTCACCGCGATCGACGGACTCTCGATACTGTCGCCGGCCGCCTCGATCGCCTCGCGGGCGTTCTTGAGCAGGTTGACCAGCACACGCGCGAGCTGTTCGGGGTCGACCCGGATCGTGACGTCGTCGGGCACGTCGTTGCGATAGGCAATGCCGGGGTGGCGCATGGCATCGGCGTCGATGGCGGATTCATCGACCAGCGCACGCAAATCGACCGGCACCGGCTTGGGCGGCGTGCCAGACTGGCGTCCGTAGTCGAGCACGGATTGCGCGAAGTCCACCGCCTTGTCGATCGATTGCACCAGCCGTGGCGCCAGCCGCTGGATCTTGGGATCGTCGAGCGCCACCACCTGGTCGGAGAGCATCTGCGCCGAGGTCAGCGTGTTGCGCAGATCGTGGTTGATCTTGGCCACGGCGAGGCCGAGATCGGCAAGATGCCGGCGCTGCCTGAGCATGGTGAAGATGTCGTTCTCCATCGCCGCGAGCTCGTTCTCGACGATGCCGATCTCGTCCTTGCGGCGGGTCGGCGCGATGATCAGCGCGGCATTCTCGGGTGCGCTGCGGTAGGCCACCATGTTGCCGGTGAGCCGGCGGATGGGGTCGATCAGCAGGCGGCTCACCAAAACATACAACACGGCGGCGGTGAGCACGGCGATGATCAGTGAAATCAGAGCGATGTTCCACGAATAGGCGAGCAGCGCGTCGTGGAGCGGCGCCTCCGACATCACCACCTCCACTTCCGAGGCCGGATCGCCGCCGTCGGAACTGCCGACGATGCGCAGGATGCGATCGCCACCATGGCTGAGCGTATCGAGGGCGCCCATGATCAGGGTGGGATAGTCGGTCTTGCGCATGTCGGCGGTGATGGCCTCACGCGGCATCGGCTTTGCGTCGAGCTCGATGAGCTGGCTCTGGCCGTTGCGGCGATAGACCAGCGCAATGGCGCCCGCCGAGTTCAACAAATTGTCGGTCAGCATCGCCGGCAGGTTCATGGCGTCGGGCACGGCATCGAGCACGCGCGCCGCGACGATGCCGACGCGCAGCCGGTCGTTGAGCCAGGCCTCGCGGAAATTGCCGGCCGAGGGCAAATAGATCACCACCTCGACCGCGAGGATCACCAGCGTGATCGTGGCAATCAGCTTGACGGAAAGCCCGGAAAACGGCCCGGGCATGGCGCGGGGCTCGGTGGTCATTTTCCGCCCTCTTAGAGCATTTCACGTTCCGATGGAATTGGAACGTGAGGCCTAAGTCCTTGATCTGTCGCGTTTCCGATCCACAAAAACGGTCCACTTGGGCTGCAAACGCTGCGGTTGGAAGCCCCCCCTAGCCCAGCAAGCGGTTGAGGGCGAAACGCCGTTGCAGCCGGTGGTTGAGGCCGCGGTCGGCAGCCACCTGCTCGCCGAGCGCGCGCAGCAAATCGGCGTAGCTCGGATGCGGGGCCGAAAGCTCGGCGAGCAGGGCCGCGTCGAGATTGCGGGCGATGGCGAGACCGAGCAGCGCCACGAGCTCTCCCGCGCCGGCGCCGACGACGCCGGCGCCCAGGATCTTGCCCGACCGGCCGACCATCAGCTTCACCAGCCCCATGCCGCGGCGGTCGGCCCGGGCCGCGTCGTTTTCGGCGTAACCGGCGCGGTAGACCTTGAAGCCGGTCTTGAAGCGGGCCCGCGTCATCGGCTCGCTGAGACCGATTTCGGCGACCGGCGGATCGGTCAGCGTCAACCGCGGCACCGCCGCCGCATCGTAGCGGGTCTGCTGGCCCAGCAAGGCCGCACGCACTACCAGGTCGGCCTCGAGTGCGCTCAGATGCGGCAGTGGGGCGTGGCCCGCCGCCTCCCCGACGGCGAAGACGCGCGGATTGGTGGTGCGCAGCGACTGGTTGAGGGACAGCGATCCCGGATCGGACTTCGAACGGCGGATGCGGGCAGCATCGAGATTGAGGTCCTCGAGATTGGCGGTGCGGGTGGTGGCCACCAGCACATGCGAGGCGTCGAGCGTCATCGGCTCGCTGCGGGCGCGGATCACGACGCCGATGCCCTGGGCCCTCGCCTCGATGGCGACGACCGCGGACTCCTCGTGCACCGTGACGCCCTCGTCGCGCAGGCGGCGCAGTGCAATTTCGGCCAGTTCCGGGTCGACATGGGCCAGCGCCCGCCCGGGCTCGACCAGGGTCACCTGGCAGCCCAGCCGGTTGTAGCTCAGCGCGAGCTCGAGCCCCATCGGCCCGGCGCCGGCGACCACCAGGTGCGTGAGCTTGCGGGTATTGTCGAAGATCGTCTCGGGCGTGAAATACGGCACCGCCAGCAGCCCCGGGATATCCGGCAGGGCCGTGCGGGCGCCGGTCGCGATCACGAAGCGCCGGGCCGAGACGCGCGTGTCGCCGACGCGGATGGTCTTGGGGTCGACAAAGCCGGCGGTCCCGCGGATCAGCTCGATGCCGAGCGCCGCAAGCCGGGCGGCGCCGGTCTGCGGGGCGGTCTGGGCGATGACCTCGGCGATGTGGTCGTGGACCTTGCGGAAGCTGACCTTGGGCGCTTCCTCAGGATAGACGCCGAAGGCCGGGCTGCTGATCGCCACGGCGCTCCGCTCGGCGGCCGCCGCCAGCGCCCGCAGCGCCAGCGCGCCGGAGCGCAGGCTCGAGCCGCCGGGCGTGCCTTTTTCCACCATCACGACGCTGGCGCCCAGCCGGCGCGCGGCTTCGGCCACGGCAACGCCGGACGCACCCGCGCCGATGACGCAGAGATCGGGGGTTACAGCACGTGCCAAGCCGGACCTGTTCCGCCGCTTTGGAAGGACCCTCCCGGCGTTCTAAATCAATGTCGCCAAAACGCCAGAGCGGAGGCGGGCGGCGAGGCCGGAATCTCGCGAAAAACCGGGAGAAGCCGCCAACCCCGCCCGGGCGGCGCCGAATCGCCCGGATGCGTTGACTTAACGGGGCTGCTTCTTTATAGCCGCGGTCCAATCTGCCCGCGCGACGGATCGGCGTTTGCTGGCCATTTGCGGCACGGGCACCGATTAAGCGCAAGCGACGTATGAAAGAGGACCCGCGCCCGGCGTGGTGTTAGGACTATGAAGCGTACTTACCAGCCGAGCAAGATCGTCCGGACGCGCCGCCACGGCTTCCGCGCCCGCATGGCGACCAAGGACGGCCGCAAGATCCTGAATTTGCGCCGCAAGGTCGGCCGCAAGTCTCTCTCAGCCTGAGGCCGGGCCGCATGCCGGCCGCGCCGCACGCCCAGGGACTCCGCCGGCTGAGCAAGCGGGCGCAGTTCCTCAACGCGGCCAAAGGCCGGCGCGCCGGACGCCCTGCGTTCTCGCTGCAGGCCGTGGCGGTCGAGACCGCCGGGGCCGGCATCGGACTGACGGTCACCAAGAAGGTCGGCAACGCGCCGCAGCGCAACCGCATCAAGCGGCGTTTGCGCGCAGCCGCCAGGGCTTGCGGGGCCGCATTTGTTCCCCAACATGACTATGTACTCGTCGGCCGGCGCGAGGCCCTGACTTTGCCGTTTTCGCAGGTCGTTTCCGACCTTTCTTCCGCCATAGCAAAAGTGCACGCCGCGCCGCGTCACGCCGGGACCCAGACAGAATGAACGAGTCCAACCGCAACATGATCATAGCCATCGTGCTCAGCGTGGTGGTGCTGTTGGGATGGCAGTTCTTCATCGCCGGGCCGCAACTGCAGAAGCAGCAGCAACAGGCAGCGCTCGAGCAGCAGCAGGCGTCGGCCGCCAATCCCGGGCTCGCCACCGCCAGCTCGACGGCGCCCGGCCACACCGCGACACCGGCGGCCAATGGCGCCACGGCGCCGGCCGCGGCGCCGGCGGCCATCATCGACCGCGCGCAGGCCATCGCCGCGACGCAGCGCGTGGCCATCGACACCCCCTCGGTCAAAGGCTCGATCAACCTGACCGGCGGCCGGCTCGATGACCTCGAGCTCAAGAAGTACACCGAGACGGTCGACCCCAGTTCGCCGATCATCACCCTGCTCTCGCCCTCGGGCGTCGAGACGCCCGAGGGCATGCCCTATGCCTATTATGTGGAGCAGGGCTGGGTGCCGGCGAGCGGCAGCACCGCCAAGGTCCCCGACGCGCAGACGGTGTGGACGGCCGATGGCGGGACCGCGACGCTCACCCCGCAGACGCCGGTCACCCTGACCTGGGACAATGGCGCGGGCCTCGTCTTCCACCGCACATTTGCGGTCGACACCAACTACCTGTTCACCGTGACGCAGACGGTCGACAACAAGACCGGCGCCGACGTGCAGCTCTTCCCCTATTCGCGCGCCGTGCGCGAGGGCACGCCGAAGGTGCAGAACTTCTTCGTGCAGCATGAGGGTCCGGTCGGCGTCCTCGGCTCCAACAACGAAGTGTCCAAGAAGTATTCCGACGTCCAGAGCGACAAGCAGGAGCGCTGGGACAACACCACCGGCTGGATCGGCTACACCGACAAATACTGGGCGACCGTGGTCATCGCCAACCCGGGCGAGCAGATCAACGCGCAGTTCACCTATCTCAAGCCCGGCAATGTCGAGCAGTACCAGTCGAGCTTCGTGACCTCGACGCCGGTGACCATCGCGGCCAATGCCAGCGCGAGCGACAAGAGCTTCGTGTTCGCCGGCGCCAAGGAAGAGTCGGTCCTCTCGTCTTACGAGCAGACCCAGCACATCGACCGGCTCGACCTGTTGATCGACTGGGGCTGGTTCTTCTTCTTCACCCGGCCGATGTTCTACCTGCTGAAGTTCCTCTACGGGTTCCTCGGCAATTTCGGCCTCGCCATGCTGTCGATGACGGTGATCGTGAAGCTGCTGTTCTTCCCGCTCGCCAACCGCTCCTACGCCTCGATGGCGGCGATGCGGCGCGTGCAGCCGGAAATGAAGCAGATCCAGGCACGCTTCAAGGACGACCGCCCCGCCCAGCAGCAGGCGATGATGGAGCTCTACAAGCGCGAGAAGATCAATCCGCTCTCGGGCTGCTGGCCGATCCTGCTGCAGATCCCGGTGTTCTATTCGCTCTATACCGTGATCTTCATCAGCCTGGAGATGCGGCACGCCCCGTTCTTCGGCTGGATCCAGGACCTCGCCGCGCAGGATCCGACCAACATCTTCACGCTGTTCGGCCTGATCAACTGGGATCCGACGCAGTTGCCGTTCGTCGGCGGCTTCGCGCATCTCGGCGTCTGGCCGCTGATCATGGGCTGCACCATGTGGGTGCAGATGCGCCTCAACCCGCAGCAGGGCGATGCGACGCAGCAGGCGATCCTCAACTGGATGCCGGTGATCTTCACCTTCACGCTCGGCACCTTCCCGGCCGGCCTGGTGATCTACTGGAGCTGGAACAATACCCTCAGCATCTGCCAGCAGTACTTCATCATGAGCCGCCACGGCGCCAAGGTGGATCTGTTCGGCAACATCCTCACCTCGCTGGGGCTGAGGAAGCCGAAGACGACCACTTAAGCAAGTGGACGGCGTCACGGTCATCACCGGTCCAAGGACCGGCGCCGGACATTTGTTCGCGTTGTTGCGCAATTTCGAGGCCGTTGCTCCACGCGACGGCCTTTTTGCCGAGGGCTATCAGGATGCCGGTGGCCACATCGACCTCGCCGAGCTCGAAGCCCGTGCCGCCGGCAAGTCGCTGCTCGTGCTCAAGGCGACCTCGGCGCTGCCGCGGGAGGTGATCGAGCACGACCTGCTCGGCCGGCCCGGCATGCGCGCCGTCTTCGTCGTCCGCCGCTCGATCGACAGCTACATCTCGCTGGTCAAGGCCACCGCGCTCGACGCCTGGCGCGACACCGACCTCAGCAAGGTCAAGGCCAAGCTCGACGCCGAGCGCTTCGCCCGCTGGCTCGAGGAGCAGGAGGCCTGGTACGCCTACTGGAAGGCCTGGCTCGAAAAGCGCGCCTTCCCGGTGCCCATTATCCGCTACGAGACGCATCTGAGCCTGCCTGCGGACACGGTTCTCCGCCGCTTCGCCAGCACCGTGGCGCAGGTCGGCATCACCCTGCGGATGCCGCCGGCCCTGCCCTTCGGCGGTCTGAGCAGGCAGGATCGCGAGAAGGTCGTTGCCTTCAAGGTCAAGAACTGGCCGGAGTTCAGCCGCGCCTTGAGCGCCATGGGCATCGAGAAGCGGGCCTTCGGCTATCCGATCTGACTGGCATCCGCCGTCCGCTTCCCATTTGCCCGCCCTGCCGATACTAAGCGCCCATGACCGACGATCTCGACCTCGAAGCCGGACGATTGCTGTTTGCGCGCCCCTTTGCCTTCGTGAAGGGCTGCGTGCGCATCGCCGACCTGCCGCCGCCCGACCGGCTGGAAGTCGCTTTCGCCGGGCGCTCCAATGTCGGCAAGTCGTCGCTGATCAATGCGCTCACCGGCACGCGCGACCTCGCGCGCACCTCGAACACGCCAGGCCGGACGCAGGAGCTCAACATCTTCGAGTCGTCCGACCGCGAGCTCAGAATCGTCGACATGCCGGGCTACGGTTTCGCGCAGGCGCCGCGCGACAAGGTCGCGGCGTGGACCAAGCTCATCCACTCCTACCTGACCGGGCGGCCCAACCTCAGGCGCGTCTACGTGCTGGTCGACGGCCGCCACGGCCCCAAGGCCAACGACCTCACGGTGATGAACCAGCTCGACAAGTCGGCGGTGAGCTACCAGATCGTCCTCACCAAATCCGACAAGCCCTCGGTGAGCGAGCTCGACGCCGTCATCGGGGCCACGAAGGCCGCGATCGCCAAGCGGCCCGCCGCGCATCCCGAGCTCATCGTCACCTCGTCGGAGACACGGTTCGGTATCGACCAGCTCCGCGCCGAGATCGCCGCGCTGGTTGGGCATTGACGGCAATTTGAACCTCAGCAGTCGAGCGGCGTTACAGCCCGAGAGTGTTCCTGCCGTCGCGTTTCCGAACCGGCAAGCCGCGACGCACTTTTGGGCAACGCTCCACTGGCAATGAGGAGGTTCCGATGCCGCAAGCGAAGAGTCAGAAGGCCACCACCGAGCGGGTGATGCACGAGTACAAGAAGGGCGAGCTGAAGAGCAGCTCCGGGCAGAAGGTCAAGAGCCGCAAGCAGGCTGTCGCCATCGCGCTCAGCGAGTCCGGCTCGTCGAACCGCAACAGCCCGAAAAAGAACCGCCAGAATCTGAGCCACACGAAATCGAAGGAGCGCCGCGGCCGTACCGCCGAGGCCGAGAAGGAAGGCCGCTCGGCACAGCGCCGCACTCTCGCCAAGGGCGCCCGCGGCACCAGCCGCCGCCGCGCCACCGGCGGCTCGGGACGTTCGACCGGCCCGACCAAGGCCGAGCTCTATGAGCGCGCCAAAAAGCGGCACATCGAAGGCCGTTCGAAGATGAGCAAGGGCGAGCTGCAGCGCGCGCTCGGCGGGGGCGGCCGCTAGTTTACGCCGCTACCCGCGCCACAGACTTCACGAAGGCGCCGAGATAGCCCGCCATCTCGCGGCTGTCCGAGGCGCGCGAAACCGATCTGATCGCCGTGTCGATGACCGCGTCCGTGGTCTTGCCGCGGCGCATCTCGGCCAGCGCGATCGTATAGTCGTCGGTGAATTCTGGGTGCGGCTGCAGGCTGATCGCCGCGCCATTGCGGTAGAGCAGCCCCGCATTGGGCGTGAACTCGGAGCCCAGGAACACGTCGGCATCGGGGGGCGCACCGATCACCTGGTCCTGGTGCGAGCAGGCGATGGCGAACTCCGGCAAATTGCCGCCGAGGATCTTCGGCCGCGACTTCACACCATAAACGTGCCGGCCGAGGCCCCAGCCCTTCTCCGACTTGCGCACGTCGCCGCCGAGCGCATCGGCGACGATCTGGTGGCCGAAGCAGATGCCGATCATCGGGGTCCGCTCGGCATAGGCCTTGCGGATGAAGGCGCGCAGCGGGTCCATCCACGGATAGTGCGTGTCATAGACGCCGGCCGACGAGCCGGTGATCAGCACCGCCTCCAGCGTCGCCGGATCGGGCAGCGGCTGGCCGTTCGAAAGCCGCACCGTCTCGAAGGTGAAGCCTTCCGGTTCGAACAGCCGATGGAACATGACGTTGTACGGCCCGAAGCGCTCCCGCAGGGGCTCAGGCACGTCGGTGGGCTGAATGAGCGTGAGTTTCATGGACAAAGAAATGGCTCGCGCGATCGGGTCGCGCAAGCCGGTTTTCACTGCAATCCGCTATGTCCAAAGCGCAGATCAGGCGGCGACGAACTTGAGCGCCAGCCCGTCCATGCAGTAGCGGTTGTTGATCGGCTGGTTCGGCACGTCGTGGAACAGGTGACCGAGGTGCCCGCCGCAGCGGCTGCAGTGGCACTCGTCGCGGTCCATGCCGAGGGAATTGTCGTCCATCATCGCCACGGCGTTGGGCAGCGCCTGCCAGAAGCTCGGCCAGCCGGTGCCGCTGTCGAACTTGGTCTTGGAGTCGAACAGCGGCAGCTCGCAGCCGGCGCAGACGAACTGGCCGACGCGGTGCTCATTGAGGAGCGGCGAGCTGAAGGGCTGCTCGGTGCCCTGGCGGCGCATGATGTAGAAAGCGTCGTCGCCGAGAATCTTCTTCCATTCGTCGTCGGTGTGGGTCACCGCGAAGGTGCCGGGCACCGGGTCGCCCTCACCGGCAACGGCGTTGCCCAGGAACGTCGTCACGAACGGCAACGCGGCCATCCCGGCCACGAGGGCCGTGCCGCCGAGCAGAAGCGAACGTCGATTCATCTTGTCCATTTTCGGTCCCCTTCTCACAAGTGCACGTGTCCTACCACAAGATAGGACACGCGCGCTTCACTTGCATGTGCGGCATCGGTGAGGCGCCGCACAATGGGCTCACATCTTGGGGAGCAACACCTTGTCGACGACGTGGATCACGCCGTTGCTCTGGAGCACGTCGGCGATGGTCACGTTGGCGGTGTTGCCGTTCTCGTCGGTCACGGTGACCTTGCCGTTCGTGTCCTTGAGGGTCAGCACGCAGCCGCCCACGGTCTTGACCTTGTGCTCGCCGCCGTCCTGCTTGACCATCATGGCGACGTCGGTCGAGAGCGCCTTGGCAGCGACCACGTGGCACTCGAGGATCTTGGTCAGCTTGGCCTTGTTCTCGGGCTTGAGCAGCGTGTCGACGGTGCCGGCCGGCAGCGCGGCGAAGGCCTCGTTGGTCGGGGCGAACACGGTGAACGGGCCCTTGCCCTCGAGCGTCTTGACCAGGCCCGCGGCCTTCACGGCGGCGACCAGCGTGGTGTGATCCTTCGAATTGACGGCGTTCTCGATGATGTTCTTGGTCTGGTACATCGGCGCGCCGCCGACCATCGGGTTGTCGGCCGAGATGGCGACGCCGGCCAATGAGGAGACAGACACAATCGTGGCGAGCGCGAGCCCGCGAAGAGCGATCTTCATTTGGATGATTTCCTTCCGTTGAACCGGCTTGTTCCGGCTTGAACAGGGTCAGTTACGGGAAGGGCGCCGGTGCGGTTTCACAAAACGCGGCCCGCAAAAATAAATTGCGAACGGCGATCCACTGCGAAACTTGTGATCGTACACGCTCGTATTGCCCGCGCGCCCGGGAACCGGCGAGGCTGCCAGGCGATGCCGAGCCGAGCCCCACTCCCCGCCGATTCCCTTGGCGCAATGTGTGTCGTTCGGACACGGCAATGAGACGACGGCGATGAGTGAAAGCTTGGGTGGCGGTGACGGAGAATTCGTCGTCGGGTCACCTCCCCCTGCACGGGGAGGGTGCACCGACTGCCGGCGCCTTTGACTAGATCTGCGCGGCCTTGCCCGCCGCGACCACCGGCCCGGTCGGGGCGCCGGTCTTGCTGCCGCCCTTGGGCTCGAGCGAGATGGCGAGCGTGGTGCCGGGGCCGAAGCCGGCGAGGATATCGGCCGACACCTTCATGTCCATGCTCCGGCCCACGGGAATCACGCCCATCGATTTGGGCGGGTTGCTGCCCTCGATGGCCCAGAGCTCATAGTCCTTGTCGGGTATGGCGCTGCCCGAGATCGTGGTCAGCCGCACCTGCCCCGTCGTGGCATTGTAGAGCGCCACGACGCTCACGTTACTGCCCTGGGCGCTCAGCGCCGCGACGAGCTGCGCCGCAAAGGCGTTGGGGTCGGGTCGCGGCGTTGCGAGGTTGACGCCGATGGCGATCGCCGCCACGGCCAGCGCCGCCGCGCTGACGCCGCGCCACAGCGCCAGCGAGTTCCACCAGCCGGCCCGCTTCCCGTCCGCGAACAGCCGCCGCTCGAGCTCCGGCCACACGGCGGCCGGCGCCAGCGTCTCGGCAAACTGGGTGTCGAGTGCCGCCAGCCGGCCGCGCCAGAAGCTGAGGTCGGCCCGCAGCGCCGCATCGGTCCGCAGCCGCGCGGCGACCGTCGCATGCTCGGCCGGGGTGAGCAGCCCAAGCGCATATTCGGCGGCGAGGAACCGGTCCTCGCTTCCACCCGAAATGTCCGCGTCGTCGCTCATGCCGACAGGCACTCTCTCAGTTTCATCAGGCTCCGGCGGAGCCAGGTTCGCATCGTGTTGAGCGGCACCTCGTGACGGGTCGCCAGCTCCTCGTAACTGAAGCCGTCGAGGTAGGCGCCGCGCACGGCGTCGGCCTTGTCGGCCTCGAGCTGGCCCAGGCAGTCGTCGATGCGCGCCCGCTCGCCGCGGTTGGCCGCCGCCTGTTCGGGGTCGGGGCCGGCATCGGCCACGTCGAGGGCCAGATCGATATCGTCGCTCCGGGGCTTGCGGGCGCGCAGGACGTCGAGGGCGTGGTTGCGAGCGACCGCCACCAGCCACGAGATCGGGCTGAAGCCGCCCGGCACGTAACGGTCCGCGCGCTGCCAGATCTTGACGTAAACCTCCTGCAGCGCCTCTTCGGCCTCCGCGCGGTCCTTCAAGATACGCAGCGTCACGCCGTAGAGTTTCGCGCTGGTCCGGCCGTAGAGGTCCCGGAATGCCTTGCGGTCGCGCAAGGCGCAGCGCGCGATGAGATCGGCGATCTCGGCGGTGTCGGTCCCCATGGCGTTGAAGCTATCGTGAACCCGGACGCCTGCCTATCCCCGCGCAAATCCGGAAAAACCGCTTTTCCGTCGCAGCGGATGCTTTATACGGTTGCGGCCGAAGATGAGCCCGCAGCGCAAGATGCCCGATATCGAGTCCTTCTCCCGCGATGCCGCCGTCCTGTCGCAGGCGCTGCCCTACATGCAGCGCTACGAAGGAAAGACCGTCGTGGTGAAATATGGCGGGCACGCCATGGGCGAGCAGAGCCTCGGCCAGGGCTTTGCCCGCGATATCGCGCTTTTGAAGCAATCCAAGGTGAACCCGATCGTCGTCCATGGCGGCGGGCCGCAGATTGCCTCGATGCTCAAGAATCTCGGGATCGAAAGCAAGTTCGAGGGCGGCCTGCGCGTCACCGACGCGCGGACCATGGAAGTGGTCGAGATGGTGCTCGCCGGCTCCATCAACAAGGAAATCGTCGCCCTGATCAACGCCGAAGGCGAATGGGCGATCGGCCTGTGCGGCAAGGATGGCAACATGGTCTTTGCCAGAAAGGCCAGCAAGACCGTCAAGGATCCCGGCAGCAACATCGAGCGCGTGCTCGATCTGGGCTTTGTCGGCGAGCCGGTCGAGGTCGACCGCACGCTGCTCGACCTGCTCGCGCGCTCCGAGATGATCCCGGTGATCGCCCCCGTGGCGCCCGGCCGCGACGGCGCCACCTACAACATCAATGCCGACACCTTCGCCGGCGCCATCGCCGGCTCGCTCGGCGCCAAACGGCTGCTCTTCCTGACCGACGTCGACGGCGTACTCGATGCCAACAAGAAGCTCATCACCGAGCTCACCATGCGCGACGCACGGGCGCTGATCGCCGACGGCACCATCTCGGGCGGCATGATCCCCAAGGTCGAGACCTGCCTCGAAGCACTCGAGAACGGCGTCGAGGGCGTCGTGATCCTCAACGGCAAGACTCCGCACGTGGTGCTGGTCGAGCTCTTCACCGAACACGGCGCCGGCACGCTGATCGTGCGCTGACAGGTCGCTGACCTTTTGCTCAGGGCGTCGACGACAGTGTCGGCGCCCTTTTCTTTCCGGGCACGCCGGTCAGCTCTTGCCGTGCCGGGCCAGCAGCTCGGCTGTCGCTTCATCCTGCACGCGGAGCGTGTCGTTCATCACGGCGATCACGGTGCGCAGCTCCGCTTCGCTGTATTTGGCCAGAATCTCGGCGCCGCGGTCGCGCATCGGCAGATAAGCGTCCGCCGTCACCTTGATTGTCTCCTCGCCCGCCTCGACCAGCACCTTGCGCCGGTCGTTCGGGTCGGGCGTGCGCCGGACGAAGCCGCGCTTTTCCAGCCGGTCGACCAGCGCCGTCACCGCCGCCGGCGTCAGGCGCACCTGCCTGGCGATGGCGCTCGCGGTTTTTGGTCCGTCCCACAGGAAGCTCAGGCACAGGCGTTCGGTCGGGCCGAGGCCGAAAATCTCGCCCACGGCCTCGTCGTATCGCTGCGTGGCGTCCTGGAAGCGAACCACCGCCCGGCCAAGCTCGTCGATCAACGCGGCTCTGGGGTCACTTGACATTATTGTTCGATCATCTAATTATTCATCCATCTAATAATCAGATGGTCTCACAAATGTCCAACATCAACGCCGCCCCGGCAAGGGGAAAAACCAACCGCCCACACATTGCCATCGCCGGCGCCGGAATCGGCGGGCTGGCGGCCGCACTGGCGCTCAGGCAGCGCGGCTTCGCTCCCGTCGTGTTCGAGAAGAAGTCGGCGGAGCAGATCCGGACCGAGGGCGTCTTCCTGACGCTCGCGCCCAACGGCATAAACGCGCTCCGCACCCTTGGCCTTGCCGATGCCGTGGTCGACGCAGGCCTCCTGACCCGCGGCCTCGCCATGTTCAACGAGCGCGGCAAAGAGCTCAGCGTCATGGACTATGGCAGCCACCGCGCCCGCTTCGGCGCTCCGTCGGTCACCATCGGCCGCGGCGCCCTGGGCGCCGCCCTGCTCGATGCGGCTTTGGCCAAGGACATCGACATCCGCTTCGGCCGCGGCATCGAGGCGATCGGGCAGCACCGCGACGGGGTCGAGATCGACGGCGAGCCGTTCGACGCGCTGATCGGCGCGGATGGCCTGCGCTCCCGCGTCCGCGCGCTGGTGTTCCCCGAGCTGCCGCAGCCGCGCTATTCCGGCCTGATCGGCACGGGCGGCGTGACCTGGGTCGACGGCATCAAGCCAACCAACGGCCTCATGAACATGACCTTCGGCAGGAAGGCGTTCTTCGGCTACCTCGCCGAGCCCGGCCAGCCCGTGATGTGGTTCAACACCTACCCGGCGGACGAAACCCGCTCCGGTCCGGTCACCGATCCCCGCGGCTATGCTCGCTTCATCGAGAGCCTCCACCGCGACGATCCGCTCGACAACGCCAGGATTCTCGCCGGCGTCGACGAGATCGACCGGCACTATCCGATCTACGACATGCCGGAGTTGCCGCACTGGTCGAAGGGCCGGGTGCTGCTGATGGGCGATGCGGCCCATGCGGTGGCGCCGCATTCGGGCCAGGGGGCGTCGATGGCGATCGAAGACGCGCTGGTGCTCAGCGCCGCGCTCGAGGCCAGCGACAGCGTCGAGACGGCGTTCGCGCGGTTCTTCGCCCTGCGGCAGGAGCGGACGCAGCGGGTCATCGCGATCGGACGGATGGCTGGCTCGCAAAAGCACGCGCAAAGCTGGCTGCAATTGCGCATCCGCGACCTGCTCCTGCCGGTCTTCATGCCCATGGGCGTCAAGGCGCAGGAAAGCATCTTCCGCCTGCGGGTCGACCAGAATCCGCTGGCGCCACCCGCGCAATAAAGAAACCAACCCGGCGCACACCCGTTCTCCTGTGATCGCAACGGAGGGTGTGCGCCATGCCCACCACGCAACTGCCCGAAAGCAAGGAAAAGGCGGCCCAGATCAGCCGCAAGATCAGCAATTCGCGCCCGCTCAAGCGCGACAAGGATGCGCCGGAAAACCAGGTCAGCGGCGGCTTCAACCAGAAGAGCCATCAGGAAATGGCCGACCAGCCCCGCCCCGAGGACAACTCGGCGACCGAAGGAGACGGCCAATGAGTCCGACCGGCCATCATCACGGCAGCCACGACCATGCCGGCGACGGCAAGAAATGGTCGCAGGACGTCACCGAGCATTCCGACGCCATGGACCTCGAGGAGCACATCTTCGAGTCCGACGACCCCCACAGGATCGCGCTCAGCCTCAAGCATTCGGCCGAGCAGTCGCACCGGCGGAAGTCCGAGCCCTACCAGTCGGCAATGTCGATGCTGAATTTCTACATCAACCGGGCCGGCGACAATCTGCCGGCGCGGCGCAAGAAGGTGCTCGAGGACGCCAAGGACGAGCTGCGCAAGGTCTTCGGCCGCGACGACTGAGCCCGCCGGCCTGCGGCAAACGAATCGATGCCGGGCCGGCCGGCTTCTGGCACTATGGCGGCATGAATGAAGCCGATCCGACCCACCCCGCCTTTGCCCACGTCACCGACTGGGTGTTCGATCTCGACAACACGCTCTATCCGCGCGAATGCAACCTCTTCGCCCAGATCGACCTCAGGATCAGCGACTACATGGCGAAGGTGACGGGCCTGCCTTACGCCGAGGCCCGGGCGCTGCAAAAGCGGTACTACCACGACCACGGCACCAGCCTGCACGGCCTGATGCTGCATTATGGCGTCGATCCGGACCACTTCCTCAAGACGGTGCACGACATCGACTATTCGGGCGTCCCGGCGCATCCGGCGCTGGTCAGCGCCCTTGCCGCCCTGCCCGGCCGGCGCTTCATCCTCACCAATGGCGACGTCGGCCACGCCGCCAACGTCCTCGCCAAGGTGGGCGCGTCGGAGCTCTTTTCCGGCATCTTCGACATCCGCGCCATGGGCTATTCGCCCAAGCCGCTGCCGGTGGCCTACACCCGCTTCTTCGAACAGCACGGGATCGACGCGAAGCGCGCCGCCATGTTCGACGACCTCGAAAAGAACCTGCTGGTGCCGCACGAGCAGGGCATGGTCACCGTGCACGTCGTCGCTTCCGAAGACTTCACCCACGCCCAGGTGGAGGGCTGGGAGCTGGCGCGGGTCGACGCCCCGCACATCCACCACGTAACGGATGACCTCGCCGGCTTCCTCGCCAAGGTGATCTAGCGCAGCGTCACTTCCGGCAAATTGTACTGCTCGCGCACGACGGCCCAGCCGTCCTCGGCGCTGTCGACGACGGTGAACAGCGACGGGTCATCGGGCGAAATCGTCCCGGCCTCGGCCAGCGCCTCGAAGTTGATGACCCTGTTCCAGAACTCTATTCCAAACAGCAGCAGCGGAATGCGGTCCATGCGGCCGGTCTGGATCAGCGTCAGCGTCTCGAAGAATTCGTCGAGCGTACCGAAGCCGCCGGGAAAGATGGCCACGGCGCGGGCGCGCAGCAGGAAATGGATCTTGCGCGTCGCGAAATAGTGGAAATTGAAGCAGAGCTCGGGCGTGATGTAGACGTTGGGCGCCTGCTCGTGCGGCAAGACGATATTGAAGCCGATGGAGGGGGCGCCGACGTCGGCGGCACCGCGATTGCCCGCTTCCATCACGCCGGGGCCACCGCCGGTTACCACGACATAGTCCTTGTAGTCCAAGGCCTCCGAGGTCAGCGACGCGTACTGCGCGAAGCGGCGCGCCTCCTCGTAGTATTTGCTGGCGAGCTCGAGGTTCTTTTTCTGCGTGTCGTTGCGCGCGGCCCACGCCGCCTTGCCGGGCTCGGGGATGCGCGCCCCGCCGAACAGCACGACGGTCGAATTGATGCCGCGCTCGGTCAGCCGCAGCTCCGGCTTCAGGTATTCGAGCTGGAAGCGCACGCCGCGGGTGTCGTCGGAGGTGATGAACTCCTCGTCCGTGTAGGCCAGCCGGTAGGCTGCCGAGGCGGTCTGCGGCGTCTGCGGCGCGCGCTTGACGGCGGCGATGTCCTGCTTGGAGGTTCTGAGCGGGGTATGGGCAGCGCGGCGGCGAGAGGCCATGGACAACTCCGGATAGCGGGACGAGCCTAATGCGTCGGCGTTAAGGATGGATGCAAGTCACGAAGCCGGCAGTAGGAAGAAGGCAGTCGGCAATCGGCAGTCAAGCTAAGCCGGCGGAGGGGGCGGCCGCTTCGCGGCACCTCCCCCCGCATCTGCGATGCAGTGGAGGACCCGACTGCCGACTGCCGACTGCCGATTGCATGTCCGATTGCCGATTGTCGACCGCCCGACTAGAAGAGCGCAACACCAACTCGGAACCCCGCCATGGCCGACGCCGCGCTCGAAAAGACCATCAATGACGCCTGGGAGGACCGCGCGGCGGTCAACCTCCAGACCAGGGGCGCCGTCCGCGAGGCCGTGGATAGTGTTCTCGATCAGCTCGATTCCGGGCGGGTCCGGGTTGCCGAGCGCACCTCGCCTGGCCAGTGGAGCGTCAACCAGTGGCTCAAGAAGGCCGTGCTTTTGAGCTTCCGCCTCAACGACAACCAGCTGATGAACGGCCCGGGCGGCTCCAACTGGTGGGACAAGGTGCCGCTCAAGTTCAAGGGCTGGGGCGAGAACCGCTTCCGCGAAGCCGGCTTCCGCGCCGTACCGGGGGCCTATGTCCGACATTCGGCACACATCGCCCGCAACGTCATTCTGATGCCCAGCTTCGTCAATGTCGGCGCCCATGTCGACGAGGGCACCATGATCGACACCTGGGTGACCGTCGGCAGCTGCGCGCAGATCGGCAAGAACGTGCATCTCAGCGGCGGCGTCGGCATCGGCGGGGTGCTCGAGCCGATGCAGGCCAGTCCTACCATCATCGAGGACAACTGCTTCATCGGCGCCCGCTCCGAGATCGTCGAGGGCGTGATCGTCGGCGAAGGCTCGGTGGTCTCGATGGGCGTGTTCATTGGGTCCTCGACCAAGATCGTCGACCGGGCGACCGGCGAGATCTTCATGGGCAAGGTGCCGCCCTACTCCGTGGTGGTGTCGGGCAATCTGCCCGGCAAGGCGCTCCCCAACGGCCAGCCCGGCCCCTCGCTCTACTGCGCGGTGATCGTCAAGCGCGTCGACGAGCAGACCCGCAGCAAAACCTCGATCAACGACCTCTTGCGGGACTGAACCGTTCTGCGCAACCATCCGAGCCGGGAGGCTCGGATGACGGACGCATTACAGGGGACGGCGCCGCGCAAGCCGACGCTGACGGAGCAGGCGAATGCCCCGCGTATCGGCCGCGCCCGGTTCATCGGCAATCTCGTCGGCGCCGTGCTGATCGTCGCCGCAATCGAGGTCGCCGTCACGTTCGCCGGTTTCAAGCAGATCCTGACGATCGAGGACAAGCCGGTCCCGCTTCCCAATCACTGGGCGCTGCTGGTCGGCAGCGTCGTGATCTTCCTCGTCGCCATCGATCTGGTCGTCCGCCGCCGCCACGATCGCGGCCAGACCGGGACCGACTGCGTCGCCATTCTGGTCCTGCTCGAAGCGATGGCCATCAGCGGCCTGTTCGGCCTGCTGGCGAGCGTTCCGCCGATGGTGCTGGTGGCCGTCGCCGGTCTCGCCGTGCTCTATCTGCTGGTCACGCTGGTCATCCTCGGCGGCACCAAAGGCCCGAACGCCTACGGCCCGCCGCCACTCAAGGACTGATGGTTCACGCCGGATAAATGCCCGCCAGAAAATCGGCGGCAAACTGCCGAGACTTCTTTCAGCCGGTGCTGGCAACATGTTTCCCGTGACTTGGGGACACCTGTCATGTTCGGCTACCTCGATTTCCTGTTCCTGTCGTTCCATGGCCGGATCGGCCGGGCTGCGCTGTGGATCGGCTGCATCGTCATCGGCCTCGCCCAGATCGGGGCAATGGCGTTCCTGCTTCACCTCGCCGGCGGCAGCCTCGCCGATGTCAGGGCCTATGAGCACGACGCGGCGGCGCTGACGCACGAAATGCTGATGCGGATTTTCCTGCCGCTCGCCATCGTCGCGGCGCTGTTCCTCTATCCGACCTATGCGATCTACACGAAGCGCTGGCACGACCGGAACAAGTCCGGCTGGTGGTCGCTGATCGGCTTCATCCCGATCATCGGCGGTTTCTGGATGCTGATCGAGCTCGGCTTCCTCGGCGGCGACGAAGGCGAGAACGACTACGGCAGCCGCTAGCGTCAGCGAACCTCCCATTATCCCCTGCAATTTCAAGCAGCTAGCATCGCATGTGCTGGCGGCACGAACGCGACTCCACTAGGCTCGCCGGTGCGCGGAGGGCTTGGGTCCCGCGGGGCGGGGCCGGCTTGCGTGTCATAAGGGGAATGGCATGAACAATATCATCTCGAATTACATCGGCTTCGAGGGACGGCTGAACCGGCAGCGCCTGTGGATCAGCGGGATCATCCTGGCCGTGGTCGTCATCATCATTTCGTGGCTGATCCTGCCGCTGATCGGGCTCGGGCTGATGCCGGCGATCAGTCCGGACACGGCGGCCGCCGACGTGGCCAATGTCATCGCCGCGGCGCGCGCCAAGGCCGGCTGGGTCGGCCTCGTACTGTTCCTGATCTTCCTTTATCCGTCGGCGGCAATTTCCATCAAGCGTCGGCACGACCGCAACAACAACGGATATGACGTCTGGGTCTACTTCATCCTGGTGGTCATCTACCAACTGATCAGCGCCCTCGGCATCGGCATGTCGACGATGGACGTCGGCGGCACCACCGTTCCGGTCCCCGGCCCGATCGTCATCGGCTTCGGCGTCATCGTGGGCATCTATGCCATCTACCTCCTCGTTGTGCTGGGCTTCCTCAAGGGCACGGCCGGGCCGAACAACTACGGGCCGGATCCGCTCCAGGGCTGACGCCGTCGGCCGGCTCGGCTAAGAACGGGACATGGCCAATTCCATCGATCCCGTTCTGCTGCTTCAAGACCTGATCCGCTGCGCCTCGGTGACACCCACCGAGGCCGGCGTCCTTGACGTGCTCGAACGGGCGCTGGCGCCGCTCGGTTTCACTGTTACCCGCCTCCGCTTCGAGGGGCGCGACTCCTACCCCGTCGACAACCTGTTTGCGACGCGCGGCAGCGCCGGCCCGCATCTGCTCTTCAACGGCCACACCGATGTCGTGCCGCCCGGCGACCGCGCGCTGTGGACGCACGAGCCGTTCGGCGCGGAGATCGCCGATGGCCTGCTCTACGGCCGCGGCGCGGTCGACATGAAGTCCGGCATCGCCGCCTTCGTCGCGGCGCTGAGCGAAGCGCCGGCGACCGGCCGTATCTCGCTCGCGATCACCAATGACGAGGAGGCCGACGGCATCAACGGCACGGCCCGCATCCTCGAATGGGCCAAGGACCAGGGCCATAGCTTCGATTTTGCCATCGTCGGCGAACCGAGCGCCACCGCCAGGGTCGGCGACAGCATCAAGATCGGCCGGCGCGGCTCGCTCAACGGCCGCATCACCGTGACCGGCGTACAGGGCCACGTCGCCTATCCGCACAAGGCGCTGAACCCGCTGCCCATCGCGGCCGAGCTCGTCAGCAAGCTGTCGGGCACGCTCGACGATGGCTCCGAGCATTTCCCGGCGTCCAACCTCGAATTCACCTCGATCGACGTCGGCAACACCGTGACGAACGTCATTCCAGCAAGTGCAACGCTGCGCTTCAATGTGCGCTACAACGACAGGTGGACGCCCGAGAGCCTCGAGGAGTCGATCCGCGAGGCCATCGGCGGCCTCGACGACGAGGGCACGACCATCACCTTCGATGTCGCCGGCACGCCCTCGCGCTCGTTCCTGTCGCCGCTCGGTGGCGGCGTCGAAGCGCTGATCGCGGTGATCGAGGACCGGACCGGCAAGCGCCCGGAGCTCTCGACCGGCGGCGGCACCTCGGACGCACGGTTCGTGGCGCAATCCTGTCCGGTGGTCGAGTGCGGCCTCCCCGGCCCGACCATGCACAAGGCCGACGAGCATGTCGTCCTGGCCGACCTTGCGGATCTCACCGCGCTCTACGCCGCCTTCCTCAAGCGCTATCTCGGCGTCGCCTCGTGACCCCCCTCGCGGACCTTTCGGCCTCCATCGCCGGCTGGTCGGCCATCGTCGCCGGACGGAGCGATGCCGCGCAACAGTTCCGGACCGACCGTGCCGGCATTCTCGTTGCGGCGCTGTGGCTGCTCGTCGGCATGCTGCTGTCGGTCGCCGTGCAATCGGCAATGTACGGGTTGCCCCACGTCGTCTCGGTGCTGTTCAGCCTTATCGGCGAGGCGGTGACGCTGGGCCTGCTCTGGCTGGCGCTGGTGCAGCTTTTCCGGTTCCTCCGCATCGGGTCGCCGCCGCTCGCGCTGTTCGTGCCGATCCTTTATCTCCTGGCCTATGTTTTCGTGATCTCGGCCGTGCTGCAGCTCGTCAGCCAGGCCTTCGGGCTGATCCTGATGCTGGGCGTCGCGATCCTGATTTTCCGCGCCGCGCAGGTGATTTGCGGGCTGAAAACGATGCCGGCGGCGGGTGTCGCGGGTGCCGCCTTCATAGTCCTTGTGGTTGTCCCAAACGCCCTCTACATGCTGCTTCTCTTCCTTCCCTCCGCCTGACGGGTCATCTTGGCGCAGCAAGCGACATTTCTCGAAGAGCTGATGGCGGCCGGCCGTGGCGTATTTGCGCTGCTCATCGGCGACCGCCGGGCCGGCACTTATTTCGATTTCTCGCAGCGCGGGCTGGTGGGCAGCTTCATCGCCTTCCTGGCGGTGACGGGGCTCAACGCCGTGCTGCCCGCGATCCTGGGCAGCAAGGAGCCGGGCGGCATCACCCGCTCGATCCTGATGATCGCCATCCTGTTCGGGCTGCAGCTCGCGTTCTCGGCCATCGTCTTGCGCCAGCTCAAGCGCATGGACGGGCTCGTGCCCTATCTTGTCGCCGACAACTGGGCGACGTTCTTTCTGACGCTGATCTCGGGCGCGCTTGCCGCGGCCGGCATCGAAGGCGACGCGGTGCTGATCGTGCTCGCCATCATCGTCATCGTCATCGAGGTCAATATCGCGCGGCTGATCGTGACGCTGACGCCGCTGCAGATCGCGATGTTCCTGATTGCGCAGCTCGTCGGGGTCTCGATCGGGCTCGCCATCATCGGCTTCACCTTCCCGCTGCCGCCCGACGCGGCCGCGGGTGCCAGCTCCATGCTCGGCGGCTAGGCCCCTAGTAATCGACCCTTACGAGATACAGTCCCTCCGGCGGCGCCAGCGGGCCGCAGCGAGCGCGGTCGCGTGCATCGAGCGCGGCGCGGAAATCGCGCGCCGTCCACTTGCCCTCGCCGACGAGCTTGAGCGAGCCCACCATCGAGCGCACCTGCGAGTGCAGGAAGCTGCGGGCCGAGGCGCGCACCACGATCGTCTCGCCCTCGCGGCTCACATCGAGCCGGTCGAGCGTCTTTTCCGGCGATTTCGCCTGGCATTCGGCGGCGCGGAAAGTGGTGAAATCGTGCTTGCCCAGGATCGTCTGCGCCGCGGCGTGCATCGCCTCGGCATCGAGCGCTATCGGGCAGTGCCAGACGCGCCGGTCCTCGAGCGCCGGGCGGCCGCGCCGGTTGAGGATGCGGTATTCGTAATGCCGCGCGATCGCCGAAAAGCGCGCCTCGAAGCTGTCGGGCACCGCGCCGGCCTCGACGATCGCCACCGGATGCGGCTTGGTATGGAAATTCAGCGCCTCGCGGATGCGGAACGGGTCCCATTCCTTGCTCAGATCGAAACTCACCACCTGCCCGAGCGCATGCACGCCCGCGTCGGTGCGCCCCGCCGCCTGGATCGTGACGGTCTCGCCCGTCATCTTGCCGATGGCCTCTTCCACCACCTGCTGCACGCTCAGCGCGCCAGCCTGCCGCTGCCAGCCACAGAACGGCGTTCCATCGTATTCGATGACGAGGACGTAGCGCGGCACTACCGATGGCCCCGCTGCACGGGGAAAGGCCCCCTCACCGGGAGCACTCGGCGCGCCCCGAAGGACCGGGCGAGGGGGCCTTTTCTGGTCACAGCGCCCGCCCCGGCATCACCGCCCCGCGCAGGAATGTCGCGGCGTCCATCGCGGCCTTGCCTTCGCGCTGCACGCTGAGGAGCCGCACCGCGCCCCCGCCGCAGGCGATGGTCAGGTCGGGCAGGATCGTGCCGGGCGCGCCCGACCCCGCCGCCAGCGTCGAGCGCAGCACCTTGATGCGCGTCGTTACCCCGTTGAGCTCGAGCTCGAACCAGGCACCCGGGAATGGTGACATACCGCGGATGAGGTTGTGCACCTCCTCAGCCGGCCGGCTCCAATCGATGCGGCTTTCGGCCTTCTCGATCTTTTTGGCGTAGGTGACGCCCTCTTCGGCCTGCGGCGTGAAGGTCAGCGAGCCGCGCTCGAGCGCCGCCAGTGCGCGGCCCATCAGATCGGCACCGACGCGCATCATCTTGTCGTGGAGCTCGCCGGTGGTCATGTCGGGGCCGATCGGCATCTCGTCGACGAGCCCGACGGGGCCGGTATCGAGCCCCTCGTCCATCTGCATCACCATGATGCCGGTGCGCGCGTCACCCGCCAGCACCGCTCGCTGAATCGGTGCCGCGCCGCGCCAGCGGGGCAGCAGCGAGCCGTGAAGGTTGAGGCAACCGAGCCGCGGCGCGTCGAGGATCGGTTTGGGCAGGATCAGACCATAGGCAACGATCACGCCGACATCGGCCCCAAGCGCCGCGAAGGCCGCTTGTTCCTCGTCGCTACGCAGCGATTTCGGCGTGCGCACCGGAATGCCGAACCCTTCGGCCGCGAGGTGGACCGGGGACTTGCGCTCGCCCTGCCCGCGTCCCGCCGGCTTCGGTGCGCGGGTATAGACGGCGACCACATCGTGCCCGGCCGCAACGATCTCGGTGAGGGTCGGGACCGCAAAATCCGGCGTGCCCATGAAGATGACTTTCAAGCGCCGCTCCGCTGGAGGCGAATGGTCGGTAGCGAATGGTTGGTAGCGAATGGTTGGTAGCGAATAGCGAGTAGCGAATAGGGGGTAGGGAGTTGAGGGCGACAGCCTATTCGCTATTCGCTATTCGCTATTCGCTATTCGCTATTCGCTACTCTCTCCACTCAGCTCGCCTTCCTGCTCAGCTTTTCGGCCTTCTGGAACTTCTTGATCACCCGGTCGCGCTTCAGGCGCGACAGGTAATCGATGTAGAGCACGCCATCGAGGTGGTCGAGCTCGTGCTGGATGCAGATGGCGAGGCGGTCTTTGGCGTCGCGGGTCACGCGCTTGCCCTCGAGGTCGGTGTATTCCACCGTGACCTCCGACGGACGCTCGACGTCGTAGTAGATTTCGGGGATGGACAGGCACCCCTCCTCGGTGGTGACCGTCTCCTCCGAGTATTTCTTGATCTCGGGGTTGATCAGCACGATCGGGTCGGGCTTTTCGCCGTCCTTGCTCAAATCCATCACGACGAGG
>Ga0207667_10001833_pt1 | contig 26710 bp, 25 predicted proteins | sample KBSCornC52_FD_184301 | JGI IMG/M metagenome (GOLD analysis project Ga0207667, IMG submission 184301) | Corn rhizosphere microbial communities from Kellogg Biological Station, Michigan, USA - KBS Corn C5-2 (SPAdes) (version 2) | ecosystem: Host-associated > Plants > Roots > Rhizosphere > Soil ...
TGAGCGACTTGTGCGGATGGCCGGAAGAGCGGCCCCCCAGTACCAGCTCCCGAACGACGCCGAAGACCTCTCCTTTGTCATTGCCGCCGTTATGCAGCAGGCGTCGCTTATCGAGCGGCAGCGCCTGCTCGAGCTCACGGACACACGCAGCCGGCTGGAAACGGAAAGTGCGCTGCTCGCCGCGGAGATCGAGCGCCTGCGAGACGCGACGGGCGATATCTCGCCGGACATCGTGCCGCTTACCGCGGACGCCCTCCGGTCCTACACCAGCCGAAACTGAACCATTTTTCGATGTCCCATTCGCCGGGCCGGTCACGCATCACGAGTCACGCATCACGAGTCCTCATGGCACGGAAACCTACGCTCAGCCCCACGCGAATCGCCATCTATCTGGAGTGCGCGGTCAAGTATCGATACATCTACCACGATAAGATCGGTCGGTTCTACCTGCGCGCCCGTCCCGGCTACAGCTTCGGCAGCACCATGCACCAGGTTCTCCAGAGCTTCCACGAAGAGGTGCGAACGACGGGCGAGGCGCAGAGCGTGGAGCAGATGCAGCAGGAGGTCGAAACGCGGTGGATCTCGGCCGGCTACGAATCCGCCGAACAGGAAGACGAGTTCCGCACTGCCGGATCGGAAGTCATTGCCGCATACCACTCTGCCGTCACGGAGCGGCTGGAACAGGGCGTGGAGACGGTGTGGACGGAGAAGACGCTCTCGACGGATATGGGGCCGTTCCGGCTCTCGGGCCGCGTGGACCGCATCGACCGGCACGCGGACGGCAGCCTGGAGATCATCGATTACAAGAGCGGCCGTTGGGAAGTGACGCCGGAGGATGTCGCCGAGAGCCTGGCGATGACCATCTACCAGTACATCCTCCGCCGCAACCATCCCGACACACGAGTCTTCGCGACGATCTACGCGCTGCGGTCGGGGATTCATGCCAGCTCAGAGATGTCGGACGAGCAGGCGGAGCGATTCGGGGCCGACATTCTGGCGCTGGGCGAGGAGATTCTGGGCAGGGATTACGCCGCGCTGGAGCCGGTCCCGGTTCCCGCCTGCCCGACGTGCGAGTTCCTGCCGCGCTGCGAGGCGTTCTGGCGGCGGCAGAAGCGGATGGAGAGACTGGATTGAGATCGCAACAACATGGATTCACGCTCGCTGCGACGGCATTGCTCGTCGCGGTGGCGTTTATGGGTCCCGCACGGGCGCAGGACGTCGCGGGGTTCGATTTTACGAAGGCAACGGACGCGGCGCAGTGGCGGGCGCAGCATGATGTTTCGCGCTTGGTCCAGACGCCGGAGGGTCTCGAAATCACCATCTCTGACGCCGATCCCTATATCGTCGGCGGGCTGGCGGATCTGCCGGCCGGCAAGCCGCTGTGGATGCGGATGCGGCTCCGGTCCGAGCAGGGCGGCATGGGCCAGCTCTTCTACTACACGGACAACCTGCCCACGAGCGAGATGGCTTCCGTGCGGTTCCCCGTTCGCGCAGGCATCTGGGAGGACGTGAAGGCGCCGCTGCCACCGCTCGGCCCCGGAACGCGATTCCGAATCGACCCGCCCGGTTCCGGCGGCGTCTGCACCGTCCGTTCTCTCACTTTTCAGGAGCGGTCCATCACGCCCGCGCCGCAGTGGCCGGCACCGACGCAGCCCAAGCTCGCGCCGCCGCTCTACGGGCTATCGTCCGGCGACATGCAGCTCGTGCACGGGCCGGAGGTCGGCGGATTCAAGATTGACGTTGACGGCGTGACGATGGCGGTCGGCCATACGCACCCTCTGATCGGCTACCGGCTCGGCGACACGGTGAAGTGGCTCGACCTCGCAAAGGTGGCCGCCGTGGCGACCGACAAGCAGAACGCGCAGCTAATCGTCTCCACGGTTGCGCGGGACGAGGACGGCGGGCGGTGGGAGATCACGCAGACCTTTTCCGATACTCCCGTGCGGGGCGCGCTGGGCTATCGGGTTGAGGTGAAGGTCGATCAGGACCGCGACGTGCTCTACCTCCCGCTGCTGACGCTGCTACCGGGCGCGGGCTCGTTCGGCACGACGAAGGGTCAGGCGATTCTGCCGGGAGTCGAGTATCTGGACAGTGCGCCGAGGGAGGTCTCCAGCTCGGAGGCGGACATCACCGGACCGGGCGCGCGCCGCAAGGTCCCGGACACCGCGCGAATCACCGTGCCGCTCATGGCGATTCAGGCGCGCGACCGCTACGTAGGGCTCATCTGGCAGCCGCGGGAGAACGTATGCGCGATGTTCGATTCGCCGGATCGCACGTTCAACAGCGGCGGACATCTGATGGGCCTGCTCTTTCCAGGAAGCAACGGCCTGAATCGGGACGAGGGTAGCCTGATTCCCTATGACACGGCGCGAATTGAGGCCGGAAAGCCGCTCGAGGCGCGGGGCGTGCTGTTTGGCGGCAAAGGGAGCAGTATCGCTCCGGCGCTCCAGCTCTACACGCGGCACATCCCGCTCCCGCCGCAGCCGGAATCCGGTCTCCCGTTCCGCGGCTACGTCTCGCTCGCCGCGGCAGGCTGGCTCGACTCGAAGATCCGGGACGGCGCCCGATTCCGGCACGCGTGGCCCGGCAGCTTCCAGCCGCAGCCGGCAGCCGACGCCGCCGTCTGGATGGAGTGGCTGGCCGCGCAAACGGCTGTTCCGGGAGCGGATGCAACCCTCGCGCCGCGCCTGCGGGAGACCGCGCGCGCCGCGATGGCCCTCGTGGACCCGGCGGCTTACAACGTCGCCGGGGTTGGCCATGTCCGTTACCCGGTCGCGCCGCTCCTCCACGGTCACGTCGGCGAGAATGTGGAGACCGCCCGGCGGCAGGCGCGCGACCTGCTCAGCCGGTTCGAGGCGGACGGCTCCGTCCGCTTTCACCCCTCGCCCGGCGGGCTCGACTATGCAAAGACGCACTTCGCCCCGGACGCGAACGGCCTCACGGCGCAGGTCGTCTCCGCCCTCCTCCAGTCCGCAGCCGCCTGCGGCGATCCGGCGCTCATTACGGAAGGCATCAAGCGGCTGCACGGCCTGGACCACTACGTAAACACCGTGCCGCGGGGCGCGCAGACCTGGGAGGTGCCGCTCCACACGCCGGACGTTCTCGCCGCGGCCCACCTGGTACGCGCATACACGCTCGGCTATGAGCTGACCGGCGACCAGAGCCTTCTCGACCACGCGCGCTACTGGGCGTGGACGGGCGTCCCCTTCGTCTACCTCGTGAATCCTACGAATCAACCGGTGGGCCCGTATGCCACAATTGCCGTGCTCGGCGCGACACAGTGGGTCGCGCCAAACTGGATGGGCCTCCCCGTCCAGTGGTGCGGCCTCGTCTATGCCGACTCGCTCTACTGGCTCAGCCGCGTCGACTCCTTCGGGCCGTGGAAGAAGCTGGCGGACGGCATCGCCGCCAGCGGAGTGCAGCAGACCTGGCCGCTCGGCAAAGACCGCGACCGCGTGGGGCTGCTCCCGGATTCGTTCGCGCTCCGCCCCCAGATGCGCAACGACGCGGCCATCAACCCAGCCACACTTCTCGCCTCCGCCCAGCGGCTCTACAACCGCCCGCTGGCGTACGATTACCGGGTCTTCCGCGCGTTCAATGGACCCGGCGCGCCCCCCCTCATATTGCATGCGCCGGGCGAGATCGTCGAGGTGGGACAGAAGACGGGGAAAGTGGTGCTCAAGGTGAAAGGGTGGAGCAATCAGCCGTACCGCGTGCTGGCGGTTGGCCTGAAGAAGGGACCGGAGGTCACTGTCAACGGGATGCGAGCGGCGGTCGGTGCAATGGAATGGTCCGAATCGGGCGGGTGGCTGGCGGTGACGGTAACAGGGCAGCCGACGATCGAGCTGCTTCAGAGATAGGGGCGCCGGGTGAATCGAGCGTGGATGCGTGCGGAGAACCATGCATGTCGTCGGACCCCATGCATGTAAAATGTATGTCTCGCGGGCCCGCGGTACCATGAATGTAAAATCCGTGTATCGAGGGCTTTCAGCCAGACGTCCTGCCGGACGGAATGCACGGAGCAAGCGAGTGATTCGTCCGGGAGGACGATGGGCCGCAGGCCCACCAGCGAGGTCAATTCATTGCCTCGTTCCGCAGGCCCACCAGCGAGTGATTTGAATCACTCGACCTGCAACAGGCAAAACGAATTGAGGCTCTACCCGTGCCGAATCGCGAGGATTTCGTAGCGGGCCGTGCCGTCCGGGATGGGGACTTCGATGATCTCGCCGACCTTGTGACCCGTCAGCGCTTCCCCGACAGGTGAGTGGACGGATATCTTGTCGTTCTCGGGGTCCGCCTGGAGAGCGTCGACAACGTGGTATTCCCACTCGTCGTCCGTTTCGAGGTCGCGGACCATCACGATTGCGCCGAGGCCGATCTCGTCACTCGCGAGCACCTTGTCGGGGACGACCTTCGCCATCTCCAGCTTCTTCTCGAGGTCGGCGATCTTGCCGTTGAGGATTCCCTGGTCGCGCCGCGCCGCGTGATATTCGAAGTTTTCCGAGAGATCGCCGAATGCGCGGGCCTTCCGCAGAGCCTCGGCCATCTCCGCACGCTTGACGGTCTTCATGTGCTCGAGCTCCTGCTGGAGCTTCTGGAAGCTGCTCTCGGTCAGAATTATCTCACCCGACATCGTATCGTCTCTTCTCCCGGCTGGATGAAACCGCCAAACCGTTTCCAAAACACGGGCGGGGCAAAGATGATCTCTGCCCCGCCGCATCGTCGCAATTCTGAGCGCTACGATACCACAGCCGTCCGACAGGTGTCAACGACGATTCTGTCCCTCCCTCACTCTGCTTCGGCGGGATAGAGGCGCCGCAGGTAGGCGATCTCGCTCCGCGTGTAGCCCGCGCCCCGCAGGAAGTTGTCGGGCAGCCAGGCGACGTTTGCCCGGAGGGTCGATTCGTCCATGTTCGACGGCCCCGGATGATGGACGGTCGCGAGGCCGCGCGCATGGCGGAGGCTGGGGCAGTTCGCGAACACTGTCAGTGACATCGTTGCACCCGCGAGATTGGCTCCGGCCAGATTGGCGCCCGTCAGGTCGGCTTCCGTCAGGTTCGCCCCACGCAGATTCGCTCCGCTCAGGTCCGCGCCGGACAGGTTCGCGAGCGACAGGTTGGCAAAGGCCATTTGCGCGGACGCGAGGTTCACGTCCCGAAAATCGGCGTGAATCAGGTACTCACCCAAGAGGTTCGCGCGCTCCAGCGTCTCCGCCTGCACCTCCAGGAAGACTCGTCCGCTCTGCTTGTGTCGAATCTCGATCATGGGCTGTCTCTTTCCGCGAATGCATGCTCAACTGCACCGCCGTCGGCGAATTGGGTAACGCTCCCGTGAGCTCCACTCCGGTATTGTACGCACGGGCGCGGCGCAGAATTGCGATTCCGCGCTGGCGCCTTGCTCAGCCACTAGACGGGCGTCAGCCGTTGCGCCATAATAGCCGGAGCGCCCAATTCACTTCAGGACCCTTTATGGTTATCTCCGCCTATCTCGCCGAGCGCCGCGCCATGGTCGACGCCGCCCTCGACACCTGGCTTCCCAGTACAAGCGCGGAGCCTGCCCGGCTCCACGAGGCGATCCGCTATAGCATGCTCGCGCCGGGCAAGCGACTTCGCCCTATTCTCGTGCTGGCGGGTGCCGAGGCCGTTGGCGGACAGGCCGAAACCGTGCTGCGGACGGCGTGCGCGCTCGAGTGTATCCACGTCTTTTCGCTCATACACGACGACCTGCCGTGCATGGACAACGACGACTACCGCCGCGGCCGTCTCACGAGTCACAAAGTCTACGGCGAGGCGATGGCGATGCTTGCGGGCGACGCGCTGCTCACGCTCGCGTTCGAGCTGGTCGCTGATAACGGAGTTGAGGTTGCCCCAGACCGCGTGGTTGCCGCCCTGAAGCTCATCTCGAACGCGACCGGCACATGGGGGATGGTCGGCGGGCAGGTCGTCGACATCGAATCCGAGGGGAAGCAGATCGGCCTGGAGGCCCTCGAATACATCCACTCGCACAAGACGGGCGCTCTGCTGACCGCCTCGTCGCTCGCCGGCGCGCTCCTCTGCGGGGCAGACGAGCAGCAGCAGGAGCGGCTGCGCAGCTACGGCCGCTCCATCGGCCTCGCGTTCCAGATCGCCGATGACATCCTGGACATTGTGGGTGACGAGCAGAAGATCGGGAAGCCGGTGGGCAGCGACGAATCGAACGACAAGGCGACGTACCCGAAGCTCTTCGGGCTGGATGAATCGCGCAGGATGGCCCGCGAGGAGGTCTCGCGGGCCGTCGCCGCGCTGGAGGGTTTTGGCCAGCGGGCCGAGCCGCTCCGCGCCATTGCACGCTACATCGTCGAGCGGGACCTTTGAACGGCGGAAAAGCAGGCAGAATTCCGAGATTGGCGGCTGCCTGGCGCCCAAACCGCAGGCTGAACCCTGCGGCTGCCTGGCGCCCGAACCGCAGGCTGAACCCTGCGGCTGCCTGGCGCCCAAACCGCAGGCTGAACCCTGCGGCTGCCTGGCGCCCGAACCGCAGGCTGAACCCTGCGGCTGCCTGGCGCCCGAACCGCAGGCTGAACCCTGCGGCTGCCTGGCGCCCAAACCGCAGGCTGAACCCTGCGGCTGCCTGGCACTCCGCGCCTTCTGCCGACCTGCGTCGGCAGACAGGCATGCGCTGAATGGAACGATATCACTCTCTTGATGGAGGAGACTCGAATGGCTAATCGCGCGGTGGTGGTGGACCCGGACGCGCCGGGCAGACTCGTAATTCGGGAGGTCGGGGAGCCCGCGCCGGATCGGGGCGAGGCGATTGTTCGGGTGGCGTCGGTCTCGCTGAATCGCGGCGAGGTCCGGCGGTCGCAGTCGGCGCAGGCAGGTTGGCGGCCCGGCTGGGATTTCGCGGGGACGGTCGAACTCACCGCAAGGGATGGCTCCGGCCCGAAGGAGGGCGCCCGCGTGGTGGGCATGCTCGCTTCCGGCGCCTGGGCGGCGAGAGTCGCGGCTCCGACGCACGCGCTCGCCGAGCTGCCCCCGTCCGTCTCGTTCACGCAGGCATCAACGCTCCCGGTCGCCGGCCTGACGGCCCTCTACGCGCTTCGCAAGGGCGGCCTCCTGCTGGAGCAGGCGGTGCTCATTACCGGAGCGACGGGCGGCGTCGGCGACTTCGCCCTGCAACTGGCGCGTCTCTCCGGCGCGAGGGTCGTGGCGCACATCCGCCGGCCCGAGCAGGAAGCACAGGCGCGTGAATCGGGCGCCGAGACGGTCGTTATCGGCAGCGATCTGCCGGCGGAGCAGCCTTTCGGACCGTACCACCTGGTCGTCGATTCCGTGGGCGGCTCCACGCTCGGCACGGCGCTCAGCCTTCTGCGAGAGGGCGGAACGCTTGTATCGCTGGGAACGTCAGGCGGGACGCAGACGACGTTCGACGCCTCGAAGTTCTATCCCATTGGGCGCGCAACGTTGTACGGATTCATCCTTTTCGAGGAGCTGAAGACGGAGCCGGCCGGCCGCGGACTTGCGCTTCTGTCACAACTCGTCGCCGCTGGCAGGCTCAAGACGCGAATCAGCGTGGAATCGGACTGGAGCGAGGTCGCCGCCGTTGCGAAACAGCTCACCGACCGCGCTTATCCGGGCAAGGCGGTGCTGCACTTAACGTCGGAATCGTAGCGGCAGCTCGTTTTCCTCGTATGCTGACCGGGGAGGAGTCGGACGCTGCTCCGCGGAAACGGCGTTCATCACCATCGCACGAGCCGGGGACATATGTCCCCGTCTGGGATGCGTCCTGCGGACGGTCGCAACGTTTGTTGCTCCGAGCTTAGGCACGAGTTGGGGCTTCCCTACGAGTTCGAATGCCGCTTTCGGCCTTCCCGCTTGCCGAGGATTTTGCACATGATTCCGATGTATCTCCGCTTGGCCGCTCCCGTTTTCGCCGTCTTCGCGGTGGCTGGCGCGGCGCTCGCTGATGACGGGCCGACTCCGCCGGTGCTTCCGGCTGTCGCGGCGACCGTAAATGGCGAGGCGGTTCCGACGCAGGAGTGGCTTGCGCGCGTCCAGCAGATGACGGTCAACGACTTCAACCAGAACGCGAAGAGCCGGCGAATGACGGCGGGGCAGCTCGCTCTGGAGGAGCTCGTGAATGAGCGGCTCATCATGCAGTATGCAACGAAGGTCGGGCTGCTGCCCTCCGAAGCGGAGGTCGCAAAGGACGTCGAGGCGCAGAAGGCGCTGCCCTCGGTGAAGGAGAGGCTGGAGAAGAAGCAGCTCACGGAGGCCCAGCTTCAGCGCGCCGTCCGCTACCAGAAGACCTTGCAGGCTTTCGTCACCATCAACCAGAATGTCTCGCCGGAGGAGATTCGCGCATGGTACGACGCGAATTACGGCCGCAAGTGGCAGGTCGCGGTGCTCCGAACCTCGAAGCGCGAATCGGCGCAGCAGGCGCTGGCGGCGCTTCAGAAAGGTGAGCCGTTCGCGGCGGTCGTGGCGCGGTTCTCGGAGGATGCGGCGACGAAGCAGATCGGAGGGGAGCTGCGCGGGCCTGACGGCAAGCCCCGCTGGTTCGGCGCGCGCGACGCCGCCCTGCCGGCGCAGGTGCTCACGGCAGTGGACGCGCTGAAGAATCCGGGGGACTACACGCAGACCATCGAGGGGCAGATGAACGACGGCAGCGGCGCGGCCTACTTCGTATTCGAGCTGCTGGGACGGTTCAAGCCGACCGACGAGGATTTCCTGAAGATGCGCCCGCAGGTGGAGCGGGAGGCGCTGTTCAACAAGGCGCTCCGCTCCGGCGCAGCCGACAAGAAGCTCGCCGACACTCGCAAAGAATCAAAGATCACCGTCAGCCTGCCCGGCTACGCGCTGCTTCCATAAGGCAGCCAGACGCCGCTGCAACGAACGTGCAGGTTTCGCTCAGTCGCGGCGGCCGCCGAAGATGCCGGAGAAGAACGAGAGGACGAACGTGAATAGGACCATGTACCAGACCGCCTGCCGGCCTGTGTTGGGGTCGCTCACCGTGCGGCCGACCTCGTGCAGCACGCCCATCGGGCGGACAGGCACGCGATTCCTGGAGCAGTCGCGGCAGCGCACGCCAGCCGGCCCGTGGACCGCGCAGCGCGTGCAGATGGGCGTCTCGCAGCGGCCGCAGCGGACCCGCGTGACCTCTTTCTTGTGGCGCGCGCAGTAATACGCGCCTTCCTCCCCAGGCACGGCGACGGGCGCGGTCGCTTCCAACTGCGGGAGGGGCGTGCCGCACTGGCCACAGAAATTCTGGTTGTCGGCATTGGGGGAGGCGCATTTGGCGCACTGCATCGTCATGTCCTCCAGTCGTCCATGTGTCATGTATCGAATGCTGACGATACGATTTTGCGCGCTTCCTCGAGAATCCTGTCGAGATGCTGCTGGTTTTTGAAGCTCTCGGCGTAAATCTTGTAGACGTCCTCTGTGCCGGAGGGACGCGCCGCGAACCATCCGTTCTCCGCCGCGACCTTCAGTCCGCCAATCTCCGCCCCATTGCCGGGCGCGCGAGTCAGCTTCGCCGTGATCGGTTCACCGGCGAGCGTCGAAGCCGTCACGGAATCCGGCGAGAGCGCCTTCAGCCGGTTCTTCTGCTCCGGCGTGGCGGGCTGGTCGACTCGCGTGTAGAGCGGCCGGCCCAGCCTGTCGGCCATCTCTTCGTAAAGGACTCCGGGGTCGCTGCCGGTGCGCGCCGTGATCTCCGCCGCCAGCAGCCCGAGGATGATTCCGTCCTTGTCGGTCGTCCAGACGGTTCCGTCCTTTCGGAGGAACGACGCGCCCGCGCTCTCCTCGCCCCCGAACCCGCAGGAGCCGTCCAGCAGACCGTCGACAAACCATTTGAAGCCGACCGGCACCTCGTTCACCCGCCTGCCCAGCGATGCCGCCACGCGGTCGATGAGGCTGGAGCTAACGAGCGTCTTCCCGACCGCCGCATCCGGCCGCCAGCCCTTCCTGCCGCCCGCCTCGCCGAAGAGGTATCCTATGGCCACGCAGAGGTAGTGGTTGGGATTCATCAGGCCGGCGCTCGGCGTGACGATGCCATGGCGGTCCGCGTCGGTGTCGTTCCCGAACGCGATCGCGTACTGGTCCTTGAGCTTCACGAGGTCCGCCATGGCCCAGGGCGACGAGCAGTCCATGCGGATTTTGCCGTCATGGTCGACCGGCATGAATCGGAAGGTCGGATCGATTCGGTCGTTGACCACCGTGAGGTTCAGGCGGTACTTCTCGGCGATTCGCGGCCAGTAGCCCACGCTCGCGCCACCGAGAGGGTCCGCGCCGATGGAGAGGCCGGAATCGCGAATCGCATCCATGTCGAGGATGGCGGCGAGGTCGCCGATGTAGGGCGTCATGAAGTCGAACGTATGGGTGGTCGCGGCGCGGATGGCGGATTCATAGGCAATCCGCTTCACGTCGCGGTTGCCGCCCCGGAGGAGCGCGTTGGCGCGGTCCTCTATCCATCCCGTGATGGCGGTGTCGGCCGGGCCTCCGTTCGGCGGGTTGTACTTGATTCCGCCGTCGGCGGGCGGATTGTGGGAGGGCGTGACCACGATGCCGTCGGCGAGCCCGGCAGTGCGGCCGCAGTTCCATGAAAGAATCGCGTGCGAGACTGCCGGAGTCGGCGTCAATCCGTTGCCGTCCGCTATAAAGACGTTGACGCCGTTCGCCACGAGAACCTCGAGCGTGGTGCGCTGCGCGGGCTCGGAGAGCGCGTGGCTGTCGATGCCGAGGTAGAGCGGCCCATCGATTCCGGCGGCGCGGCGGTGTTCGGCGACCGCCTGCGCAATGGCGAGGATGTGATCCTCGTTGAAGGTGGATTTCTCGGCCGTGCCGCGGTGTCCGGACGTGCCGAAGGCCACGCGCTGCAGTGGGTCGTCCGGATCGGGCTTGAGCGCGTAATACTGCGATTTCAGCCGGTCTACGTCTATCAACAAATCGGGTGGAGCGGGTTTGCCGGCAAGCGGACTGATGGGCATGGATTTGTTCCGTTGGTGGGAAGGATCGAATTCCGCCTCAGTATACCTTTCGTAACCCGGCACCAGGTGAAGGAGTCCGATGGCTGAATCGAACGTTGATGAACGGGTGAAGGTGCTCGGCCTCGCGCTCGGCGACCCGCAGGTGAGCGTCGCGTGGAACGCGGCGCGCGACCTCGCGCGGCTCGGTCCGGCGGCGAGTGAGGCGCTTCCGCAGCTCGCGGAGGCGCTCAAGAGTCGCGACGCCACGACGGTCCTCTGGGCGCGCTACGCCATCGCGAAGATAACCGGCGACACGCAGAGACACATGCCGTTCCTTATCGAGGCGCTGAAGGAGAAGAAGGGGTCTGGCCGGGGAATGGCGGCGGCGGCGCTCGCCGGGCTCGGTCCGGAGGCCGTCGAGGCCGTCCCGCTCCTCATCGCCGACCTTAAGGACGCCCATTCCGACAACCGCTGGGGCGCGGCGGGGGCGCTTGCGAACATGGGTCCGGCCGCGCGCGACGCCGTCCCCGCCCTCACCGAAGCGCTGAAGGACTGGGACGAGAAGGTGCGGTGGTACGCGGCATGGGCGCTCGGCGAGATTGGCGAGGAGGCCGCCTCCGCTGTTCCCGACCTCATACCCTGCCTGGACGACTATGATGAGGACGTGCGCGGATTCGCGATTCGCGCGCTGGCGAAGATCGGCGGTGAGGAGGCTCGAACCGCGATTCCGGCGCTCCGCGCACGACTGGAGGATGAGACGGAGACAGAGGCGATTCGCGAGGAGGCGAGGCGGGCTATCGAGCAGCTTGCGGACGGTTCTCCGCCCTGACCCGCCGATCCACCCACCACCAGCAGGGGTAGGCGGCAAGCGCGGCGACGATGATGGCGGGGCCGATCCAGTGGTGTACGAACGGGGGAAGGAAACCGAAGTAGTGGCCGATGAACGAGCCGCGATAGGCGGAACCGGGCAGCGCATCATTGCGGAGCGACTGCTCCAGCTGCGTCAGAGCACAGTCTCCAAGAAGTCGGTCCGACGCGATCACGAGCAGAATGAGGGTGTAGAATGCGACGGCAAGCCGCGGCCGCCGTCTGAGCAGGCCCGCAACCGCGGCCACCGAGCCCGCCACGACGCAGAGAATCAGCAGTCCATGCGTCAGCGCGACCACATCCGCGAGCGCACCGTACACCGCGGCCCTACTTCTTCTTGTTGATGAGATCGGCGAGCCGCTGGGCGTCCGCCTTGATCCAAATGGGCTCCAGCGTGAGCGAGCCTGTGTTCATCGCCTCCATCAGCGGGCACGCGATCACCTCGTCCCCGATGATGAACGCGAGCTTCTCCTTCTCGTGCTTCGAGGAATACTGGTAGTAGCGCGACTGCCCCTCCGGCGTGAGATCGACCGTCACGCGCCAGTACTTATCCTCGAACACCGGCCGCACGTCCTGCTCGATGGATGCCGAGGCGAAGTTCCGGCCCGTCATCACGGTTGGACAGACCTTGTAGAGCTCGTCCATCGGCACCACCGCGCCCTGATTCGTCTGGTGCGTGGCGCCCGGGTTGTTGCCGCCCCTGTCCTTCGACTCCTCGGTCTGGTCGTCTTCATTCTGCTCTCTCTCGTCCTCCTCGCGATAGCGAATCTGGAACGACTTGTTGGAGCTTCTGACGACGTACGGCGCCTTCCTGCCGGCCCGATCCTTCGTCTGGATGCCCAATACACTCAACCCGGCCTTGTCCGGGTCGAGCGCCGGCCACTGCTTCTGGTTGAGCTGGTAATCGCGAATGGCCAGGTACGCAGGACGAACCACGAAGATAGCGAGGACCAGGAAGATGGCTATTCGCATTGTGCCGCGCTCGCGAACGATGCGGCCGTAAGCGGTCTTTCCCGGCGCCACCGCGGCAGCTTCCGGCACGACATAGGGTTCAACGGACATGAATGATTCCTTTGTCTGAACTCGGATTACACAGATTTAGGGATTGCGCAGATTACGTTCGTGCGAAGCGGGACCGTAATCCGTGAAATCTGCGTAATCTGAGTAATCCGAGTTCAGACGATGTTTTCCAGCGCGGCCAGGAGGAGCGCCACGTTGCGGCGGGTGGCGGATTCTCCCATGGTGCCTATGCGCCACACCTTGCCTTTGAGCGCGCCGAGGCCGCCGCCAATTTCGATACCATATTCTATCAGAAGCCTCTTGCGGGCTGCCGCGTCGTCCACGCCTTCAGGCAGTGTCACTGCGTTGAGAGTGGGAAGCCGCGCGCCGTCCTGCGCAAAGGGATGGATTCCCAGCGTTGCCAGACCATCCATTAACTGCGCACTCACATCGCGGTGGCGCGCGAACCGCGCCTCCAGCCCCTCTTCCAGGATCGCGCGGAGCGACTCCTGAAGCCCGAACAGCGACGAGACCGGCACCGTGTGGTGGTACATGTGGTCGCCGCCCCAGTATTTCGCCAGCAGCGCCCAGTCGTAATACCAGTTCGTTACAGGAGTCCGCCGCTCCGACACGGTCCGCATGGCACGGTCCGAGACCGTGAGCGGCGCGAGGCCGGGCGGGCAGCCCATGCACTTCTGCGAGGCGGAGTAACAGGCGTCGATACCGATTCTATCTACCTCTACGGGCAGGCCGCCCAGCGACGTTACCGCGTCCACCACAAACAGCGCGTCGTGCCGCTTCGCGACCGCCGCGATGGGCTCCAGCGGCTGCCGGACCCCGGTCGAGGTCTCCGCGTGGACGCAGGCGACCAGCCTGATTGGGCCGGCGCTCTCCGCCGCGCGCTCCATCGCCTCGGGGTCGAGCGTCTGTCCCCACTCCGCGTCCACCCGAATCACGTTCGCGCCATAGCGGGCGGCGATGTCGCACATGCGGCCGCCAAAGAACCCATCGACACCGATCACGACGTTGTCACCCGGCTCGACCAGATTCGCGAAGCACGACTCCATCCCGGCCATCCCGGTGCCGGTCAGCGCGAGCGTGAACGCGTTGCGCGTGCCGAAGACGGTCCGCAGGTTCTCCTGAATCTCGGTGAGGACGGCGAACAGCTCCGGGTCGAGGTACCCGATGGGCGGCTTCGCCTGCGCGAGCAGCACGCGCGAAGAGACGGCGAGCGGACCGGGACCGAGCAGGATTCGGGGGGAGGGGATGGCTGGCGCGGACATCGTGATTCTCCTTCGACTCGATTCTACGATTGGCTGCGAGCTATCGCCATGATACCCGCTCGCCGCAATCGGGCGGAGGAAACGCGGGTGCGGAGACGGAATCCGAATGCACGCCCGTTTGTCAGGAGAGAACCCATGTCCGTAGCCGAGCAGCAGGCCGCAGTCGTGCAGACGTCCGCGCCGCCCATCACGCGCGGCCCGCTGGTCTTGCTCACCGCGCTGTCGCTCTCCATCGGGTGGGGAATCCGGGGGAACTTCGGCCACGAGTGGGGCGCGATGATTCCGGGCGCGCTCGCCGCGATGGCGGCGGTTCTCCTCTCCGGGCGGGACGACTGGCAGCGGCGCATCGCGTACTTCGGCGCATTCGGTGCGGTGGGATGGTGCTTCGGCGGCTCCATCTCCTACATGCAGGTCATCGGCTACACGCATTCGGGCCACTCCCCGTCGGTCCTCTATGGCTTCGCCTGCCTCTTCGTCATCGGGTTCGTCTGGGCGTTCATGGGCGGCGCGGGTTTCAGCCTGCCGGCGTTCCTCACCCGCGAGCGGCTGACCGAGTTTTTCCTGCCCTTCCTCTGCATCTACGCGGTCTGGATCGTCCACGAATTCACGTATGACGCGACCAACGTCTGGCTGGCCGGCCTGCTCGGCTCGACCTTCATCGCGCGCGGCGCGGACTACCGCCAGGACGAGCCGCTCTACTGGCACGACACCGACTGGACCTCCGTCCTGCTCGCTCTGATTACCGTTCTCGTGCTGGCCGCCATTCGCCGCCGGTGGGACCGCGCCAGCTCGCTCATCACGCACATGACCGTTGGCTGGTGGGCGGGATTCCTGATTCTGGTGGTGGGTCTCGGACTTCGCATGACGCCGCCGCGCGGAGACAACTGGGCCGGCTGCGTCGGCATGGTCGCGGGGCTCATCGTCTACTTCCAGCGGAACGGGCTGCGGGGAGCCACGTTTGTGAGCGTGCTTACTGGAATCGTGGGCGGGCTGGGGTTCGCGGGGGCGACCATGCTGAAGCTGGTGGAGATGAAGTCGGGGTACGAGACCAACTGGCACAGCGTCCTGGAGCAGAGCTACGGCCTCATCAATGGGCTCGGGGTCGCAGCGGCCACGCTCGCCATCCTCCATCGCGCGCCGCGCGTCTCGGACGACCCGCCCGTCCGCCGCTGGACCTACCCGTTCTCCGCCGGCTTCGTGCTGCTGGGAATCACCTACCTGAACGCCCAGAAGAACACGGAGGAGTGGGTCAAGCAGAAGGTGATGCCTGCCTCGATGGTCGGCATCACGGCGTGGTGGTGGTTCAACCTCTTCTACATCGCGCTCGTGGTCGCGTTCGTGCTCGTGGTCCGGGCGCACAGGCGCAAGCCGCTCCCGATTCTGCAGACGAGCTGGCTCGCGCGCGGGCAGGCGCTCTACCTGCTGCTCCTCTGGTGGATGGTCGTGGCGAACTTCGAGCGCGCGCTGCCCGGCTTTCAGGCGCAGCGGCTCGTCACGGAGGGCGTGATAACGCTCAACGCAATCATCTGCACGGTGCTCGTTCTCGTTTACGGTTCGTCCGGTAGTCCCGCGCCCGCTGCCTCAGAGATCGACTTCCGCCCGCTCGTGCGCCGCGCCTCCGCGATGGGAGTCGCGGCCTTCGCGCTCTCGTCGCTCCTCTTCTGGGGAATCATCCGCGTGGTCTGGGGCGACACCTTCGCCGGCCACTCCGGCCTCCACATCCGCTTCGGCCCTAACGCGACTGTCACAGACCACCCAAAGAAGGGCCAGCCACATCCGTAGGGTTATGTGGGAGCGCCCTTTTCGCAACAGCAGACTAACTCAAGTTGCGCCTAATGTTCGGCCGCGTGGCTAGCATGGGACTGGCGACTGCAAGTCGCGGCAACGAGGGTACGAAGTGTCCCTTCGGACACTGGACTCATGGTGTGAGTCCCCGGAGGGGGACTTTGTACATTTGTTGAAGCGGTTTCTAACCGCCCGCCTACAACCGAACGGGCAACAGGCACAACTTGGGTTAGACTACGGCGATGAGTGGTCTTCGGGTTCGATGCCATCGAGTAGGGTAACGTCCCACAATCGGCGCTCTTCCAGCTCTTCAGCCCACGCCTCAGGGTCGGCACGGAGCGCCTTGTAGGCAGCATCTGCTATCTCGAAGAAGCGAATCCGGTCGTAATGGTCGATCGCTTTCACGATGGTTTCGATTATGGACTTACCGTCCCGTTCCGCGCAGCGGCGTAGAAGCCGAGAGATTTCTGCATCGAGGGTGACGGTGACAGGTTCCGTCTCAAGCTTCATGGTCGTCTCCGTAATCAGCGCAAATCTGACTGACTTTGGACACCAGCAGTTCATCCGTCCAGGACAATGGAACGAAGCTCCCGTTCGACACCGCTTCGGCCGCCCGGCACGCTACGAAGCCGAATCTGTTCCACAGCGTCGGATTCGCCTCCCAGAAAGAGCTCGGCACGTCCACTACAGCCTGCAGTAGGTCACCCTCGTAGTAATCCCCGTCTACCCAGGGGTTCTCCTCAAGGCGAGCCAGCGCCAGCGGCATGAGGATATCGATGTTGAACTTCTGGCTAATCAGGATTCTCAGGTCCTCGACGCGGAAGTCGCGAAGCGGCACGCGGCGGAGGCGGTGGCACTCGGTCACGAGGTGGGACGGGTATGTCGGTTCGCCCCAATCCTCCCCGCCGATGTCCTGCAACGTTAGGTTCAGGTCAACCATGGCTTACAATCTCGCGATATGCTCGCCACTTCTGAAGGCGAGGGCCATGATGGTGAGGACGGGATTGAAGCCGCCGTTGGTGACGTGAATCGAGCCATCCACCACGAAGAGATTGTCGTGTCCGTGGACACGGCCCCATGGGTCCACGACGGAGGTCTGCGGATCGCGGCCCATGCGGCAGGTGCCCGCCTGATGCTGGTCCGCGCTGAGCCGCAGCGTCATCTCGCGGCTCCAGATGTTCTCCGCGCCCGCGGCGGAGAGCCACTCGACCGCCTTCTCGCGAATGTACTCGGCCGTTCGGAGCGTTTCAGGATGGGCGGTCCCCGAAAGGCGGGCGACCGGCAGACCGAAGCGGTCGCGGACTGATGGATCGACCGTGACGCGCGACTCGGGGTTGGGAATCTCCTGCACCGGCCCCTTGACCTCGACCCATCGGCGGTAGTTTTCTCGCATCCACCGCTTGTTAGCCTGGCCCCACTTCGGCGCGCCGGGCGGAAGCGCCGACCGCCAGAAGAAGATGGGGGTCTCGATAAAGTCGTTTGCCAGCATCGCGCCGCCGATGACGCCTGGATTCCCGTGGCTGTGCTGGCAGGTCGCAATGGAGACGCCCGGACCGAGGTTGTCGTTCACCGGCTCCGGCATAAAGCCGTGCGCGGTCGGGTAGTAGTGGCCCTGGAGGTTGCGGCCCACCAGATCGTTCGCGTTTCCGAGGCCATTCGGATGGATGGGTGACGCCGAGTTGAGGAGGAGACGCGCCGATTCAATGGCGCCGGCCGAGGCCACCACGGTCTTCGCGCGGACGGTGTGCCGCCGAATCGAGCCGTCTTCCTCCGTCAGATACGTTACGCCGGTCACATTGCCGCGCGGGTCGGTGTCGATTCGCTCCGCCATCGCCCTGGTTACGAGCGTGCAGTTTTCCGTGGCGACCGCGCGCGGGATGACCGTGTTGTGCGTGCCGTTCTTCGATTCGCTGGGGCAGGCAAAGCCGACGCAGAGATTGCAGCGGGCGCAGGCAGGGCGGCCATTGTACTCAGCGGTGTTGATGAGGAGCGGAACCGGGAATGTGTTCCAGCCGAGGCGGTCCGCGCCTGCCTTCAGCGCCGCGCCGCCGGGGTTCATTACAACCGGCGGCATGGGGTAGCCGCGGCGGCGCGGCCCCTGAAACGCATTCGCCGCTCCGTCGCCCGAACACCCGATCTCCCACTCCGCCCGCTCGTAGAAGGGCTCCAGATCCGCATAGCCGATGGGCCAGTCGGCGAGCGAGCTTCCCTGCGGCACGCCGTAGGTGGAAGCCATCCGGAAATCCGTTTCGAGGAACCGCCAGGCCTGCGCGCCGTAGACCCGCGTGCCGCCGCCCACGCCGGCCGCGTTGTTGTGGTAGCCGCCGAGATGCGGCGAATCGAGCGTGCGAACGGTCCCATCCGGCTCGACGATTACGCGCGGGTTGCCCTGCCGGTCCGGCCCCATCCCCTGGCCGTAGAGCGGAAGGCGGTGGTTACGGAGATGGTCCCGCGGGATGTCGGCATAATCGTATGGGCGGCCGCGCTCCAGTAGCAGTACGCGCCGGCCCGCCTCGGCCAGCACGCAGGCGACGATACCGCCGGCAGCCCCCGCCCCGATAACAATTGCGTCGTACTCGCTCACGAATCTGCTTCCCCTTCACCAACGGTCCATCGTTGATCGAATCCCACCATCGCCCATGCAGCGCAGTCCCGGTTTCCGCAGTTGCCGGGGTCGCCGTAGTACCCCTCCGCCGCGTGCGCCGCCAGCATGCCCACAAACTGCGCTCCGGAGCCTCCCTGGAACGTCTCCAGTACGTCGTCCTGCTGCTCCGGCGTCAGCCCCGCGAAGTCCCTCCCGAATCGTATCTCCGCATCGCTATTCAGCCCATTAAGCCCGGCGCCGTATGTATCCACCTTGTCCGCGAGGTCACCGGCCAACTGGCGCGCGAGGTAAGCATCGACGCCGGCACCGCAGGCGGACGGATAGTCGTCGCCCGGGATCATACGGTCGAGGGCCGCGCGGAGAGTTGCCGCACGCTCGTGTCCCAGAATCGATTCGAGTGCTTTATCCGCTGTCATTTCATGCTGCTCCGTGTAGATGGCTCGCCGGTAACATTGGCCGGAGCCTCGCCACCTGCGTCCGTTCCCCGCCTTGATTCGCCGGCAGGCAGCTCGCCGAGCCGGCGAAGGAGCGGGGACATCGTCAGGCCCTGCGCGATGATCGAGAAGGCGACCGCCGCGAAGGTGACGGTGATGACCGCGTAGCGATGCGGCATCGTTGTAGGCAGGCCGAGGACGAGCGCCAGCGCGAGCGCGCCGCGCAGTCCGCCCCAGAAGAGGACATGCTGGTGCGCGGCGGATACGCGAAGCCTGGACGCACGGAACAGCGCCGAGCAGCCGTAGACCGCCGCGGCCCGGCCCGCCATAATCAGGCAGATGACGATGAGCGCCGGCAGCCAGTATTCCGCGAATCGCTGCCGCGCGAGCTGCAGCCCGATCAGCAGGAAGATGAGCGAGTTGGCGACGAATGCCGCATACTCCCAGAAGTTGTAGACGCCCTCCCGACCCCTTTCCGACAGCGCCGTCACACAGCCGAAATTGCCGACGAGGATGCCGCACGAGAGCGCTGCAAGCACGCCGGATGCATGGAAGTGCTCCGCGATGAGGAACGAGAGGTACGCCGCAACGGTCGTGAAGGTCACCTCGATAAGGTGGTCCTCCGTCCTCCCCACGAGCAGTAGAATTACGCCGCCGACGAGCAGGCCGAACGCGACTCCGCCAAAGAGCGTCCACGCGAACAGCATCAGCGAACTCGCCGCGCTGACGCCGCCGCCGCTCATCGCCGCCAGCGCTACCGTGAATAGCACGGCCGCGGTCCCGTCGTTGAACAGGCTCTCCGCCTCCACCAGCATCCGCAGCCGTCCGTGAACTCCCATCTCCTTGAAAGTGGCAATCACCGAAACCGGGTCGGTCGCGGCCAGGACTACGCCGATCAGGATGGCCGTCGACCAGTCCCATCCGATCAGCCATCGGATTCCGGCCGCCGTGATTCCGGCCGAGAGCGCGACGCCGAGCGTTGCCAGCATTGCCGTCACCGGCAGGTCCCGTCGCAGCGGCCTCCACTGCATCTGGATCGCGGCTTCGAAGATGAGCGGGGGAAGAAAGGCGGAGAAGATCAGGTCCTTCGTGAGACTCACCGTCGGCGCGATGGGCGCGAACGTCAGAGCCGCGCCCGCCGCAACCAGTCCGACCGTGTAGGGCAATCCGATCCGTCGCGCCAGAAGCGCGACGATGCCCGCCACAAGAAGCAGAAACTCGATTCGCTCGATACTCAGGCTCATATCGAATCAGGTACGAGCGCGCCGGCCGGCAGGTGTCGGAGGAGAGACTCGTGATGCGTGAGCGGCGCAGGTGGATTCTGGTGCTTCTTGCCGTCATTCTGAGCGAAGCGAAGAATCCGGCCGGATTCTTCGGTCGCCAAGGCTCCCTCAGAATGACGGGGGTCGCAACGTTCCCCGAGAATGACGGGCAGCTACCTGCGTTCGCACAGACTAACGACCGTTCCGGCACCGTTCACGAATCGCGCATCACGATTTGTTATACATAGAGCACGCCGCGGGCGGCGCGGTCGATGTCGGCGCGCACCATCTGCTCGACCAGCTCCTCAAACGTGGTTTCGGGCGTCCAGCCGAGCGTATCGCGTGACTTTGATGCGTCGCCGACGAGTAAGTCGACCTCGGCAGGACGGTAGAACTGCGGGTTCACGCGAATGATCAGCTTGCCCGTCGTGCGGTCGCGGCCGATGGAGTTGACGCCCTCCCCTTCCCACTCGATGTCGTAGCCCGCGGCGCGAGCGGCGCATTCGACGAACTCGCGGACGGAGCGGGTCTGGCCCGTCGCGAGCACGTAATCACCGGGCGCTGGCTGCTGAAGCATCTGCCACATGCCGCGCACGTAGTCGCCGGCGAATCCCCAGTCGCGCTGCGAATCGAGGTTCCCCAGCTCCAGCACGTCCTGCTGCCCGGCGCGGATGCGCGCGAGCGACATGGTGATTTTGCGGGTGACGAAGTCCTGGCCGCGGAGGGGGCTCTCGTGGTTGAAGAGGATGCCGGACGTGGCGTGCATCGCATACGACTCGCGGTAGTTGACGGTCATCCAGTGCGCGTAGAGCTTGGAGACGCCGTAGGGGCTGCGCGGATAGAAGGAGGTCTGCTCGTTCTGCGGCACCTGCTGGACCTTGCCGTACATCTCGGAAGTCGAGGCCTGGTAGAATCGAATCGACGGGTTGGCGCACCGTATCGCCTCCAGCATCCGCGTGACGCCCAGCGCATCGACGTCGCTGGTGTAGAGTGGCTGCTCGAAGGAGATGGCGACGAAGCTCTGCGCGGCGAGGTTGTAGACCTCGTCCGGCTTCGTCTGCTCGATGACCCGCTGGACGTTGCTGTACTCCAGCAGGTCCATGGCAACCATGCGGACCTGCCGCTCGATTCCCAGCTCGTGCAGCCGCCAGACGTTCATCGAGGCGGTCCGCCGGTAGGCTCCGAATACCTCGTATCCCTTGTCGAGCAGCAGTTTCGCAAGGTAGGCGCCGTCCTGCCCCGTGATCCCCGTAATCAGTGCGCGCGCGGCCATATCTCCCCTTCCAGATTCTCGAACCAGTCTATCGTGGACCTGAGCCCGTCATCCAGCGCGGTCGAGGGCGCAAAGCCCAGCTCCCGAATCTTCTCCAGCCCGACTTCCCATCGCTGCGCATCGCCGACCCAGCTTTCACCGGTGCAGACAAGCTCCGTTCGCGCAGTAAGGCCGAGTACGTCGAGCAGCCGCTCGGCGAGGTTCAGGATCGTCACCGGATGACCGCTCGATAGGTTATACGCTTCGCCGGGCCGCCCCCGCTCGGAGAGCAACAAGATGCCCTCCACGGCGTCCGACACAAAGGTGAACTCCCGCACCTGACCGCCGCTGCCGAGCACTTCGAGCCGACGCGGATTCGCCTGCAGCTTGTGCAGAAGGTCGCGGACCACGAAGTGGCCCATCCGCGGACCGTAGACGTTGAAGAGGCGCGCAGCGACCACGGGAACGTCGTAGACCCGATGGAACATGGACGCCGCGACCTCCGCGCCGAGCTTGCTGCTCCCGTAGGGCGAGATGGGCTGGAGCGGGTCGGTTTCCCGAATCGGGACCGACAGCGGCTCGCCATACACCGCGCCAGACGAGAGAATTACGGCTCTTTCGCAGCTATCGGCGAGGCGGATCGCGTTGAGAACGTTGAACGTCCCGCCCGCGTTCGTCTCGAAGTCGTAGACCGGATCCTCCACCGAACCCGGCACGGACGGATTTGCCGCGAGATGGAACAAGGCGGCGGGAGCCAGCTCGCCCACCACCATCTCGACGGCTTCACGGTCCCGAACGTCCGCCGCTACAACATCGATTCGGTCTCGGACGGCGGCGAGATTCTCCAGATCGCCCGTTCGCAGGTTGTCCACTACGGTCACAGCCGCGCCGAGGCCGGCGAGCCGCTCCACCAGGTGCGAACCCAGGAAGCCGGCGCCACCCGTCACGAGCACGCGCCTGTCGCGCCATTCGCCGGAGCGTAACTGCGGGTCCACCAAAAACCTCGGAATCTGACCGGGCTACGGCCGGAAGAGGAACTCCAGCCGCTGGCCGGTCGAGAGTGTTATCGGCGCGTCAGGGGTGAAGACGATGCGGCCCTTCCCGTCAGGCGCGGATTTACCGGTCAGCGGCGAGCGGTTCAGGCTGGCTGTAAGCTGCAATGCCGAATTCTGCGGAGCGGCCAGAATGACCTGCCTGATGGTCAATGCGGCGGCGGACGTCGATGGCCCCTTCTTCCGGCCCGTGTCGCTGCTCGGCGGCTCGTATTCGGTGGCGACCGGCAGCGACCTGTCGAGCGTGAATTGGAGCTGCACGCGCGACGGCCCCGCGCTGTAGTCCATCGTCGCCCAGTACGTCGGCGCGAAGACCGGAACGCGGAAAGCGCGCTCCGGCGGCGGAACCCTGGGCGTTAGCGAGAGGCGGCCGGATACCGGGTCGAACGCCGGCCCCGTGATCGCCTGAAGCAGATACCAGGAGGCCGGCGCGGCCAGGCTGCTCCCTGCGGTGTCCCCTGGGGGAAGCGGGTATGACCAGGGAGACTTCATCTGCTCGACGATGGCTCGGTCCGCCTCCTGAAGCGTCGCCAGTCCCGCCTCCACGTTTCCGGAGAGGGTAAGGAGCGCGGCCGTGACCGCGGCATCCGGGAGCACGGCCGGAGCGGCCGATGGCGCGGGCATCGTGCCGGGCGGCGCGGCGGACGTAATTGAAGCAATCATCCACTGCTCCATCGCGGCAAGCGCCGGATCGGCGGCGGGCTTGAGCGAACTCGCCCATCCGCGGCACTGGTCCGCAAATCGCCGATCGTCCACGGCGATGGCTAGCTGCTCTCCACCGGCGATCGCTCCTCGCAGCAGCGCTCGCTCCTGCGCGGTTGGCTCGTCAGATACCGCCAGTGAAAGCGTCCGTGACGCCGCAAACTCCAGCGCGTGCTTCGCGACCGGGTAGAAGCGATCGAGGAATCGACGGTCCCCCGTCCACGCGAAGTACTGTGCGACTTGGTAGGCAAAGGACGCAGACGACCCGACGGCGCCGGCCCCGGCGCTCGACCCTCCGGCGGGTCCGGTGGCTATGCCCGCGTCGAGTCTGCAGTCGAATCGCGGTATCGCTCCGGCCGGCGTCTGGATGGCGGCGAACTGCTCCAGCTCGCGCACATCCTGCCGGGGGAAGAGGGCGGCGAGCAGCGCATGAGCATAGAGGCGACTGTCCATTGCGCCGAGGTTTTCGTCGACTCCCGGCTGCGCCAGCACCGCGAAGAGCGACGGTCCTGCCTGTGTGCCCGCGAGTCCGCTGTCGCGCGTGTAGACCGTGTTGGTCGCGAGAATGGAGGCATCGTTGATGAGGCGCTGGACCAGCCAGGGTGGCAGCGTCGAGCGGAGGAGGCGCCGCTGCCACTCGTCCGTGAGCGCGGCGAACGCGAGCCGATTCTGGAGCACATATCGCGCGACGGCGGGAGCGTCCGCGAATACCTTCTGGTAGAAGTGGCCGTACTCGGCGCCGTCGAGCGTGTACAGGCGGGGCGTGAACCACGCGACGGCGAAGGGAATCTCGCGCGATTCGTTCGCCTTCAGCGAGACCTTCAGCGCGACCACGCCGGCCGGATGAACCGCGCCTTCGCGGCCTGCGGCTATAGATCCCTCGACCGTTCCATCCCGTTCGAATCGCGCCCACCATCCCGGCGCCTTGTCCAGCGCGTTCCACCCGCCCGTTGTGACGACCGTATCGGCCGACGTCGGCTGCGCCATGAGCGCGTAGTTGCCCTGCGCGTTATAGTAGAGGCGGTTCGCGGGGTCGGTGGGCGGCCGGGATGGACCCGCCATCCGAACACCGAACGTTCCTTCCACAGGCGGCAGCGGCGCGACCGTGTTGCCTGTCCGGTCCGCAAACGCGCCCTTTGCCGCAGAGCCGCCGACTCCGATGAAGTTCTCCCACGAGAAGGCGATGCTCGCGTCAACCGGAGCGCGCGCCTCGTTGCGGATCGTGAATACGAAGAGGGCGGCCGGAACCGTCGAGCTCATGAGGTCCTGCGGCACGAGCGGGGAGAAGGCACGGAGCGAGACGGAGACCGGAAGTGTCGTATCGGGAAACTGAACGAACGCCTGCGGAAAGAGGCCGAGATAATCGACGCCGGCAACAGGCGGCAGGCCGTAGGGAGATTTCAGAGTGAGGGAACGGGTAACGATTCGCCCTCCCGCGTTCGTCCACACCGCCGCGAAGCAGCCATTGAGGTCGCCCGTCGGCTTCGCCCAGTTGTTGTTGATGGTCGCGCGGGAGATCGTGCCATCGGTGAGGAGCTGAAAGCTGCCGCAGCCAATTCCGCCGAAGGGAACCCCACTGTTTAGCCTCTGGGAACGAACCGTTCCGTAGGGAAGAAGAGGTTCGACTTTCGATTTTCGATTTTCGATTTTCGATTGGGCTGATGCGAGGGATACCGCGATCAGCCATACGCACGCCAGCATCACGGCAAATGGCCGGCCAGACATGCGAATCGGCGGGATTCGATGGACTTCATTTACCGGATTCGCAGGACAAGCGCTAACCGGCCCTATCCTGTAACTCACGTTACGCAGCCAGGCAATTGCACATGGGATCAATCGCAAGCGAGCCGTCATCCCGTAGGGATCTGCTCTTGACGTTCGGTGTGGAAAATGCAAGGTCAAAAGCGGATCCCTACGGGATGACGGCTCGCGGAATCCCGCCGTTCTCGGTGCACCCTCTGTGTCTCGGTGCCTCTGTGGTTCAGATCGCCTTTGCCGTTCTTCGCGACCTTCGCGGCTTCGCTCGCACGTTGACAGTCTACTTCGGCGGCTTCGGTACGTCAGGTTTGGGCGCCGTCTCCGGAGGGGTGGAGCGATTCACCTTGACGCTGTAGTGCGTCTTCCACGTCTTCTTCTGCCAGTAGACCGTCGCGTTGACCATGTACTCACCGGCCGGCGTATTGGACGGCAGCGTGACGTAGAACGGGGCGCGCACCGTCGTGTCTTCGCGGGGAGCGAGGAAGTCCTTGCGCTTGCGGCCCTTCACTTCCCAGCCCGCCGGCACCTCGATCTCCACATCGCCGCGAGCATAGCCAGGCGCCGCGCTGGAGATGTCGACATAGAGCTTCGCGACGGTCGGTCCGAGGACGGTGATGGGGTCGGGATCCGAGACTATCTGGAGCTTGAACGCATCGACAATCGAGAAGCTCGCGGTGGACTGGACCGTCTTGCCGTTCTCGAGCTCGGCCGACGCCGTGACCTGGTAGAAGCCGGGGACCGCGTTATCCGGCAGGGCGCTGCTGTATTTGCGCTTCAGCGTCTTCAGGCCGGGAATCGGCGGCACGTTGGGGTCGCGCTCGGCACGAAGCAGGTCGTCGGCGCCCGTGTTTCCGCGCCAGGTCACGGACCGAACGCGCAGCTCGCCCTCGCTCTGGTTCATCAGCTCGAGCGTTGCCCTGAGCGGCTGGCCGGGGATGAGCTTGCTGTCCTCCAGCACGAGCCGCGGCGTCAGTCCGGAGACGCCGATGGTCCGCGCCTCGACGAGATTGATGTCGAGCAGGAGGTGCGGCTCGTACGGCGCGGTCGGCGCGGGCGCGACAGTTCCGGGGACGAGGTCGGCGCGGCAGGAGAGCGTGGACCCCGCCCGCAGTGCAAGACCGGCGATGCCCTTCGGAATCGCCATCTCGGTCACATAACTGCCGCCGTTGTTCTTCTGAACAATCTGGATGGACCGGGTGTCCACAACCTTGTCATTCCAGACCGGGGCATCCTTGTTGCCGGCCGCGTCGAGGATTCGCGCTGTGATCGGCGACGCGCCTTCCGCTCCGGCGGGCGCTACAGAAATCTCCAGATTGTCAGCGCCGCGGAGCCACCCGTCGGCGTTCGCGTCGAGGTCGAAGACGAGCCAGCAGGGCTGATCCGTCCGGGCGGCAACGTAGAGGTAGTCGTCGTCCCAGTTGACGAAGACGGTCCCCTTCGCGGCGGTGTCGCCGATGGTGTAGAGCGGGTCCCACTCGTTGTCGGCGATCTTGCCGTCGAGGATGGGCCGGCGCTTCAGCCGCTGCGGATCATAAGGATAGCGCGGCCGCTCGCGGTAGTTGATCGCGGGCACGGACTGGGCAGCCGCGGGAGCAGGCGCCGCTGCTCCTTTGTCTGGCTTCTCCTGGGCGCGCGTCGGCGAAACGCCAGAGAAGGCGGTGACGAAAAAGAGTGTGGTGGCGGTAACCGCGAGCAGCTTGCCGCCGCCGCGGTCGCCAGGATGGGTGCGAATCACAGCGCGTAGTCCTCCGGTAGGGGGTGCGGTG
>Ga0207667_10001836_pt1 | contig 26673 bp, 26 predicted proteins | sample KBSCornC52_FD_184301 | JGI IMG/M metagenome (GOLD analysis project Ga0207667, IMG submission 184301) | Corn rhizosphere microbial communities from Kellogg Biological Station, Michigan, USA - KBS Corn C5-2 (SPAdes) (version 2) | ecosystem: Host-associated > Plants > Roots > Rhizosphere > Soil ...
TAGCAAGTCTAAATCATTTTACTTTGCCCAACCATCCAATTAAGGTAGGTTTACACGTGTAAAAATGTCTCAAATATTTTCTATCAGTTTAAATGAAATTTTTCATAAGTATTTAGAATGAAAAAGAATATAATTACAACCGCAAAAAAAACAATTGATATCGAAGCCCAATCAATAAGCGATCTTTCCGGATTATTGGATAGCGATTTTGAAAAAGCTATAACAGCTATTCATAAATGCGATGGCAGGCTTGTTATAAGCGGAATTGGTAAGAGTGCAATAATTGCTCAAAAAATTGTCGCAACCCTCAATAGTACAGGCACTCCTTCCGTTTTTCTACACGCAGCAGATGCTATTCATGGTGACATTGGCATGATACAGCAAAATGATATTGTAATGATTATCAGTAAAAGTGGGGAAAGTCCGGAGATTAAAGTTTTAGTACCAATTATAAAAAACTTTAAAAACATTATTATTGGCATGTGTGGCAATATGCAAAGCTACCTTGTGAAGTGTGCCGACATTATTTTAAATACCACCGTTGCTGAGGAGGCTTGCCCTAATAATCTTGCACCTACAACGAGTACGACAGCACAAATGGTAATGGGAGATGTTATTGCCATTTGCCTTATGGAATTAAAAGGATTTAGCACCGAAGATTTTGCCAAATTTCACCCTGGGGGAACACTAGGCAAGAAACTATATTTGCGGGTAACTGATCTTATCACCAACAATGAAAAGCCCGTTGTAAAGGAAAACAGCCCGCTTAAAGATGTTATAATAGAAATTACAAAAAATCGTTTAGGGGCAACCGTGATCCTCGACGATCGTGATTTGGTTTCGGGTATCATAACTGACGGTGATTTGAGGAGAATGCTAGAAAAAAATCTTGTTACGGCCCACGTTATAGCAAAAGATATAATGACCAGAAATCCACAAACTATTGAAAGTACCCAACTTGCAGTTGATGCACTTGATATGATGCGTAAAAAAAATATTACCCAACTAATAGTAATTGAAAATAACCATTATGCAGGTATTGTACATTTGCACGATCTTATAAGGGAAGGAATAATTTAAACTCAAAAAAATGAATGAAAATAATTATGTTGCAATAATGGCAGGTGGTATTGGCAGCCGCTTCTGGCCGGTAAGCCGCCTCGACAAACCCAAGCAATTTCTTGATTTGTTAAACGTTGGAAAAACCTTGATACAATCCACTTACGATAGGTTTGCTAAATACATTCCAAATGAAAATATTTATGTAGTAACCTCGTCACAATACAAAGAAATTGTTGAAAAACAATTACCACAATTGAAACTGGAAAATATTTTATGCGAACCATCAAGGAAGAACACTGCTCCGTGCATTGCCTACATTTCTTATAAACTCCATCAATTAAATCCAAAAAGTAATTTAATATGCGCTCCGGCCGACCATCTTGTTCTTGACGACACTTCATTTAGAAAGGTTAGCCTAGAAGCACTAGAGTTTACTGAAAAAAATAATGCACTTATTACCCTTGGCATAAAACCACTTTCGCCAAACACCGGCTATGGATATATACAACATGAGCAATATGCCGTTAATGATAATGTTTATAAAGTAAAAACCTTTACTGAGAAACCAGACAGTGAGCTTGCTAAAAAATTTCTGATTAGCGGTGATTTTTTATGGAATGCTGGAATTTTTGCCTGGCGCACCGAAAGCATCATAAAAGCGTTTGAAAAATACCTTCCAGAAATACATGAAATTTTTGATAGCGCAAAAAAGGAACTCGTAACTTCCGGGGAACAGACTGTTATTGATTTGATTTATCCGCAATGCGTTAACATCTCAATTGACTATGGTATTTTGGAAAAAGCAGACAACGTTTATGTTATTCCCTCAGATTTTGGTTGGAGCGATCTCGGGACCTGGGGAAGTGCATATGAAAATCTTAAAAAGGATTCCCTCGATAACGCCTTTTCTGGCGATAATGTGATATTTTTCGATTCAACAAAGAATATGGTACATGCCCCCAGCAACAAACTTCTGCTGCTGCAAGGACTTGAAGATTTTATTGTGGTTGATACAGATGATGTTTTATTGGTTTGCAAAAAGGAAAAAGAGCAACACATAAAAGAATATGTTGCAGAAATAAAAAGAAACAAAGGAGATAAATATCTGTAAGAATTTCTGAATACCCTTTGAATTACGGCCACAAAATAAGTTAATGCAACCTCGAAATAATAATTTCATAGGTTTCGCGTTCTTCTTTTGTCCTGAGATTTTGTTAACTACAGATCCGCATGAAGCTTTTAACCTTTTTATTGGCGCTGCTGCTGTTTTTGCCGCTTCTATTCAATATTTCCCTTGAGAAGAACCCTGTTTATAATAAAAAAGAATTGTTTGACCCGTCTTTATCAAACATAAATTCTGTTCAAAAACTGGTTTCTTATTCTGATAGCATAGCTAACGTAAATCAAATAAAACCGGCCTCTTTAGGGTATGCCGTCTTGGTTGGATCAATTTTAAGAAAACGTTTTTATCACGGTTTCTCTAGTTATACATTACAACAAAACTGGCTTGCCGTAATTGGGCAGCTTTTTTTAGGGCGGGGCCTCGCCGCACCAGTAGACCCAAATGAAATTCTTAAATATCCTTATGCAGGATGCTCACAACAAGCGATTGTGATGATGACTGTAATGAAGGAAAAGAAAGTGCCTTTTAGAAGTGTAGGCTTTCCTCACCATTATGCAACAGAGCTTTGCTTTAAAAATAACTGGTATTTTTTCGACTCAAACATGGAGCCTAAAATAAAGGAAAAAGAAAGAAAAGAAAAGTATTGGAAAGGTTCTGCGGATTCTCTTAAAAAATTCTACAACGGCGATCATCAATATCTCAATTGGACGTTCGGTAATTCTGTACCTGTTATTTTCGGGAAAACAAATGCCGATCCGGCTCCACATGCATATATTTTTCAGGAGTTCACTAAATACCTATCAAAACTTATTTGGATTTTTCCTTTATGCTTTTTTGCGTATCGTTATAAAATAAATCCTGATTATCGCAAATAAGTATTGTATATTTTTGATTAATCTTAATCGATCATTTACTCTTGAATAATCTTTCTGTTACAAGTAAACTCCCCAATACCGGGCAAACTATTTTTTCGGTAATGAGTTCCCTTGCCGTAAAGCATAATGCTATTAATCTTGGGCAGGGCTTCCCCGATTTTCCAATGAATGAACAATTAATTGATTTGGTTTACAAAGCAATGAAAGATAACCATAATCAATATGTCCACATGAACGGTCTGTTATCATTACGGGAAAGCATAGCCGAAAAAAATTATTTTCTATATAAAAAAAAATTAAACCCTGAAACGGACATTACCATAACACCGGGAGGTACTTATGCGATTTACACCGCGGTTACATCCGTATTGCAGCCAGGAGATGAGGTAATTGTATTTGAGCCGGCATACGATAGCTATATTCCCAATATCGAGATCAACGGTGCAAAAGCTATAAGTATTCCTCTCTCATATCCTCTCTATAGAATTGATTGGAATCTGGTTAAAGAAAATATTACCAACCTGACAAGAATGATCATTATTAATTCTCCTAACAATCCTACCGGTAACATTCTTAGCGCGAATGATATGTTGCAACTACAGAACGTTGTGTCCGGAACGAAAATATTAATTATGAGTGATGAGGTGTATGAGCATATCGTTTTCGACGACCTCCGGCATGAAAGTATTTTAAGATATCCGGATCTACATGAACGCAGTTTTATTTCATTTTCTTTTGGGAAAGTATATAACTGCACAGGATGGAAAATCGGTTACTGTATTGCCCCAGATTATTTAATGAAAGAATTTAGAAAAGTACACCAGTTTAATTGTTTTAGCTGCCATTCTCCAGTTCAATTTGCTCTCGCTGAATTTTTAAAAGAAAAAAATGTTTACCTCGGGTTAGCAAGTTCTCTACAGAAGAAAAGAGATTTTTTTCATAACTTAATGAAGAGCACAAAGTTTAAATCCCTCCCGTCGCATGGAAGTTACTTTCAACTATATAATTATTCGGCAATTAGTAACGAAAAAGAAAATGACTTTGCAATAAGACTTACTGAGCAAGCCGGAGTTGCCACAATACCCCTATCATCTTTTTATAAAAATTCCAACGATGATAAAGTCTTACGATTTTGCTTTGCAAAAAAAGAAAGTACTTTAAGTGAAGCTGTTCAACGACTAATAAATTTCAATTAGCAACAGATCTCTATAATTTATACTTTTTGCTTATCTCAAGCATTCGCTCTATTGGCTTTTTAGAAGCAATTAATAATTCTTCATCCATTATTATCTGTGGTTCTTCGTATTCCATACACAAGTATAACTTCTCAAGCGTATTTAATTTCATGTACGGACAATCATTGCATGCGCACATATTATCAGGAGGAGCTGGTATAAAAGTTTTCCCAGGCGACTTTAATTGCATTTGGTGCAGGATACCCGTTTCCGTTACAACTATGAATTCCTGTGCATCATTTTCAATAGTATATTTTAAAAGTGCAGTTGTGCTTCCAATAAAATCTGCAATTCTTAATACTGGTTCCTCGCATTCAGGATGCGCTATTACTTTTGCCTTAGGATGCCTGATCTTAAGTTTTGTAATTTTTTCGAGACTAAATATTTCATGAACAATGCATGCTCCATTCCATAAAACCATATCTCGTCCGGTTTTCTTTTTCAAATAGGCTCCCAGGTTTTTATCGGGCGCAAAAATTATCTTTTGATCTTTTGGGAGACTTTCAATTATAGTTTGTGCGTTGGATGAAGTGCAGATAATATCACTGAGCGCTTTCATACCTGCAGTACAATTGATGTAACTGATAACAACGTGGTCCGGATATTGGTCTTTGAATTTTTTAAAAAGTTCAGCTGGCGCAGAATCGGCAAGAGAACAACCGGCTTTCAAATCAGGTAATAAAACCTTTTTGGTGGGGTTTAAAATTTTAGCTGTTTCGGCCATAAAATGCACACCAGCGAAAACAATTATATCAGCATCTGTGGATTGTGCCTTTTGTGCAAGGCCAAGGCTATCGCCAATAAAGTCTGCAACATCCTGTATATCCGGTTCCTGGTAGTAGTGAGCAAGTACAATAGCATTTTTTTCTTTTTTTAGTCTTTCAATTTCTGCAAACAAGTCCAAGTTAACATCAATATCAATATCGAGAAAACCTTTTTTCTCTAAATTATTTGTTGCGGCCTGTATGTGTATATCTGCCATAGTATTTAATATTAATAGATTATTTATTTAATAGCTTATTACTATTATGTATGTGAATTTGTGGATAGTGATTATTTATCTGTTGATGCAAAATTAAATCATCTGGTTTATCCACGTTAGTACACAAAAACTTAACATGAGTTTATAATACCTGGTGCTGCCTTTAGCAACTTTATAAACATAAGTAGATAAAAAGTGATGAGGATAAAAAAATGTATCATATCACACAATATTTTTGTGAACGGGTCCGTGGGAAAATGTTTGTTTTTATTTTTAACAGTACATTTTATTAAGAAACCATTTTCTTTTCTTTTTTTATAAAGATCGATTTTTCTAAAAAGGTGTGCTTATCAACAGTAAATGAAATTTTCGCACAGGCGCTTGTTAATAATATAATTTTGATAGTTTACTGAATGCATATTAAATATTTTCTTTCCGCCAAATGTCTTGCGTATCCTGTTTTATACGAGTTTTCCACAGTTTGTTCCTAAGTTATTTTACACTATTTTTGCCGTCCATTTAAAATTAAGAGAACAAAATCTATGTCAATAATTCAGACAATTCGTGAGAGAGGGGCTGTAATCGTAATAGCAATAATTGCGCTTAGCCTTATTGGGTTTATATTAATGGATTCAAGAAGCGGCACCGGTAAGTTATTTGGAGGTGGAAATACAACTACTATTGGTATTGTTAATGGCGACAAGATTGAAATGTCGGAGTTTGACGACAAGGTTAAAGAAATGGAACAGCAGTATCAAAATAGTGGATCACCTGCACCAACCGACCAAATACGGCAATCCACGTGGGATCAAATGGTGGCTGAAAAAATAGTTACGGGGCAATTTAATGATTTGGGTATCACTTTCACTCCCAAAGAAATGAGTTCTATTATGTTCAGCGACGATGCGCCGCAGCAACTAAAACAGGCTTTTACCAACAAGGAAACCGGCCAATATGATATTGCCCAGGCTCAGCAGTGGTGGGCACAAACAAGGAAATCAAAAAATGAAGAACAAAGAAAAGCGATCAATTCACAAGTAATCGAACCAATGCGGTTAAATAACTTATATACAAAGTATACTTCCATGATCGCTGCCAGTATTTATATTCCTACCTGGCTTTCAAAGACCCTGGAGGCACAAAAAAGCAATTTTGCCAATATTTCTTACGTTGCAATTCCTTACAGTTTAATTAGCGATAGTACGGTTAAAGTAACGGACGATGATATTGAAAGCTATGTTAGCAAAAACAAATTAAAATTTAAACAGGATGGAGGATTAATAATATCATATGTTTCTTTCAGTGCTTCGGCAAATAGCAAAGACAGCGACGCTATAAAACGCTCACTTGAAGAGTTAAAACCCCAATTTAAATCAGATTCAAATGCCAGTGCCTTTCTGGCTAGAAATTCTTCGGCCATGACTTACTTTGACGGGTATACGCCAAAATCAAAACTGCAAATGCCATATAAAGATTCAATTATTGCTTTGCAGGATGGAGGTGTTTTTGGTCCATATCTTGATTCGAAAGACTATGTTCTTGCAAAAAAAGTTTCAACAAAAATATTACCCGATAGTATTAAATGCCGTCACATATTAATTGGGACGGTTGACCAGCAAAGCGGACAACCGACAACTCCTGATAGTACCGCCCACAAGTTGGCAGACAGCATTGCAACTGCAATTAAGAATGGTGCTAATTTCGATTCGCTTGAAGCAAAATACACTACCGACCAGGCTGCTCATAAAGATAAAGGCGTAATGACATTTGATCTCACTACAATTCAAAGCGAAGGGTTTGCAAAAGAATTTGGCGATTTTTTACTGAATGAAAAAGGAGAAACAAAGAAGGTGGTAAAAACACAATTTGGCTGGCACTATATTGAAATACTCGACAAGAAGAATCCGGAACCAGCCTATAAAATTGCCTATATGGCAAAAGAAATAGTACCAAGCGATGAGACTATTAACAATGCAAATGCTGCCGCGAACAAGTTTTACGGTCAGGCAAGAGACAAACAGGCGTTTGATAATTATGTTGCTAAAAACGGATTAAAAGAGATTACGGTACCAACAATAGTAAAGGAGAATGATTTTCAGTTGGGTGGTTTGCAGGATGCAAGGCAAATTGTAAGATGGGCATTTGGTGCTAAAGAGGGCGATGTTTCCGAACCGTTTTCAATTAAAGACGATTTTATAGTGGCAATTATTGACAGGAAGGTAAAAGAAGGAACACCCGATGTAAAAACTGCCAGGCCAATGGTTGAATCAACTATAAGAAATATTAAAAAGGCAGGCGAGATAAAAAGTAAATTGAATAACCCAACGACGTTAGAAGCAGCGGCTAAAGTTTATAGCCAACAAGTATTAACCACTGGCGCAGACTCAACGCTTACGTTTGATGCGCAGATTATTAATGGAGTAGGAAATGAACCAAAAGTGGCTGGGGCTGCCTTTGATAAAGAATACCAGGCAAAAGTTTCGCCTCCAATAGCCGGTAATACGGGTGTGTTTGTTATAAAAGTGAACAGCATTGCGGCCAAAGCACCGGCCACACCAGAAATGCTTGATCAACAAAAAACCGCTGAAATAAACCGTGCATCACAATCAGCACTTGGCCAATCTTTCGCCGCATTAAAGAAAATGGCGACCATAAAAGATTATAGAAATAAATTCTTTTAAAATAAATTTCAATTAAAACGAAAGCCATCTGCAAGGTGGCTTTTCGTTTTTATAGGCCCTCAAAAAAAGAAGTTTCCTTAATTACTGAATATTGCGATGAATTGTTAAGCCCTTCTTCATAAATAATGATGTTCGTAACTTTACACTAATAGGAAAATTATGGAAGAAGCAATTGTAAATAAAGTAGCCCAAAGCTCGCTGGAAACGATAGATCTTGAAAGGTTTTTTCCTGAAGGTGAAAGCATTGTTTTTGATTTGAAAGAATACTTATTTATGGAACTCATCCTAAAAGAAAGAGATTACAGGGAAAGTTTGAAAAAAAACGATTGGTCCGTTTATGAAAATAAAAACGTTTGCATAACGTGTTCAGCCGAAGCGATAATTCCGCTGTGGGCCTATATGCTTGCCGTGAGCTATTTACAACCGGTGGCGAAAGATGTAATAGTGGGCAATGAATCTTTCATGCAAGAGGTTCTTTTTTTAAAGAATCTTAAAAAGATTGACGTAAAAGATTTTGAAGGAAAGAGAGTAGTAATAAAAGGTTGTGGCGAAAAAGAAATACCCCCTTCTGTTTATGCGGAGATTACGAAATTATTAATGCCGGTTGCACAAAGTATAATGTACGGCGAACCTTGCAGCACCGTACCTGTTTATAAGAAAAGAAATTAAAACCATCCCCTTTTACTAAATATTATTATCATCCACACAGGAATCAGGAGCATAAAACCTACTGCAATAAAGAATCCATAGTCGTTGTGAATCCATGGAATTTTATTAAAATTCATCCCGAAAATTCCACCGATTACAGTAGCGGGGGCCAGTAAACAGGTCACAACAGCCATTACTTTCATTACCTCATTCATTTTTAAATTTACTTTACTCAAGTAAAGGTCCTGCAGGTTGATCATCATATCGCGATAGTTCTCTGCAAGATCATTTGCCTGCACTATATGGTCATAAACATCTTTAAAATAACTTTCTGTTCTTGTTTCTATAAGTTCACTTTCGCTGCGCAAAATTCCATTTACGAGATCTCTCACCGGCGCTACGTTTCTTTTTAAAACGATCATTTCTTTTCGAATGGTATTTATTTGCGCAAGAGAGCGGGTGTCGGCCCGGCGGATAATATCTTCTTCAAGCGCCTCAATTTCCTCCCCGAGTTTTTCCATTACAATAAAATAATTATCAACGATCATATCGATAAGACTATAAAATAGAAAGTCTGCACCATTTTGCCTGATCTTACTTCCCACAATCCTAAGTTTATCACGCAAAGGATTAAAAACATCTTTTGAAGCGTCTTCCTGGAAACTTAAAACAAAATTTTTGCCAAGGAGAATACTTATTTGTTCAGGCTCAACATATTTTTCTTCTTTATTAAAATATAACATACTTAACAAGCAGTAAACCATTCCATTTATTTCATCAACTTTTGGCCGCTGCCCGATACTTAAAATGTCTTCAGCAATAAGCGGGTGAATATTAAAATGAGCACACATATCATCCACATCTTTTTTTCTAAGCCCATCTATATTTATCCAGCTTACATTTTTTGTTTCCAGGTACTGATAGGTTTCGGATGGAATTTTAAAATATTTCTCACTTAAAAAATCTTTATTGAAGTCATATACACAAACCTTGGTAGTTTCAGCGTCTTTTCTAAATGTTTCAACAGTGGGATTTACCTGCAGCACTTTTTTCGTGCGCATCAGGTCCAGGGGATATTTTATTAAGGATAAGTAATTACCAGGCTTTAATAAATTTTTTATTGGCTTTTTTATCATATCTGTAAAAAAAAATTTCGTTTAATGATATCCGTTAGCCTGGTTAGTAACGGCAGATTTTTTTAAAGAAGCAGAATCGGGCAAATCGGTGGTCCAGATATCACGAAACATTTTCCAGTTGCCGGCCTCCTGTTTCCAAAGAACAATATATTTTCCTTTGTCGATACTTTTTCCACTACTATCAGATAATGCGTAAGTTCCTTCTTCAGCCACGATACTGCTATCCCCGGAAATCAGATTTGTTATAAGATTAATTTTTTTTAATCCACCCTTCATCGATTCGCTAATAAAATGAATAATATTATTTCTGCCTTCTACTGAAGGCATATGGGCTGCCATAGTTTTAGCATCATTTGTAAAGCACGCTGCGACACCGAGGGAATCGCCCGCTTTAAACGATTTCATAAAATTCTGATTACTTTGCGTAATGGACGCTTCCGCCTGCTTTATATCAAAAGCCGAAGCAGATTTTTCAATGTTTATCTTATCGTTCTCATTACAAGAAAATAATAGTGCAATTATCGCTGTTGAAAAAATGAATTTTAAATTAGCTATCATAGGCATCAATAGATGTTTAAGGTTTGAAAACTACAATAATTTTGCCTAAGATTGAGAATGCTGCTCAATTAAAGGCTGAATCACAAATTTTTTCTAAATAGAACCTATTAGCTTTTTAGCCCTCCGCAAATCTTCAGGAGTATCTATTGAAACCGGCGATTCGTTGGTGAGTACCATTTTAATTTTAACGCCATTTTCGAGATAACGAAGTTGCTCTAGTTTTTCGCTTGCTTCAAGAGGAGAGGATTTCCATTGTGTGAAATTCATCAGTGCATTTTTGCGATAAGCATAAATGCCTATGTGCTTATAATAGGTAACCTTTGCGGTCTTATCTCTTCTAAACGGAATAACGCTTCGGCTAAACATTAATGCGTTTGAATAGTTATCAATAGCAACCTTAACAGTATTAGGATTAATAATTAAATCCTCGTCATGTATTTCATGCATCAAAGAAGCTACTTGTACATGATGCTGGTAATCGCTTCCGAAAACGGCCAGGAGATCTTGGAGTGGTTGCTTTTTTACAAAAGGTTCATCGCCCTGAACATTTACAATCACGTCTGCATCAATATCGGCAGCCGCTTCCGCAATGCGTTCGCTCCCGCTTTCATGCTGGCCCCGACTCATTAATGCATATCCTCCATTTTCAACAATTTCATTAAAAATAATGGGGCTGTCAGTTACTACTATCACTTCATCAAACAATAACGTAGCAACGGTATTTTCATAAGTATGCCGGATGATAGTTTTATCACCAAGCAGTTGCATTAGCTTACCGGGAAAACGGGTAGCTTCATAACGTGCAGGAATAAGCGCAATTGATTTCATAAAAAATAGTTACACATCAACACGAAGCAAATTGAGATTTTAAAAAAATTAATTTAGATTTTCTGATTCAAATGTACCGGAATCTGAAATTAAAGGCTCAGGTAACGTGCTGCTCTCATATCCACAATTGCCGCATTTATAAACGTTTTCTGCCGAAACGGCATAACTCGAAAAAATCCAACTTAAAATAGCCGTAACCATATTAGAGGTGTTTCTTTTTGGAACGAGTTCTATTTTATGAGAACCGCATTTTGGGCAAACCGCCTTTTGCATATAATCTTCATCGAACTGCCGTAATATTTTAAGAACCTCCTCTGTGTCTTCTTTTTTCACTACTAATTTAATACCTCCAACAGCATAGGTCAATATTGGATCCATTGTTACGGTATTCTCATCTTTTAAATAACATTCAACGCCGCCATTTCTCAATTTGGACAGCAATAAGTTGGCGGAAATATAATTGCTAAAAGTTCGAACGGTTACCAGCTCCATAAAAGATTGTGTAAACTAACTGTTAAGCATAAGCGGCATTACGAGCATTAAAAGAACTTCGTCTTCTGTTTTTTCTGAAGGTTTAATAATACCTGCTTTTGTGGGAGTGCTTAGTTCAATAATAATTTCTTCCGAGTCGGTCGCATTCAGCATTTCAATTAAAAATTTAGCATTGAAGGCTATTTGGAGATCATCGCCATCGTATTGGCAGGTCATGCGTTCGTTGCCTTCAAAACTAAAGTCGACGTCTTGTGCGGCAAGTTGCAACTCGCTCCCGGTAATGGTAAGCGCTACCTGGTTAGTACTTTTATTACTAAATACACTCACTCTTCTTAGTGCATTTTGAAAATCATTTTTATTAACCGTAAGCTTATAAGGATTATCTGTTGGAATCACTACTTTATAATCCGGGAACCTTGCGTCTATAAGGCGACACACAAGTTCGGTTCCTCCGTGTTTTACGAATAAATGATTTTTATTGTAGGAAATTTCCAATGCATCGTCGTTTGATGGAAGCGCTCCTTTTAATAGATTTAAAGGCTTCTTCGGCACAATGAAAGTATCTGTTTTAGGGCAAGAAACATCAAGCCTTGTAAAGCGAACCAAACGATGAGCATCTGTTGCAACACAGGTGATCCCTTTGTCGGAAAGTTCAAAGAAAACGCCGGTCATTGCAGGCCGTAGGTCGTCATTACTAACGGCAAAAAGACATTTATTAATTGCAGTTACTAAGGCGGATGAAGGCATGGTAAAAGCATTAGTTACGTCAGCAACCGGTTCTTTTGGAAAGTTATCGGGGTTTTCGCCCATTACTTTATACTTACCATTATCGCTGGTTATTTCAACACCAAAATTTTTATCAATATTAAAAGTGAGCGGCTGCTCAGGAATATTTTTGAGAGAGTCTAACAATATTTTTGAGGGAATACAAACCTTGCCGCTGTCTTTTGCTTCAATATCCATGTTTATTTTCATTACCGTTTCCAGGTCAGTAGCTACTACGGTAAGTTTATTCTTTTCAATTTCAAACAAAAAATCTTCAAGAATAGGCAAAACCGTATTTGCGTTTACAACGCCGCTTATTTGTTGAAGGTGTTTTAATAACTGTGTTGAGGAAACGATAAACTTCATATAAAATGTTTAATAATGCCAAAGATAAAATATTCGCATTAATGAAATCAAGATAGGAAAATTAAATTGAAATGAGGTTAATAAAAGCGGCCAAACCGTGTTATGGGCGTTTAATCATAAATTTGTGTCAATATTAAATTATGGATATAAAAAATCAAAAGATTGCTTTGCTGGTAGATGGTGATAATGCACAGGCTAAAATGATGGACCTCGTTTTAGAAGAAGCGTCTAAGTATGGAAAGGTCACTATACGCAGAGTTTATGGCGATTGGACTACCCAGCATATGAATCATTGGAAAGGCCTGTTGAATGAAATGGCGTTTAACCCGATTCAAAAATTTTCTTATACCACAGGAAAAAATTCAACCGACAGCGCATTAATTATAGATGCAATGGACATTTTGCACGATAACCTCGTAGATGGATTTTGTATAGTGTCCAGCGACAGTGATTATACAGGTCTCGCAAAACGTATAAGAGAAGATGGGATATTTGTTATGGGCATCGGTGAACAAAAAACACCGAATGCTTTTGTAAAATCATGTGAGATTTTTACCTACGTGGAGAACCTTGAACCTAAAGCGGAAAAGCCTGAAAAGCAGGAAGCCGAAAAGAAACACAAAGAGAAAGCTTCCATTGATATAAAACTGATCAATAAGGCTTACGATATGAGCATTAACGAGAGTAACGAAGCTTATATTTCTACACTCGGTATTAATCTTAGAAAATTAGACCCAAGTTTTGATGTGCGTACGTATGGGTGCAAAACACTTACACAATTTTTTTCGAAGCTTCGCAATTTTGTTGTGGTAGATAATGTTGTAAACGGGTTAAATAATCCATTGGTAAAAAAGAAATAGCTTTATTCACCATCTTTCCAGCCCCATAAATAGCGGCAGGCGTAGGTTCTGTAAGGCGACCATTTTAAAGATATTTTTTCAATCCTCTCTCTCAATAACTTTTTATCGATTTCTTTTATTTTATACAATTTAATCACACTGTTTTTCAGGCCAAGATCGTCCATCGCAAAAACATCTTCCCTGCCCAGTGTAAACATTAAAATCATTTCTACGGTCCATTTGCCAACGCCTTTAATTTGAGTAAGTAATTCTAGCACTTCCTCATTACTCATTTTATGTAAGCGTGCATCGGTAATTTTATTTTCTATAAAGAACCTGCAAACATTATGTACGTAAGAAGCTTTTGCATTTGAAAAACCAATGCTGCGAAAAACAGGTGCAGGTGTGTCTAAAATTTGTTGGGCAGTTGGTTCTTCGCCTCCGAATAAATCAAGAAAACGTTTGTATAGAACATCCGCAACTTTTGTACTTAGTTGCTGGCTCAAAATAGAAGAACATAAACTCAGGTAAACTTTATTTCTCTTCTTTAAGGCAAACGGCTGTTGCAAATCAATAATCGTTTTTAACTTTTTATCTTTTGACAAATGAATAATATGCTCCATAGATATTTAGAATGTATTTTATAATTCCTTGTCAAATCGAAGTCCAGCTAATGCCGCCATCCTTTTCGTCTTTCATTTCGATACCCAGTTCAGCAAGCTGTTTCCTTATTTTATCCGAAGTAGAAAAATCTTTTTTGGACCTCGCCTCTTTCCTTATATCAGCCAATAATTGCATAACACCACTGAGGGTTTCATTATTTTGAGAAAGAGATTGCAACCCAAGAATATGTTCAATGTAATTTTTAAATCCATCTTTCATACGGTTAAGCGTAGCCGAAGAAATTGAATTTTTTTCGATAATGCCATCTTTCAGTGAATTAATAACGGGAACTATTTCAAACATGTTGGCTAAAACTTTTGCCGTATTGAAATCATCGTTCATAAAGTCATCAAATTCATCTATAAGTCCATTTATCTTTTTATCCAGTTCTTCATCCAAAGGCATAATAACATTGCCATTGTCTAACTTTTTTAAAATCTCGTAAGCGTCCCATAGTCTTTTTAAACCCTTTTCCGCAGCCACTAAAGCCTCGCTGCTAAAATCAAGTGTGCTTCTATAATGCGTTTGTAAAATAAAAAACCGTATCGTCATCGGGTTAAAAGCCTGCGTTAACAGAGGATGATTTCCGCTAAACATTTCGGTAAGTTTTATAACGTTGTTATAACTCTTACCCATTTTTTTCCCGTTGATCGTTATCATGTTATTGTGCATCCAATATTTTGCCGGTTCTACATGATTGCAGATCCAGCTTTGGGCAATTTCGCTCTCGTGGTGTGGAAACTGAAGGTCCATTCCGCCCCCATGAATATCGAACCTGGGGCCTAAATATTTTGTTGCCATAGCAGAGCACTCAATATGCCAGCCCGGGAAACCTTCTCCCCATGGGCTTTTCCAGCGCATCACATGTTGCGGCGGAGCTGATTTCCATAAAGCAAAATCAGCCTTATTTCTTTTTTCATCCTGGCCTTCTAATACCCGTGTTGTTTCCAAAAGATCATCAACAATGCGCCCGCTGAGCTCTCCATAATTATGGGTTTCGGCGTATTTCTTTACGTCAAAATATACAGAACCATTTACCGCATAGGCGTAGCCGGCTTCAATAATTTTTTCAATCATGTTTATCTGCTCTATAATGTGCCCTGTGGCAGTTGGTTCAATATTTGGGTCCAGCGTATTAAATTGTTTCATGGCCCAGTGAAAAAGATTGGTGTACTTCTGTACCAGTTCCATTGGTTCCACTTTTTCAAGTAGAGCTTTTTTTGATATTTTATCTTCGGCTTCCCTCCCTTCCTCTTCAAAATGGCCGGCATCCGTTATGTTGCGGACATATCGTACTTTATAACCGAGATGCGTTAAATATCTTACCACAACATCGAAAGTTATATAAGGCCTCGCATGTCCCAGGTGGCTTTCCCCGCTAACGGTAGGTCCGCAAACATACATTCCAACATGCGGTGGCGTTATGGGTTTAAAGGTTTCTTTTTGCCTGGTAAGTGAGTTGTATATTTTAAGCGACATAAAAATCTCTGGTATTTAAAACGCGGAATATATATTTTTTGAAGGCGTTATCGGGCAAAGGTATATCGAATGCCCTATGAGCAACAGGTACAACAATAAAAAAGGTAAGAAAATTGAGTGTTCATTTAGATAAAGATAAAAATTATTTGGTGTTTTGTGGAGGAATTAAATCTGCTATTATGGGAAAATGGTCGCTGAGCAACTTTTTAACTCTTGTAAATTGTGTTATAATAAAATCTTTATCAGCAAAAATATTATCGATGCGCAGTGTAGGAGATATCGTACTGAATGTTCTTGCAATGCCGAATCCTTTTTCAACAAAAGCGTTTTGAAGACCTGCCCCGATCGTTTCATAAGCATACGAGTTAGGCACATCGTTAAAATCACCACAAAGAATTACAGGGTAAGGACTGTGATCCAATTCGTCTTTAATAAAATTTGCCTGTATCGATCTTTTTATAAATCCCGTTTTTATTTTTGAAATAATGCTTTTTGATTCTGTGATATTGCTATCATTGTTTATGCTGGCATTGTCAAGGTAGCTCAGGTTTGATTGGGTAAATTTTAATGATTGTAAATGAATATTAAAAACCCGAATGGTATCGTTTCCGGAAAGAACATCGATGTATTGAAAGGTGGCGTTATAATCGTTGGGATAGTTAACGACGGTTTGCTTATTAATAATGGGCAGCTTCGAAAATATGATTCTGCCGAAATGATGGTCTTTGTCAAAATCGTCCCGGATGCTATATGAGTAAAAATAATCAACGAACCGCAAAGCTTTTTGAATATCCGGAAAATAATTGATGCCTTTCTTTTTATCACCAGCTACCACTTCCTGGAAACAAGCAATATCAGGGTCGTATTCATTAATAAGATCGAACATTTCCTTTTTCACTTCCGGATGATCCTTATGATGAAGAATATTGAATTGCTCGACATTCCAGCTCATTACACGAATAGTTCCCGTTTTTTTCTGCATGGTAAAAGAAGAAGAAAAATTGAGCGGAAATATATTGATAACGGCCTGCCATCCGGCAAGAATAGCAATAGCTGAAACAACGCTCCACCATGATTTTTTAAACAGCCAGAATATGAGAAAGAAAACAAGCCCTACTAAAAGATATGCAAGAACAAACGTGAACAATCCTAAGAACCACCAGCGGGCGGGACTAAAATATTTTACATACGCACCGGCAAGAAATAATATTGCGATGAGAAGGTTGGTACCAATAAAAATTTTTTTTGCAAACCTGCGCAGAAATGGTTTTTCCATTTACATAAATAACACTTTAATAAGATGGGTTGAAAACAATAAACAGCTATCAAAAATCATCCTCCCCGGCCCTTTTTAGAATATTTTTTTCTTCTTCGGATAATAAATGAAATCCTTTTTGATTAATCTTGTCAAGAATTTCATCGATTCGTTGCTGGGTAATGATCGAGTGTTTTTCAAAAGGTTTTTGGTTACCGGTCTTATAAAACATTTTTTCCCGGGTTTTTTGGGGAGTCAATATTTTTTTATCAGGATTACACAGATCCATGAACCAATTATAAAATTTAATCATCCATCCGCCCCAATCGTGCCCCCGGCGAAGAGCAACAATAAAAAAGAACCCAATGAGGCCTCCTGCAAAATGTGCTAAATGTTGTGCAGGCGCACCGGTTCCAATACTGGCAAAATCTATTATAACAAATAAAATTGTAAGCACCCAAAGGGGTATACCGCCATTCAACATTCGAAAAAAGCGATAATCGGGAGCAACGGCCGTTGTCGCAATTGCAATTGCCATAACAGACGCACTGGCTCCTTCAAAAAAAGGAAAATTAGGTTGCGGAACAGCATAACTGGTAGCTATAAAAACAAGGGCTCCCGCCAGGCCACCATATAAATAGATGGGAATTATTTTTTTATTACCTGACATATCCTGCAAAATGGAACCAAAAGCCCACAACCAAAGCATGTTCGTGAATGCAATAATAATTTGCGTATGCACAAACATATATGTTAAGATCGTCCACGGATTTCTTGCGAGACCGGCGAGTTTTGCCGGTAATATAAACCAAGGCAAAATATGAGTGTAGAAAGCCGTGCTTGCAGGATCAACAATCTTATAAATAATTTTGATTAAACCTGGAATAATCAGCCCAATTGCATTTATGCTGATAAGGGCGATCAGCGCATTGTTGTCTTCACCAAGGGTTATCTTTTTAACACGACGGTCAATATATCTTTCGGATTCTCCCATTTGTTCTAATCTGTTTTATAAGGGAAAGGGGATATAAAATTACCAATTTCCTTCCAGTTAAAAACGCTTGCTAAAAATTTAATAAAACCTTTTCTTATCGGTTTTGTTCCAGATGATTACTAAAATGAGGCCCATCGCCAAGCCTCCTATATGCGCAAAATGTGCCACATTATCTCCTCCGGCAAATCCGCCAAAGAGGTCGAAGGCTGCAAAAATAGCCGCCATATATTTTGCCTTAATGGGAAAAGGGAATGGAATGATAAAAAATTCAGTGTTAGGAAACGTATAAGCAAAGGCTCCGAGAAGTCCCATAATTGCGCCTGATGCGCCAATGGCAGGACCTCCGGGCACAAAAAACATTTCTGCTAAACCTGCGGCAAGTCCACAAACAAAATAAAAAATAAAAAATTTTTTTGGCCCCCAGATTCGTTCCAATACTGCCCCAAAAAGCCACAGCGCATACATATTGAACAATATATGCATGAACCCACCGTGTAAAAACATGTGCGTAACCAATTGATAAGGCTCAAAACGTGGATCGTTATAAGAATAAAGGCCAAATCTGCCGGTAAGATTGAAGGTGTCATCAAAAACCAATTGTGCTACAAAAACAATAACATTAATGATGATAAGGTTTAAAACAACCGGTGGAATTTTTTGAGACGGTCTGTAATTATTATATGCCATTCATTATTTTGTTTAGCGTGCAAATTTCGGAAATAGTTATTGGAAATATATAATTGATAATGATATTAACACATTGACCCTAATACGAGCAGAAAAAATTTATAAATGTTGCAGACTTCGATCGCTAAAATAGTAATCCACTGCCAACGGGGTCGCCTAAACGCTATCTATTTTCTTTCGAAATAAAAATCCCTGCTTCATTTTTATCAGAACTGCTAATTAACGAATGCAACGTTGCCACAGAAAAAATAATGTCAATACCATTTGGAATGTGAGGGAGCATCGCAATAATTTGCTTAAAGGAAAGTTGGCCCTCACAGAAAATAATCTCGTCCGCATTTTTTGCTGATAGAACTTCAACTAATTTATTCAAAGACCCGGTGGTGTTAGCTCTGGCGATCTCATCTTCTGAAATACGGCCAATTGTCCTTTTATTAATTCCGCATGTTTGAAACAAAGTTGCAACCTCCTTGAAATCTTCCTCGGCCCCGACGATTATTGACTCAGTTATTTCATTATTCATGTGTGGCATCCCGGGCTTTCCAAGGCTAAAAAAGCGTGCACTTGCAGATAAACCCGCTCTGAAAAATATACCAACATGTATAAAAAAATTAAACAAACCCGCCTTAGTTCCTCCATAATGTTTTTTTACAAAAACGCTCATGGCTTTGTAAAACATCTTTACATAATTAAGACTTCCCTTCCTGGTGCTTTCTCCTTTAAAATGGATCACGCAGGTTTCGGCAAAATAAAAATTTGTATAACCGGCCTTTTGTATGCGGTAGCTAAGGTCAATATCTTCACCATACATAAAAAAGCTTTCATCGAAGCCCCCAATTTGGTCTATAATTATTTTGGGAACCATCATAAAAGCGCCTGCCAATACATCAACTTCGTGATTTGTATTTTCATCGAGATAACCTAGGTGGTATTTTGAAAATGTCTTTGATTTAGGAAAAAGCTTTGCAAGTCCTGATAATTTATACAAAGAAGTCATTGGTGCAGGAAACGCCCTCTTACTTTCTTTCAGGAACATGCCTGAGCCGTCAATCATTTTTACACCACAAGCTGCTAAATTATTTTTTGACCGCATGAAAGCAATGCACATTTCAAAACAATCTTCAGAAACAATTGTATCGGGATTAAGAAAAAGTATATAATCTCCGGAGGCTTGCAGCAATGCTTTATTATTGGCTTTTGCAAAACCTTCATTTGTTGTGTTCCAAATAAATTTTACTCCTGGATAACTATTTTGGAAAAGCTCTTTGCTTCCATCTGTTGAGTTATTATCAACAACAAATATTTCTCCATCAATATTTTTTAAGGCTTTTACAACCGAGTAAAGACAATACTCAAGGAAATACTTTACGTTATAATTTACTATGATTACCGAGAGTAGCAAGATTAATGAATAGTTAAGTGGTTAAAGGGTGACTGTTAAAAATTATAAAAAATCTGTCCATAAATTAATATAGATGCCGATGCGAAGAGTTAGCGTTTAGACGATAAAGCAATTAATCACGCAAAATAAATAAACATTTATAATCTTTGCGGAATGTATAAACAAACTCTTATAGAAGCAACAGAAGCCGGTGCAGACGAATTAATGCGATTCTTTAACGGCACATTTACCATTAGTAACAAAGAAGGTGTCAATAATTTAGTGACTGAAGCAGACCACGCTGCCGATAAAGCCATCCAGGCAGTAATAAAAAAAGCCTTTCCTGAACACGGAATTGTGAGTGAAGAAACTGCAGAAAAAATTACGGCAAGCGAATTCAAATGGATTGTTGATCCGATAGACGGTACAGTTAATTTTGCTAATGGTATTCCTATTTGTTGTGTCAGTATCGGCCTGGAGCAAAATGGCAGAATGATTATGGGTGCAGTTTACAATCCTATATTTAAAGAATTTTATTTTGCAGAAAGAGGACAAGGCGCAACATTAAATGATAAAAAAATTACTGTAAGTAATAAAACGGAAGTGTTAAGGAGTTGCCTGGTTACGGGGTTTCCTTATACTTATTTAGATCAGCCCAACGGACCTTTACAGGTATTTGAAAGATTAATAAGAAAAGGAATTCCTGTTCGCAGACTTGGAAGTGCTGCTATCGACCTTTGCTGGGTTGCAGCTGGTCGCTTTGATGGATTTTATGAACACCAGTTGAATGCATGGGATAGTGCTGCTGGTTTTATCATAGTTGAAGAAGCAGGCGGAAAGGTGACAGATCTAAAAGGAGATACGTATTCCCCCTATCAGCCCGGCATTATTGCAACAAATGGAATAATACATGAGGAGTTAATTGAGTGGGTGCAAGGCAGGGTTAATTAGGATTTGTCAAAATATATTTCATCATGCATCAAACGTCGTACTTCGCACATTTAAATATTTATGGCAGAACGAACAGAAATATCATCACTCGGCGAATTTGGTCTTATCGACCATCTTACAAAAAATAATGAAATCAGAAATGCTTCCTCAATTGTAAGTGTTGGAGATGACGCTGCCGTTCTTGACCATTTTGGAAAGCAGGTGGTGGTTACCACTGATATGCTGGTAGAAGGTATTCATTTCGATTTGATGTACACTCCGTTAAAACACCTGGGTTATAAAAGTGTAATTGTAAACCTGAGTGACATATACGCAATGAATGCAACACCGCAGCAAATTACTTTGAGCATTGCATTCAGTAATCGCTTTAGTGTAGAAGCTCTTGAAGAATTTTATGAAGGTGTTTACGCTGCCTGCGAAAGATACAATGTCGATTTAATTGGTGGAGATACAACTTCTTCTCAAAAGGGTTTTGTTATTTCCGTTACTGCAATTGGTGAAGTGGCTCCCGACAAATATGTAAAAAGAAGTACCGCAAAAACCGGTGATCTTATTTGCGTAAGCGGAGATTTAGGCGGCGCTTTTTTGGGATTAACGCTTTTGGAAAGAGAAAAAAAAGTGTTTCTCGAAACGAAAGGTGTCCAGCCAGATCTAGAAAACCAGGATTATATTATCGGACGTTTTTTAAAACCCGAAGCAAGAAAAGATATTATTGAATTTTTTGCTGCTGAAAAAATTATGCCCACATCTATGATTGATATCAGCGATGGATTGAGCAGTGAAATCCTGCACATTTGTAAGCAAAGCAAAATGGGTTGTGTCTTATACGAAGAAAAAATTCCCATAAATGAAATGGCCCGGCAGTTTGCTTATAAATTAGAAATTGATCCAACGGCTTGTGCACTTAGTGGTGGAGAAGACTACGAATTACTTTTTACGATTGACCAGGGCGATTACAATAAAATTGTGTCAAACGACGATATAAGTATCGTTGGCCATGTAACTGAACCGGAAGAAGGTTCTGTTATTATTACCAAAGGAGGAAATACCCATAAACTAACGGCACAGGGATGGGATGCTTTTAAGTGAAATGAGTTTTAGTAAAAAAATTCTCCTTAAACTATTACCACCGAATTACATTTTTTATACAGAGTTTTGTAAACCATGAGGCTTTTTTCCACCCTGCTTATTCTTGCGTTTTTTAGTTCCTGTTCGGTTTCGAAAAATTATAATCCTGACAAAAAATATTCAAAAGGAGAATTGCAAGAGGATTATACATTGCTCCGAAATATCCTGGAAAAGAAGCACCCGTCATTATACTGGTACACGCCAAAGGATAGCATGGATTATTTTTTTAATGAAGGCTACAAAGCCATTGAAGATTCAATGACAGAATTACAATTTGGCTGGAAGATACTGGCACCGCTAACTTCTGTCATTCATTGCGGGCATACCAGTTTTAGTATGAGCAAAGGATGGAATAAATTTATAAGACATAAGAGCATACCCTCATTCCCATTATACCTGAAAATATGGAATGATACGATGGTGGTTAACTACAATCTCAATAAAAATGATTCTATCATTAAAAAAGGAACTATTATCACTTCAATAAATGGAATCAGCAGCGCTGATATCATCAACATTATGTTTGATTATATGGTAGAAGATGGTTATTCAGATAATGTAAATTATATACGCTTAAGCACCAGCTTTCCATACTTTCATCGCAATATTTTTGGGTTGTATAAAACTTACAATGTTGGATATATTGACAGTACCGGGGCAGAAAAAAATATTTCACTCCCCTATTTTAATCCGCCTTCCGATTCAACGGGCAAAATTAAGAAGCAGGAAAAACTTGAAAAAAAAATAAGCAGATCGGGTAGGTTGGAAAATATCCGTTCATTGCAAATTGACACTTCATTTGCCCTGATGACGATTAATAGTTTTTCAAAAGGGCATTTAAAAACTTTTTTTAAAAGGTCGTTTCATGCCATGCATGAAAATAATGTTCAGAATCTCGTTATTGATATTCGTGCTAACGGTGGTGGCGATATAAATAACTATGTGGTGCTTGCAAAGTTTTTAAGAAATACGCCGTTTAAGGTGGCAGATACCGCTTATTCAAAAAGTAAAAACTTTAGGCCTTACACAAGGCACATCACATCGGGTTTATTTAATAATATCGGTCTGTTTTTTTTAAGCCATAAAGCAACGGATGGTAACTTCCATTTTGGTTTTTGGGAACGGCATACGTTTACGCCTAAACGAAGAAATCATTTTGATGGCGATATTTATGTTCTTACTAACGGGTTAACTTTTTCTGCCTCCACACTGTTTTGCAATGCGGTTAAAGGTGAACCAAATGTAACATTGGTAGGTGAAGAAACCGGCGGCGGTTGGTATGGTAATTCAGGAATTATGATTCCTGATATTAAGTTGCCCAATACGAAGCTACGGGTGAGGTTACCTTTCTTTCGAATCGTACAATACCACCATATTGCAGAAAAAGGAACGGGTGTAATTCCTGATGTTTATATTAAGCCAGTCTATGAAGATGTGGTGAATGGTGTTGATACCAAGATGGAATGGGTAAGGCAATTTATTAAAAATAAGGAGCATTAAATCTTACTATACTTATATGCAATTAAACGCTTCAAATTTATCATTCATCAATAGCAAATCTGCTTTATATCCTTTTTCGATTCTTCCTGTTTCATGATCTATTCCTAAAACTTTGGCTGGGTAAAGGCTTGCCATTCTCAGCGCTTCATCCAAAGGAATTTCACAATGCTCTACACAATTTTTTACCGCCTTCATCATGGTTAAAGCAGAGCCGCTGAGGATGCCGTTAGATTCATATTTATCACCACTTAATTCATGCGGATACGGCCCCTCTTTTGTTTCAGTAACTGCGTCCGTTATTAAAAATAATCGTTCGCCCATCAGTTTTTTTGCCAAACGTATCATCGCAAAATCAACATGATAGCCATCCGCGACAATGCTTACCATTACTTCCGGATGCAACATAATGGCAGCGGGCAAACCCGGCTCACGATGGTGCAACGGGCTCATGGCATTGAATAAATGTGTGGCAAGATGAATGTCTTTAAAAAAATCCGTTGCTTCATTATAAGTCGCATTGCTATGGCCGGCGGAAACAATAATGTTATAACTTTTTATTAAACCGATAATTTCTTTGGCGCAGACTTCGGGCGCAAGTGTTATCATTTTTATAGCTCCCTTTCCATAATCCAATAGCTCTTTTACTTCATTCATTCCGGGTGAATGAATAAAACTTTCAATGTGGGCGCCCCGTTTTATTTTATTAATCCATGGTCCTTCGATGTGTAAACCCGGAATTCCTTCTCCCCCGCGTTTCCAGTATTCACGTATTGCATCAATTCCCTTTTTAAATACTTCAGTTGAATTGGTTGCTATGGTTGGCAAAAAATATTTTGTTCCTCCTTTATTGCAATGCGCTTTCATTGTATAAAGTGTATCTGCAGAAGGAGATACTGAAAATAATTTTGACGAAGCACCATAGATTTGTATATCAATACATGCTGGAGCCAGTATTGGCACATGTTGTATTACTTTAATTGAAGCAGGTAAATCATTTATTGGAACAACATCTGCAATAATATTATGTTCAACAAATACTGCTGAATTGTTTTGCCATTCTTTTCCCGTAAAAAGTTTCTCTGCAGAATAAGCGGTAAGCATAGGTTACATATTTATGTTGAATGAATCAGCATCTTTCCAAAAAGGAAATTTTTCTCTCACCTGGTTTAATTTTTCTTTCGGTAACATATAAGTAAAAATATCTTCCTCATCTTTTTTAATATACAGGACCTCGCCCAGCGGATCGATAATCATGCTTTCTCCGGTATGATGAATTCCATTGCCGTCATCACCGACGCGGTTTACGCCCGCAACATAACATTGATTTTCTATTGCTCTCGCCGTTAATAAAGTTTTCCATGCATGAATTCTTTGTTCCGGCCAGTTGGCAACGTAAACCAGGAGATCGTATTCAGGCGCAGAACCTTCGGAAGATTGCCTTGCCCAAGCCGGGAACCGAAGATCATAACAAACCTGGAAATTTATTTTCCATCCTTTCACTGATGCAATCAATCTTTTATTTCCTGGTTTAAAATGCGTGTGTTCGTTACCGTAAGCAAACAAATGTCTTTTATCATATATCCCGTATTCGCCATTTGGTAACATCCAGATAAGGCGGTTGTAATAACTGTTGTCTTGTTTAATCATAACACTGCCGGTGAGAATTACTTTTTTTTCAGCAGTAATCTTTTTCATCCATTGCACTGTTTCACCATTAATATCTTCAGCAAGTATTTCGGGCTTCATACTGAAACCGGTGTTGAACATTTCAGGAAGAATAATCACTTCAGTTTTTTCTTCAATGCTTTCAATTTTTTTTGAAAACATATCAAGATTTGCCTTTTTATCTTCCCAATGAAGATTGGTTTGAATAAGCGTTATAGTGAGAGATGACATTATTTATTAAATGCTTCTGCCTGCAGGCCAGATTGTTTTAAAATAGATCTAAAAGTACCCACAGGAATTTCTTTTCTGTCTGCAGGTACAATAACCGTTAGTGTGGGAACTCCTGTTTTGCGATATTTTTTATGACTGCCCTTTTGCGATATAAAAACAAATCCGTTCTGCAAAAGTATTTTTATAATATAGTCTGAGGAATATAATTTAGGCATGCTCGATCTGTGAGTAAATAATTTCCGGATCGTCAATTTTGCTTATGCCTTCAATAGGAGTGTCTTCCAGGTATAATTCAATTGCTTCCTTTAAGTTTTCTAATGCCTCTTCTTTAGTATCGCCAAAAGATGATACCTCAACATTTAAACAAAGCGCAACATAATGTGGGCCTTCTTTCCAAACAATATTTTTAAACTCTGTGGTCATACATTGTGTTTATTCAAATTTACAAAAAGAAAAAGAATTTGTTCGCTCATATTTCTTTTCAAGTGAAGATTGGTTTGAATGATGGTGATGGTGAGAGATGACATGATGTAAAGTTATTGGATTGTATTTATTTGAGGTATCCCTTTTATTAACTAATAATTAATTGACTCATACAATTTGACGCAATCGAATATCTAAACGTTTATGGCCAAATCATATGGAATTTTTATAATTATGAATCTATTAGTTGTTAATACAATTATGAAATATCAAAAAACAGTTTTTGTCGAGTGTTGTCTTTTACTTTTATTTTCTGTAGCTGGCGAAGCACAAAACAAACAATTTCAGAATACCAAGTTCTTTAACGACAGAAATTTTTTTAAAGATACTTTATACATAGAAGCTGAATTTATTGAGTGTGGGGAATGGGGAGGACATGAAGAATTATCTAAAATCTATTTGAGCGAAAAAAGCTTCTATGTTGATTACATGAAGTATAAGGCGGACTGTGATAAAATCGCTGAAAACAATGGCAAACCAAGCGAAAAGATTGTGAGGAGTATTATTAAAAAGTTATCGAATAAGAATGAAATATTAATAGAAAAATACTTAAAACAAGTTCTTGATTCGAAACTCATCGCAGAAGTAATTGGAAATTTTGGATATGTTTTTCATGTTTATAATTCTGATAGTACTTTAAACATTTTTGTATATACTATAAATGGC
>Ga0207667_10001837_pt1 | contig 26656 bp, 19 predicted proteins | sample KBSCornC52_FD_184301 | JGI IMG/M metagenome (GOLD analysis project Ga0207667, IMG submission 184301) | Corn rhizosphere microbial communities from Kellogg Biological Station, Michigan, USA - KBS Corn C5-2 (SPAdes) (version 2) | ecosystem: Host-associated > Plants > Roots > Rhizosphere > Soil ...
GGAGATCACCGAAGCGAGGTCGACGCGCTGCCGCTGGAGCTTGAGCTTGCCGCGGGTGATCCTCGACGCATCGAGAAGGTCGTCGACGAGCCGCACGAGGTGCTCGACCTGGCGATCGACCATCGCGAGCACCGGTTCGGCGTCCGCGCCCGGCCCGATGCGGCGCAGGAGCGGCACCGCGCAGCGCAACGGCGCGAGCGGGTTGCGCAGCTCGTGCGCGAGCGTGGCGAGGAACACGTCCTTGCGGTGATTCGATTCAATCAGCCGCGCCTCGGCGTTCTTCTGTCCCGTGATGTCGACGAGGACGTTCACCCCGCCGATGATGCGGCCGTTGCGGTCGCGCTGCGGGCTCGCATGCGCGAGCGCGATTCGCCGACTGCCGTCGGGGCGCTCGACCACGATCTCGCGGCCCTCGTACTGGCGACCGTCGCGCAATGCACGCGCCATCCAGCAATCGTCGTGGGGAATGCGCGCTCCGCCGGTCGTGTACAGGCGCCACGAGCCGCAGTACACGTCCGCCATGTCGTTCATCTTCGGCACACGACCCCACAACGCCATGGCGTGCGCGTTGTAGTACGTGATGCGACCCGCGGCGTCGCAGGTGTAGGCGGCGGCGGGCAGCATGTCGAGCAGCGCTCGAAAGGCCTCGCTGCCAACGGCGGGGACAAGCTCGGCACGTGACTGGAGCGCGGACATGACGGAAAAAATGGACGGACAGCGACCGCGCGCTCAGCACGCGAGGAGCGATTGTGCTCGGTGACATGCGACGATTCCATCAGGCGTGCGCCCGGGTTCATGTCGGCGTATGTCCTACGCGGCGCGGGCGAACGCGCGTGCCGCTCGCGCTGTCTGCTAGCGATTCGGGCCAATCGCGAGGAGCAGACATGGGCGAAGTGAAGGAGAAGCAGAAAGCCGATACGAATCCGGCGCAGCCGGAGCCGAAGCCGCCGTTCCCGAAGCAGCATCAGGATCAGCCGGGGCTCGAATCCAAGCTCACGCCGCGCCCGCGGTTCGAGGCCGAAGACTATCGAGCCGCCGGCAAATTGTCCGGAAAGAGCGCGCTCATCACGGGCGGCGACTCGGGTATCGGCCGCGCGGTGGCGGTGCTCTTCGCGCGCGAAGGCGCCGACGTGGCGATCGGCTATCTGCCGGAGGAGCAGTCCGACGCCGACGAGACGCGGCGGGCGGTCGAGGCCGAGGGGCGCCAGTGCCTCCTGTGCCCCGGCGATCTGACCGACGCCAGGTTCTGCGACGAAATCGTGAACAAGACCGTGAAGAAGTTCGGCAAGCTCGACGTGCTCGTGTCGAACGCCGCGCACCAGACGCGCAAGCAGTCGCTCGACGAGCTGACCGACGAGGAGCTCGACAAGACGTTCAAGACCAACATCTACGCGTACATCCGCCTCGCGCGCGCGGCGCTGCGGCACATGAAGGCGGGCGCATCGATCATCGCGACGAGCTCGGAGACCGGCATCCTGGGCTCGGCGAAGCTGCCGGACTATTCGGCAACGAAGGGCGCGATCAACGCGTTCACCAAGACGCTGGCGCAAAACGTGCTCGACAAGGGGATACGCGTGAACGCCGTCGCGCCGGGCCCCGTATGGACGCCGCTCAATCCGTCGGACAGCGGCCTGCCGGCGGAAAAGGTCGCCGAATTCGGAAAGCAGAACCCGACCGGCCGTCCCGCGCAGCCCGAGGAGCTCGCGCCCGCCTATGTATTCCTGGCTTCGAACGCCGACTCCTCGTACATCACCGGCACGGTGCTGCAGGTGATGGGCGGGGAGCCGGCCGGCGGCTAGGGCGTGAGCGCCGGCTCCGACAGCGCGCCGACCTGCTCGCGCAATTCGAGGATGCGGTCCTGCCAATAGCGCTGCGTGCCGAACCACGGGAACGCAGCGGGAAAGGCAGGATCGTCCCAGCGGCGCGCGATCCATGCCGCGTAGTGGATGAGTCGCAGCGTGCGCAGCGCCTCGACGAGCTGCAGCTCGCGCGGATCGAACAGGCGAAAGCGCTCGTAGCCGGCGAGGATCGCGCGAAGCTGGGCCTCCATCGAGGCCCGTTCGCCGGAAAGCAGCATCCAGAGGTCCTGCACGGCGGGGCCGTTGCGCGCATCGTCGAAGTCGACGAAGTGCGCGCCGGCGTCGGTCCACAGCACATTGCCGCCATGGCAATCGCCGTGAAGCCGTAGCGCCGTCGTCGCGCCCGCGCGTGCGAATGCCGCGTGCACGCCTTCGAGCGCCTGGTCGACGACCGCGACGTACGCGGCGCGAAGTTCGGGCGGCACGAAATCGTGCTCGAGCACATAGTCGCGCGCGTCCTCGCCGAAGTCGCGCACGCTGATCGACGGCCGCTCGGCAAAGGCGCGCGCCGCGCCGACGCTGTGGATGCGCGCGATGTACAGGCCGAGGCGCTCGAGCGTCATGCGGTCGTCGAGCTCCGGCGCGCGACCGCCCTGTCGCGCGAACACCGCGAAGCGGAAATCCGCATGGCGATGCAGCGTCAGGCCATCGCGCACGAGCGGCGGCACCGCGGGCACCTCGCCGTGCGCGAGCTCCAGCAGGAACGCGTGCTCCTCGAGGATCTGCGCGTCGGTCCAGCGGTGCGGACGGTAAAACTTGGCGACGACCGGCGGCCCGTCCTCGCACCACACCTGGTACACCCGATTCTCGTAGCTGTTCAGGGACAGCAGGCGTCCGTCACCGCGCACGCCGATCGCATCGAGCGCATCGAGCACCACGTCCGGCGTGAGACCGCTGTAGGCCGGCGCATCCATGGCGCGATTCTAACGACCTGCTATCGTGGCGCCTTTACGCGCCGCGCCTTTCACATGTCCGACTTCGCCGATCGCATCGCCCGCCAGTGGGATGACGACATCGTCCCGCAACTGGTCGAGTACGTCCGCATTCCCGCCAAGTCGCCGCACTTCGACCCGGCATGGGAATCGAACGGCCACATCGAGCGCGTGATCCGGCTCGCGGAAACATGGTCGCGTGCGCAGCCGGTGCGCGGACTTCAGGTCGAGATCGTTCGCCTCCCCGGGCGAACGCCGCTGCTGTTCTTCCAGGTGCCCGGCTCGGCGCCCGGCACCGTGCTCCTGTACGGGCACCTCGACAAGCAGCCCGAGATGGTGGGCTGGCACGAAGGGTACGGCCCGTGGCAGCCACGCATCGCCGACGGCAAGCTCTACGGTCGTGGGGCGGCCGACGATGGCTACGCCGTGTTCGCGGCGTTGTCGGCCATCGGCGCGCTGCAGGCGCACGGCATCGCGCACGCGCACTGCGTCGGGCTGATCGAGACGTGCGAGGAGTCGGGCAGCTACGACCTGCCGGCGTATTTGAGCGCGCTGCGCTCGCGTATCGGCGAAGTGGATTTCGTGGTCGGGCTCGACTCGGGATGCGGCGACTACGAGCGCCTGTGGGTCACGACGTCGCTGCGCGGGCTCGCCGCGGGCACGCTGTCGGTGGACGTGCTCACCGAAGGCGTGCACTCCGGCGACGCGAGCGGTGTCGTGCCTTCGTCGTTTCGCATCGCGCGGAAGCTCCTCGACCGGCTCGAGGATGCGAGCACGGGGTGGGTGCGGCCTTCCGCGTTCCACACCGCGATCCCGGCGGAGCGGATCGAGCAGGCCGCGCACGCCGCGTCGATCATGGGCGACACCGTGTTGACCAAGTATCCCTTCGCGGGCGGCACGCAGCCGATGGTGAACGACGGCGCCGAAGCGTTGCTCAATCGCACGTGGCGTCCCGCGCTCTCGGTCGTGGGCGCCGACGGGCTGCCGGCCATCGCCAACGCGGGAAACGTTCTGCGGCCGCGCACGGCGCTCAAGCTGTCGCTGCGGCTGCCACCGCCCATCGACGGTCACGCCGCGACGCAGGAGATGAAGGCGCTCCTCGAATCGGATCCGCCGCACGGCGCGAAGGTAGCTTTCGCGGCGGACCAGGGCGCGACGGGCTGGAACGCGCCGCCTACGGCGCCGTGGCTCGGCGAAGCGCTGGAGCGCGCGTCGCAGAAGTTCTACGGCAAGTCGGCGGCCGGCATGGGAGAGGGCGGGACGATCCCGTTCATGGCGATGCTGGGCGCGCAGTTCCCTTCGGCCCAATTCCTCATTACCGGCGTGCTCGGGCCGCACTCGAACGCGCACGGTCCCAACGAGTTCCTGCACATCGCGTACGCGAAGAAGCTCACCGCATGCGTCGCCGATGTGCTGGCGGCGCACGCGACGCGCGACGAGTGATCAGCGCGTGGCAATGAGCTCGAGCTTGCGCGCGGCGTAGCGGCGCAGCAAAAGACGCGTCACGTCGAGGTCGAACGCAGGTCGCGGCGGCGCTTCGAGCAGGCCGTCGAGATCGCCCTGGTCGCGCGCGGTCCCGAGCCAGCACCAGGCGTTGAACACGTGCACGTCGACGCGGTCGCCCGTTCTCGCGCGCTCGCGCACGAGCGCGGGCCCGCGGCCGGGCCATGGCGGGATGCGCAGCGGCGCGAGCGCCTCGTGCAAGCGCTCGTCATGGGCTTGCGGTGATTCCTCGCCGACGCAGACGCCGCCGCAGCGGCGGAGCTGCCGCGCAAAGCACGGCCCCTGCGGCCGGCGCTCGAGCGCGAGGCGCCGCCAGCACAGCCGGTGCTCGGCGGCCCGTTCGCGCAGCGCCGCGCGCGCCGCGTCGCGCGATCCGAAAGGTCCATACATGCCCGCGAGCTCCGACGGCGCGATGGCACGCGCCGGCACGAACTGCGGCGCTCCGTCGTCGCGGAATGCGAGCACGCCGGCATCCTCCTTGCGTCGCAGGGCGCGATTGTGTGCCGGCATCAGCGCCTTGATCAGCACCGCTTCGCGCAACAGCGCGCCGAGCTCGCCGGCGGTCTCCTCATGCTCGATGCGGCGGATCTCCTGCGACAGGCGAAGATCGGTCTCGCTGCGCCAGTCGCCGGTGAAATGCGCGCCGACGCGCTCGCGCAGGTCGACGCTCTTGCCGATGTACAGCGGCAACGGATTCTCGCCGTAGAAGAGATACACACCCGGTGCGTCGGGCAGCGCGTCGAGCGCGTCGGCGGCAAGCTGCGCCGGCAGGCTCGGGATGCGCAGGATGCGCTTGATCGCGGCGTCGACGGTGTCGCGCGGCAGGAGCGCGTACGCCTTCTGCACGAACGACCAGATCGCGCGCGCGTCGCCAAGCGCGCGATGGCGCGCGTCGACCGCGAGGCCGTGCCGCGCGATGAGCGCGTCCAGGCCGTGTCCCTCTCCTTCCGGAAACAGGCGCCGCGACAGGCGCACGGTGCACAGCACGCGCGCAGTGAACGCCGCCCCGATGCGCGCGAATGCATTCTTCAGGAAGCCGTAATCGAAGCGCGCGTTGTGCGCGGCGAAGACGCAATCGGCGAGCTCCGCGCGAACGTGCGCCGCCACGGCGTCGAACGACGGCGCACGCGCCACCATGGCATCGGTGATTCCGGTGAGCGTCTGGATCGCCGGCGGGATGGGCACCTGGGGATTGACGAGGCTCGACCACTCGCTCACCCGCACGGCGTCGCCGTCGCGGGCGACGCGCACGATGCCGATCTCGGTGATGCGGTCGCCGCCTGCGTGCGTGCCGGTCGTCTCGAGGTCGACGAAGGCGAAATCGGGCAGGTCGCGCGGAAGCATTCGGTCGTGGTCGCGTCGGCCGCCAGCCGGCCTTGACGCCAGAACGTTCGTTCGGCTATTGTAGCGCCGTGTCGAACGATCGTTCCTACTTGGCGCGCCTGCAAGACTACTACGCCATGCATCGCGCGTTGCCGTCGTATGCGTCCATCGGCTCGCTGCTCGGGCTGAAGTCCAAGTCCTCGGTCGCGGCGCTCGTGGCGCGGCTGAAGCTTGCCGGCTACCTGGAGGCGACCCCCGATCGCCGGCTCGCGCCCACCAAGCGGTTTTTCGCGCGGCCGCTCGCGTCGGTGCCCGTGCGCGCGGGCTTGCCCGAGGCGGTCGAGGACGACGATCCCGACGCCGTCACGATCGACGACTACCTGATCGAGCGGCCTTCGCAGACGGTGCTGGTGCGGGTGCGGGGCGACTCGATGATGGACGCCGGCATCTTCGAGGGCGACCTCGTTGTGGTCGAGAAACGGCCCGCCGCTCAGAAGGGCGACATCGTGGTGGCTATCGTCGACGGCCAGTTCACGCTGAAGCGCCTCGATCTCGAGCAGGGCCGCTTCGTGCTCAAACCCGAGAATCCCGCCTACCCGGTGATCCGGCCCGAGGGCGCGCTCGAGATCTTCGGCGTCATGGTCGGCCTCGTGCGCAAGCTCTGAGGCCGCGCACCGGCATCTGACGCGTCTCGCGCGGTTGGGCTAGGACGCCATTCGCGCGCTCTTCGGTTTGTCGCGCAGCGACGCCCCGGTGCCGCTCACGCAGTTGCGCCCAGCGGCCTTGCACGCGTAGAGCTCGGCGTCCGCCGCCGCGAGCATGCGCTCGCCCGAGTCGAGCGACGTGTCGGCGCAGTAGCCGATGCTGATGGTGAGCGCAAGGTCGGGCGCGATGCTCGACCAGGGATATTGCTCCACCGCGCTGCGCACTTTCTCGCACACGACGAACGCGGCGTCGGCGTCGGTCTCGGACATCACCAGAACGAACTCCTCGCCGCCGTAACGGGCGACGAGGTCGGTCTGACGGACCTGGCTTTGCAGGAGCTGCGCGAGCGCCTTCAGCACGGCATCACCGATCGCATGCGAGTGCTGGTCGTTGACGTGCTTGAAATGGTCGAGGTCCGCGACCGCGACGGCGAGCGGTCGGCCGTGACGCTGTACCAGTGCGAACGACTCGGTGAGGCGCATGTCGAGCCTGCGGCGGTTCGCGAGTCCGGTGAGGGCGTCCTCGTACGTCTGCCGCTCGAGCTGGTCGACGAGCGAGATGCGCAGCACGTTGGCCTCGGTGAGCGACGCGTTGAGCGCCTCGAGCTCGGCATTCGCCTTCGACAGCGCGTCCTGCCGCTCGCGCATCATCTCGGCCTCGCGGCGCGCGGCCTCGACTTCATGGTGGATCTGCAGCGCGCGCACCTTGTTGCCGGCGCTCTCCGACAGGACCTCGCGCTCCACCTTGTGGAAATGGCGGTAGTGCGTGAGCGCGGCGGCGTAGTCGCCCTTGGACTCGTGATGATCGGCGAGCGCCTCGTGGCATTCGGCGGCGAGCTGTCGCAGCCCGTGCCGCTGGCACAGCGCGAGCGCGGCTTCGAGGAATGCCCGACCTTCGTCGTGACGTTGCTGGCGGCTGCACAACCGCCCCAGCGCGATGCGCGCATCGCCGACCCCGTATCCGTATCCCGTCCGTTCGGAGAGCTCCAGCGCCTCGCGCAGCGTGGCTTCGGCAACGTCCAGCTGGCCGGCGCGCTCCTGCGCGAGGCCGAGATTGGTGAGTGAGCCCGCCTTGTGCAGCGACAACCCGAGTCGATCGAAGATGTCGCGCGCTTCGGTGAGCGCGCGGATCGACTCCTCGATGCGCCCGAGGTTCTTCAGGTTGATGCCGAGGTTGTTCAGCGTCTTGGCGCGCTCCGCCGGTTCGGTGTTCGCGTCGGCAAGTGCCAGGCTCTGCCGGTAGTAGTCGAGGCCGGTCGCGGTGTCGCCCGACTTCGAGTGAACGATGCCGATCGTGCGCAGCGTCGCGGCGCGGCTGCCGTTGTCGCCCGCGCGCTCGTCGAGCGCCAGCGCCCGGAAGAGATGGTCGAGCGCGGTCGCGAAGTCGCCCAGCGCGTCGTGCAGGTAACCGAGCGCGCGCAGGACCTTCGCCATGCCGCGCATGTCCTCGACACCCTCGAACGCGATGAGGGCATCGGCGTACATCGCCAGGGCGCGCGGATAGTCGAGCAGGTGCTCGGCGCTGCGGCCCTTGAGGTACAGCGCCTCGGCACGCGGGGCGGCGCGCCCGAGCGACGTGGCGAGCGATTCGGCGTCCTCGGCGTAGTGCATCGCCTCGGCGGCGTCGACGCCGATGAGATGCTCCGCGAGATCGAGCATGACGCTGAGACGCTCGCCCGGCGTGGGGGCGGTCTCGAGCAGCGCCAGCAGCGCCGTCACCGCGGGATCACGACGAAGCGGCGGATTCATGCCGGCGATTGCTCAGGCGGGCGCGACTTCCACGAGGCAGTCGTAGAACGTCGCGGCGCGACCGAGGTCGGTCAGCGCCTGGCTGGTCACGGCATTGGCGTTCTCGCCGCCGGGAGCGAGCTTGCGCCACCAGATGGACGGCGCCACGACGACGCCCGGTCGCGCGCGGGTGGTCACCCGTGCGGTGGCGCTGAACCCGCCGCGGTCGTTGAAGATGCGTACGACGGTGCCGTGGTCGATGCCGCGCGGCGCCGCATCGTCGGGATGGATGTCGAGATGCGGCGTCTTCTCCTCGGCGATGAACGCAGGCAGGTTCGCGAACGAGGAGTTGAGGAAGTTCCGCGCGGGCGGGGAGATGAAGGCGAGCGGATAGCGTTGCGCGAGGTCGGGATTCGACGCCGCCGACTCGCGCGGCGCGACGTACGCCGGCAGCGGATCCTCGCCGCGGGCCTGCAGCGACTGCGACCAGAACTCGCACTTGCCCGAGGCGGTCGGGAAGTTGCCCTGCGCGAAAGGCGCGTACGGCCGCGGGACGTCGAGGCGCGCGAAACCGTTCGCTTTCAGCGTCTCCCACTCGATGCCGCGCATGCGCGCATCGTCGAAGCGCAGCGCGCTGCGGCACAGCGCTTCGTCGTCGTCGGCGAAGCACGGCTCGTCGAAGCCCATGCGCGCCGCGAGGCGCCGGAACACCTCGGTGTTCGGCAGCGCCTCGCCGAGCGGCTCGATGGCGCGCGAGGTTGCCTGCACGTAGAGGTGCCCGTAGGAGCTGTGAACGTCGATGTGCTCGAGCTGTGTGGTCGCCGGAAGCAGGATGTCGGCGTAGTCGGCCGTGTCGGTGCGGAAGATGTCGTGCACGACGGTGAAGAGATCGTCGCGCGCGAATCCCGCGGCGACCTTGGCCGATTCCGGCGCCACGGCCATCGGATTGGAGTTGTAGACGAAGATCGCGCGCACCGGCGGGTCGTCGAGGGCCGTGAGCGCATCGCCGAGCGCACTCATGTTCACGGTGCGTGGCGTGCCGCGGATCAGGTCGGGCCGCTCCAGCGCGGCGCCGTTCACCGGAAACGTTCCCGACGACGAGAGCAGCGCGCCGCCGGCGGGATCGCGCCACGCGCCGATCAGCGCGGGCAGGCAGGCGACCGCGCGCACGGCGTTGCCGCCGCCGGCGACACGCTGCATGCCGTAGTTGAGGCGGATCGCGGCCGGTCGAATGGTGCCGTAGTCCTCGGCGAGCCGCAGCACCTGCTCGGCCGGCACGCCGCACGTCCGCGCCACGCGCTCGGGTGGCCACTCGGCCGCGCGGGCGGCGAGTGCGTCGAAGCCCACGGTGTAGCGCGCGATGTAATCGCGGTCGATGTGCCCGTCGCGGATGAGGAGGTGCATCAGCCCGAGCGCGAGCGCGGCATCGGTGCCCGGCATGAGGGCGATGTGCTCGTGGCATTTCTCGGCGGTCGCGCTCCGATACGGGTCGATCGCGATCAGGCGTGCGCCGCGGCGCTTGGCTTCCTGGGCGCGCGTCCAGAAATGGAGGTGCGAGGCGATCGGATTGCTGCCCCAGATCACGATGAGCCGGCTGTTCTCGTACTCCTCGAGATCCATGCCCATCGATGCGCCGATCACGCTGCCCCAGCCGACCTTGCCGGCCATCGCGCAGATCGTGCGATCGAGAAGCGACGCGCCCAGGCGATGGAAGAACCGCCGATCCATCGACCCGTACTGGATCAGGCCCATGTTGCCGGCGTAGCTGTAGGGCAGGATGGCCTGCGGGCCGTCGGGGGAGCGCGCGATGGCGTCGAAGCGCTCGGCGATCTCGCCGAGGGCCTCGTCCCACGAGATGCGCTTGAAGCGTCCTTCGCCCTTGGGCCCGGCGCGGCGCATCGGGAAGAGCACGCGATCGCTGCTATAGGTGCGGTCGAGGTAACGCGCAACCTTGGTGCACAGCGTGCCCTGCGTGGTCGGATGATCAGGCGCGCCGCGGATGTCGATCGCGCGGCCGTCCTCGACCGTCACCAGCATGGCGCACGTGTCCGGGCAGTCGTGAGGACACGCGACGCGAACGACGCGCCGTCCGGGGGCCCGCGAGGCGGTATCGAGCGGCATTGCGTCATTCTACGAGGTCGGCGCGGGGCGCGGTATGCTGGGCGCATGGCGCAAATTCGGCAGGCGGCGATTCGAAGAATCGCCTTGCGCGACGGCGCGCGCGTGCCTGTGCTCGGGCTCGGCACGTGGCACATGGGCGAGTCCGGCGCGAAGGACGCGCGCGAGCGCGCCGCGCTCACGCTGGGCCTCGATCTCGGCATGACGCTCGTCGACACCGCCGAGATGTACGCCGACGGCGGCGCGGAGAAGCTCGTCGGCGCCGCGATCGCGGGCCGGCGCGACGACGTGTTCGTCGTGAGCAAGGTCTATCCCCATAACGCGGGCCGCAAATCGGCGATCGCGGCGTGCGAGCGGAGCCTGCGGCGGCTCTCCATCGAACGGCTCGATCTTTATCTCCTGCACTGGCGCGGGCGCATCCCGCTCGCCGAGACGGTCGATGCGTTCCATCAGCTCGTGCGCGACGGCAAGATCGCGCGCTGGGGCGTGTCGAACTTCGACGTCGACGACATGGAGCAGCTCTTCGCGGTCGACGGCGGCGACGCGTGCAGCGTCAACCAGGTTCTGTACAACTTGTCCGAGCGCGCCGTCGAATGGCAGCTCCTCGAGTGGTGCCGAGCGCGCCGCGTCGCATTGATGGCCTATTCGCCGGTCGGGCAGGGCGATCTGTTGCGCAGCCGCAAGCTCGCCGCGATCGCGCGCGGGCTTGGGCGAACGCCGGCGCAGATCGCGCTCGCGTGGCTCATGCGTCACCGCGACGTGATCGCGATTCCGCAATCGAGCGATCCCGCGCATCTTCGCGACAATCGCGCGGCGGTCGGGCTGACGCTCGATGCAGCGACGCTCGCGGCGCTCGACGCCGCGTTCCCGCCGCCGCGTCAGCCGACGACGATTTCGGTCATCTGACCCGGGCGACGCTGGCGCGCACGGCCGCCGCCGATGCCGCGCGCGGCGCCGCTCGACTCCGACGGATGGCCTCAAGTTCTGCCGCGCGTTGCGCGGTCAGGCACTTAGCGTGCGGCCGATGGACGGTTTCGGCGCATGGCACGGTTGCTGCTGGAACGGTCGCAGGCAGCGATGATTGCCGGACCCGACAGGAGCGCGACAGTGAACTACACGCACTACGACTACCTCGAGCTGGCACCCGGCGCGAGCCGGGCGCGGGTCGAAGCGGCCTACGCGGCGTTGCTCGAGCGGTTTCAATACGGGATGACCGACGCCGGACAGGACTTGTCCGGTCTCGTTCGCATGATCCACGCCGCGTACGAGGTGCTGTCCGACCCGGATCGCCGCCGTGCGTACGACGCGGAGCTCGCGCAGGCGGCGGCGCGCGCCGATCTCGAGCTGAAGCATGCGCTCGATGCGCAGGCGATGGCGGTCCAGCGACGCGTCCAGGACGTGCCGCCGGGACTCGCGGCGATGATCGACAGGGCAGCCGCGTGATCGAGGCGAAGTTTTCACGGCCGCCTTCGGAGAAGTCTTCCAACTGCAAACAGCGATGCGGTCGGCGGCCGTTCTTCTAACCCCAGCCCGTAGCGCGCTTCGCGCGCACGTGAGGCTTCCGTTGACGGCGTCGCGGCGCTCGTCGCGCACGTGCAAGCTTGCGCTGCGGCCCTGCGTGGATCGCGCCGCGCTGCTGCGACGGCGTGCGCAGGGCATGTCGCGCCGCTACGTGCGGCGCCGCGTGCCGCCGCCGCCGCGCGAGTCGGGTTTCGTTCCGGCGCGATTGCACTGAACGGCCGATCCGGTCGCGACAAGCGCCCGGCCCGGTCCGCGGTCGCGCGCGCACGACCACGAGGGAGGATGCAGTGGAGAAGTGCGTGACCTGCCATTACTACGACCGGCGCGACCGCGGCGAAGCAAAAGGTCCCGCCTGGGGCCAGTGCCGCCGCACCGCGCCCATGCTGCACCCCGTCAACGTGAAGTCGTACATGATCGAGGGCGTGTGGCCGCACGTGCGCGACGACGACTGGTGCGGCGAGTGGAAGGTCCTGCCGCGTCGCGGCGACCCGCGGCTCGCGGAAGCCAAGCCGGCGTCGTTGATGACGCCTTCCAGCGGCACCGCGCGCGTCGCCACGCTCGCGCCGCTGCCCGCGCCGGTAAGCGCGGCGTCCGACTGACCGGGTGGCGCTAGGCGCCCGGCACGGCAATCATTCGCATGTCGCACGCGCCCTCGCGCTTTTGGCGCGCGGCGCGATATTCCGGCGAGTCGTGGAACTGCTTCGCCACCTCGAGCGTCGGGAACTCCAGCACGACCACGCGCTTGGGCTTCCAGGCGCCCTCCAGCACCACGGCGTCGCCGCCGCGCACGAGATAACGGCCGCCGTAGTGGGCGATGGCGTCGGGCGCGAGGGCCTTGTACTGCTCGTAGCGCGCGGCATCGTGCACGTCGATCTCGGCGATGATGTAAGCGGGCATCGTTGTTCCTGCGTGAGCAACGCCACGTCGGCGTCTGCTACAGTCTAGCGTCAAGCCCGGCTGCTCGCGGCCGCCGCGCGCAGCTCGAACCGCGCCGCGCGTCCACGCATCGATCGATGTCCCCGGATCCTCTCGACGTCGCGCTCGCCAACGGCGCGATCGTCGTCACGCCCAACAACCGGCTCGCGCGGCAGGTCGCGCTGCGGCACGACGCCGCGCAGCGCGCCGCCGGCCACGCGACCTGGCGTGCCGTGCGCGCGCTGCCCTGGCGCGCGTTCGTCGATGCGCTATGGACCGACGCCATCGCGCACAACGCCGAAGCGATTCCGGTGGCGCCCGCCGCCGCGCTGCACCTGTGGCAGTCGATCGTGGAATCGGACGACCGGCCCCTGCTCGACGCGCGCGGCGCCGCACGCACGGCCGCCGAAGCGTACGAATGGTTCTTCGCGTACCGCGAGGGCGAGGAGACGTGGCGCGGGTGGCAGGGCAGCGGCATCGGCGACGACGCCGCGACCTTCGCGCGGTGGGCGACGCGTTACCACGAGCGACTGCGTGCCGCGCGCCTGCTCGATCGCGCGGAGGTGCCCGATCGTCTGGCGCGCTCGCCGGGCTGGCTGCCCGGCGGCGGCCGCGTGGCGCTCCTCGGCTTCAACCGCGTGTCGCCGCAGCAGCGCCGGCTGCTGGACGCGCTCGCCGCGCAGGGGGTCGAGGTTTCCACGCTCGCATTGGCCGCGCGCGATTCGAGCCGCGCGCGGGTCGCGTGCGACTCGCCATCCGACGAGCTGGTGCGCGCGCTTGGATTCGCGCGCGAGCACGCGGAGCGCAATCCCGGCGCGCGCGTCGGCATCGTCGTGCAGGACCTCGCCGCGCGCCGCAACGAGGTCGTGGCACTGGCCGACGAGATCCTCGCGCCGCATCGGCTGTGGCCGCTCGCGCCGGGAAGCGCGCAGCCGTACGGCGTGTCGCTCGGCGCGCCGCTCGCGGATATCCCGATCGTCGCGACGGCGCTCGATCTCCTGGCGCTGGCGAGCACGTCGCTCGACGCGACCGTCGCCGCGGCGCTGGTGCGCTCGCCGTACCTGCCCGGTGCGGCGGACGCCTGGCAGACGCGGGCCTACGTGGAGCGCGTATGGCGCGACCAGGGCCGGCGCACGTTGCGATGGAACGACGTGGCGGCGACGCTGGAGCGCTACGACGCCGATCTCGCCGGTCGATTGCGCGCGCGCCTTCCCACGCGCGCCATGAAGCCGCGCGACTGGGTGAGCGCATGGACGTCGTGGCTGGAGACTCTCGGCTGGCCCGGGGCTCGTCCGCTCGACAGCGCGGAGTGGCAGGCGCGCGATGCATGGAACGCGCTGCTGCTCGAATTCGCGCTCCTCGACGAGGTCGCGCCAACGCTGGACGCCGCCTCGGCGTTCCACACGGTGCGCGCGCTGGCGCGCGAGAAGATCTGGGCGCCGCAAAGCGGCACGGCGCCGGTGCAGATCCTCGGCGTGCTGGAGGCATCGGGACTGGCGTTCGATGCGCTGTGGCTCGCCGGGTTCAGCGCCGAGACGTGGCCGCCCGCGCCGAACCCCAATCCGTTCCTGCCGCTGGCCTGGCAGCGCTCACGAGGCACGCCGCGCGCTTCGCCGGCCATGCAGCTCGACTACGCGCGCGCGCTGGTCACCGGGTTCGAGGCGGCAGCGCCAACGGTCGTGGTGAGCTATGCGCGCGAGATCAACGAAGCGCCGCAGGCGGTTTCACCGCTTTTCGCCGACTGGCCGGCGCTGGAGCACACCGGCCGGGGAGAGCGCCTGCGCGACCGCATCGCGTCGCTCACGGTGCGTCCGGCTCCGTGGCGCGACGACGCCGGTCCGCCATTGCCGATTGCCGATGCGGGCGGGGGCACCAGCGTCATCGAGAGCCAGAGCGCCTGCCCGTTCCAGGCGTTCGCACGCTTCCGACTCGGCGCGCGCGCCTGGGAAAAGCCCGACGAAGGGCTGACCCCCAAGGAGCGTGGCACGCTGCTGCACTTCGCGATGCGCGCGTTCTGGGACGAAGTGCGCGATCACGCCACGCTGATCGCGCTCGACTCCGCGGCGCTGCGCGCCCGCGTTGCCGGCGCCGTCGATGCGGCGAAGCGCAAGCTGCCGGCGCCCCGCTGGAATGCGCTCGCGCCCGCCATCGCCGCTGGTGAATCGCAGCGACTGACGCAGACGATCCTCGCGTGGCTCGAGCAATGCGAGCGGCCGCGGCCGCCGTTTCGCGTGCTGCTCACGGAGCGCGACCGCGGCCTCGTCATGGGCGGCGTGCGGCTGCGACTCAAGATCGATCGCGCGGATACGCTCGCGTCGGGCGCGCTCGCCGTGATCGACTACAAGTCGGGACGCGTCACCACGCCCGGCGCATGGTTCAAGCCCCGTCCCGAAGGAACGCAGCTCGGACTCTACGTAGTCGCGCTGAAGGCGGAAGTGCCGACGCGGCCCGTATCGGCCGCCGCGTATGCGCAGATCAAGGCGGGTCAGATCAAGGTGAGCGGCGTCGTCGCCGACGACGTGCTGTGGCCGAGCCTTACGCCGCCTGCGAAGGCCATCAAGGATCCGCCGGCCGAATGGCGCGATCTCGAGCAGTTCTGGATGGACACGCTCACCGAGCTCGGTGCCGAGTTCCAGCGCGGTGAAGCGCGCGTCACGCCGCGCAACGCACAGGCCTGCCAGCGCTGCGACCTGTCGCAGCTGTGCCGCATTCGCAACCTCTACGACGACGCGCTGCGCGAGCCGGTCGTCACCGACGAAGATGAATGACGCGCATGCCGCGCTCGCGCGTGACAGCGCGGCCCGCGCCGACGCGCTCGACGTCACGCGCTCGTGGCTCGTGCAGGCGCCGGCGGGCTCAGGCAAGACCGGCCTGCTGATCCAGCGCTACCTCGCGCTGCTCGCGCACGTCGAGGCGCCCGAGCGCATCGTCGCCATGACGTTCACGCGCAAGGCGGCCGCCGAGATGCGCGAGCGCGTCCTCCACGCGCTCGGTCAGGCGGCGCGTTCGACGGCCCCGCCGGACTCCGCGCACGAGCGCGTCACGTGGGAACTCGCGCAAAGGGCGCTCGAACAGGATGCGCGGCGCGGATGGAGGGTCACGCAGCATCCGGCGCGATTGCGCATCGAAACCATCGATGCGTACACGACCATGCTGGCGCGCGCGGCACCGATCTCCACGCAGGTCGGCGCGTTGCCGCAGTTCATCGACGACGCGACACCGCTGTATCGGGCGGCGGCGCGCGCCGCGCTGGCGGCGGCGACGCCGGACGATGCAGCGTGGCGCACCTTCCTCCAATGGATCGACAACGATGCGCAGGCCGCGGTGAGCCTGATCGCCGAGATGCTCGCGGCGCGCGATCGCTGGCCGCCCGCGCTGCTCGAGGCGACGCCGCGGCAGCTCCGAGGCGAGCTCGAGCGCGTGCTTGCCGACGAGATATGCACATCGCTGCGCACGCTGCGTGCGCTCTTTCCGGAGCTGCTCGGACGGCAGCTCGCCGCGCATGCACGCGCCGCGCTCGAGTATTTCGACGGCGAGGGCCACGAGCAGGCGGCCGCGATGCGCGCGCTCGCCGAATGCGGCGGGCTGCCCGACGAGACGCTCGAGGCACTGGCCGCATGGCGCGCGTTCGCGGACTGGGCGCTCACGCGCGACGGCGCGTTCTTCCAGCGGGTGAACAAGCGCCACGGGTTCCCTCCCACGGGTACGGGGCCCGGCGCGCGGGAGCGCGATGCGCGCAAGGCCGCATTCGAGCGCTGGCTCGAGGCCGCGCGCGGGGTCCCGGGGCTCGAGACCGCGCTGGGCTCGGTGCGCGACCTGCCGCCGCCGCGCTTTGCCGACGATGCATGGGCCTTCGTCGAGGCGACGCTGGCGATCCTGAAGCCGGCATGGGCGCAGCTCACCGTGGTGATGAGTGCACAGCACAAGGCCGACTTCGCCGAAGCCATGTTGCGCGCGCTCCACGCGCTCGGCACGCCGGAGCAGCCCGAGGATCTATTGCTCGCCATCGACGAGCGCGTCTCGCACCTTCTCATCGACGAGTTCCAGGACACGTCCGCGACCCAGCTGCAGCTGATCGAGCGTCTCACCGCCGGATGGCAGGCCGGCGACGGACGCACGCTCTTCGCGGTCGGCGATCCGATGCAGTCGATCTATCGCTTTCGCGAAGCGGAGGTCGGCATCTTCATCAAGGCGCAGGCGCGCGGGCGCATCGCCGCCGTGCCGGTCGGCACGCTCTCGCTCGAGCGCAACTTCCGTTCGCGTGCCGCGATCGTGCGCTGGGTGAACGACGTCTTCGCGCAAGTGCTGCCCGCCGTATCCGACGCCGGCCGTGGCGAGGTCGCGTTCCACGCCGCCCATCCCGAAGACGCGCGCGCCGATCCGCAACCGCTGCTCACGCTGTGCGCGGACCGGGTGGCGGAAGCGCAGGCCGTGGTCGACGCGATCCGCGCGGCGCAGGCGGACGGCGCGCAGAGCATCGCGGTGCTCGTGCGCGCGCGGCCGCACGTGCAGGCGATACTTCCCGCGTTGCGCGAGGCGCGCATCGCGTATCAGGCGGTCGAGCTCGAGCCGCTGCAGGAGCGCCTTCCGACGCGCGACCTCATATCGCTCGCGCGCGCGCTGTCGCAGCCGGGTGACCGCGTCGCGTGGCTCGCCGTGCTGCGTGCGCCGTGGTGCGGGCTCGCGCTCGATGATCTCGTCGCGCTCGCGGGGTCGCGCGACGAGCGTCCGCTGCTGCGCGCGCTCGACGATCCGGCCACGCTGTCGCGGTTGACGCCCGACGGTGCCGCGCGGGCGCGCCGTTTCCGAGAAGCGATCGAGCCCGCGCTCGCGGCCCGCGGACGAGCGTCCTTTGCGCTGCGCGTGCGCGCCGCCTGGCTCGCGCTGGGCGGCCCGCTGTGCGCCGAAACCGCGCTCGACCGCGACGGCGCCGATCGTGTCCTGGCGCTCATTGCCGAGCACGAGCACGCAGGCGATCTCGCCGACTACGACGCGTTCGTCGCCGCGACGCAACGCCTCTACGCAGCCGCGCCGCCGGCAGGCGCGAAGCGGTGCGTGCACATCATGACGTTGCACAAGGCGAAGGGCCTGGAGTTCGACGCCGTGATCCTGCCCGGACTCGATCTCGCGACGCGTGGCGGGCAGACGCGTCCGCTGCGATGGAAGATTCGCGAAACCGGTCAGGCGCGCACGCTCCTGCTCGCGCCGCTCAAGACGCGCACCGGTGCCGATGCGCAATCGGATCCCGTCTACGAATGGCTCGGGCGCCTCGACGCGATCGAGGAGGCCGCCGAGCTCGGCCGGCTGCTCTACGTCGGCGCGACGCGTGCGCGGCATCGCCTGCATCTCGTCGCCGTGGCGAAAGCGCATCAGCCGAAGGACGCCGATGCGCCGCAATGGCGCGCGCCCGTGCGCGGGTGCGCGCTGGAGCGGGTGTGGTCGGCGCTCGCATCGCGCATCGAGCCGCCGGACGCCGAGACCGCGCTCGAGGCGGGGGAGGAAGCGGAGGAGGTCGCGCCTGAGGCCGCTCCGCTCGGGCGGCTGCCGCTGTCATGGCCGCAGCCCGACCTGCCGCCGCCGCTGCCGCACGGCACGCCGCGCGCCTCGCCGCGCAGCGATGCGCCGGCATTCGACTGGGCGCAGGCAACGGCCGCTGCGGTCGGAACGGTGGCGCATCGGCTCCTCGCACAGATGGGCCGTGAAGGACTCGATGCATGGACCGCGGCGCGCATCCCGCGCGAACGCTCGCGCATCGCCGCCGAGCTGGCGCTGCTCGGCGTGCCGGCCGCGGAGCGCGAGAACGCCACGCATCGCGTCGCGCTGGCGGTCGAGCGCACGCTTGGCGATGCGCGTGGCCGGTGGCTGTTCTCGCCGGTGCACGTCGAGCGCGAGATCGAGTGGCCGCTCGCCGGCATCGACGACGGCGAGATCGTGCACGTGGCGCTGGACCATACGTTCGTGTCCGAGGGCGTGCGCTGGATCGTCGATTACAAGACGGGCGCGCACGAAGGCGGCGATGCGAGCGCGTTCCTCGATCGCGAGGTCGAGCGGTATCGTCCGCAGCTCGAGCGCTATGCGCGCCTGGTGCGCGGCGTCGACGCGAGGCCCATCCGGCTCGCGCTGTATTACCCGCTGGTCGACGACGGATTCCGCGTGTTCGATTACACCGGCTAGGCGCGGATGAACGGTGCTGCACACGCGCGTGCCGTGCCGATAGAATCGCGGACCCTACCAGGCCGCCATGCGCACACAGCCGTGATCAGCGTCGTCATTTGCACGCGCGACCGCGCGTCGCGTCTCGAGCGATGCCTGGAGCACCTGTGCGCGGCGTGCGAGGTGCCCGACGCGGCCTGGCAGCTCGTCGTGGTGGACAATGCGTCCACGGACGGCACGCGCGCCGTGGTGGAGCGCTATGCGGCGCGCCTGCCCATCACGTACGCGTTCGAGCCGCGCCCCGGTCTTGCGCATGCGCGAAACCGCGGCGTCGCGGCGGCCGAGCACGGGCTCATCGCGTTCACCGACGACGACTGCCTCGTCAGTCCGCGCTGGCTTCGTGCGATCATGCAGGAGTTCGCGCGCCATCCGACGCTGTCCGTGCTGGGCGGCAAGGTGATGCTGGCGGACACGAACGACTATCCCGTTTCGATTCGCGTCCATGGACGTCCCGAGCGCATCACCACCGCGCGGCAGATCATGTCCATCATGAGCGGATCGAACATGGCGTTTCGCCGCGAGGTGTTCGCCGAGGTGGGCCTCTTCGATCCGGCGTTCGGCAAGGGCCGGCACACCGGATCGGCCGAGGACATCGACATGCTGTACCGCGTGCTGAAGCACGCGTGCAGCATCCGCTATTCACCGCGCCCGGTCGTCATGCATGCGCATGGGCGGCGCACCACGGAGGCACTACGCACGCTGCGCCGCGAGTACGTTCGCGGCCGCGGCGCGTTCTATTGCAAGTTCCTGCGCGACCGGCAGATCGCAAGGATGGCGTACTGGGAAGTCAGGCGGCTCGTGGCCGACCTCTTTCGCGTGCCGCGCGATCGCGACGCGCCGCGCGTGCTGGCGCATCTCGCGGCGGGTGCCTTCTATCGCTTCGTCTACGGAACCGCTCACAGCGTGCAGCGGCTCGCCCGCTGGGAGAGCGCATGACGCGGCGGGTTGCGCTGTTCGCCATCGACGCGGGCAATCGCTTCCTGCTCGAGGAATGGGCGCGCGAAGGTCACCTGCCGAACCTGCGCGGATTGCTCGCGCGCGGACTCAAGGGCCGCACGATGAGCCTCCCCGGGCTCTTCACCGGCGCCACGTGGCCCGCGTTCCAGACCGGCGTGAATCCGGCGCGCAACGGCGTCTTCTCGTGGATGCAGATCGTTCCGGGGACCTACGAGGAGCGGCGATGCCTCACCGGCGAGGCGCTGAAGCGCGAGCCGTTCTGGAATCATCTCGGCCGCGCAGGCAGGCGCGTGACCGTGCTCGACATCCCGCTGTCCGGCGTGAGCACGGGGCTCAACGGCGTGCAACTCGTCGAGTGGGGGGCGCACGATGCGCAGTACGGCTTCAGGACGTGGCCGCCCCAGCTTGCGCGCGAGGTCGAGTCGCGCTTCGGCCGCCATCCGATGCCGAGCAGCTGCAACGCAGACCGCGACACGGCCGGGTACATCGACCTTCGCGACCGGCTGGTTGCCGGCGTGCGAAAGCGCTCGCAGGTGATGCAGCATTTCCTGCGCAAGAATGACTGGCATTTCTTCGCGCAGGCCTTCAGCGAGAGCCATTGCGTCGGTCATCAATGCTGGCACCTGCACGATCCGGCGCATCCGCGGCACGACGCTGCACAGGCGCGTGCCGTCGGCGATCCGATCTTCGACGTGTATCGCGCGATCGACGCGGCGATCGGCGATGCGCTCGGGTGCCTGGACGACGAGACGACCGTCGTGGTGCTCGCGAGCCACGGCATGGGCTACAAGTACGGGCCGCAAGTGCTGGTCGACCGCATCCTGCTCGGGCTCGGCGTCGCCGCGCCCGCACCTGCCGCACCACCGGCGCCACCCATGCAGCGTCGTCGCGATGCGCTCGATCCCTTGCTGACGTGGGGCTGGCAGCACATGCCGAAGGCGCTGCAGACGCTCCTGGGCCCGGTCCGCGCGCCGCTCCGCGACTGGATGCTTCCCGATCGCCCGGCGCCACCGCCACTGGTCGATCCCGCCGCGAGCCTGTGCTTTCGCGTCGAGAACAATCATGCGCACGCGGGCCTGCGCGTGAACCTGATCGGACGCGAGCCGCGAGGCCGCGTCGCGCCGGGCGCCGAATATGAAGCGTTCTGCGAGACGCTCGCCCGCGACCTCGGCGACATCGTCGACCTCGATACGGGCAAGCGCGTGGTGAGCCGCGTGCTTCGCACCGACGACCTCTATCGCGGCGAGCATCGCGACGTGCTGCCGGACCTGCTCGTCGAATGGTCGGACTACGCGCCAATCTCGCGCATTCGCATCGGCTCGCCCCGCCTGCCGGAGATCAGCGGCGAATACAAGTTCTGCCGTACCGGCGATCATTTCCCGGGGGGCATGTTCGTCGCCGCCGGACCCGGCCTGCCGACGGGCACGCTCGATCGAACCGTGTCCATCATGGACTTCGCGCCGACGTTCTGCGCCATGCTGGGCGTCGACCTGCCCGACGTGGACGGCGTGCCGATCGAGGCGCTCGTGGCACCGGCATCGAGCAACGCCGTGGCGCGCGCGTAGCGGCTCAGCGGCGCGACAGTCCTTCGTACACCAGCCGTACTCCGAACGCCCCGAGCGCGATACCGACCAGGCGCTCCAGCGTGCGCTGGATGCGCGCGTAGCCGCGGCGAATGGCCGCGCGCGAGAACGCGTGGCTCAGCATCAGCCGCCACGCGACGGAGGCGGCAACGATGCCGATCCAGGCGCCGACCTTGGCCGCGAACGGCGTGTGCGCCGTCAACGTCACGGAAAAGATGCTGGCGAAGAACAGCACGGTTTGCGCGTTGGCGAGATCGGTCACGAGACCGCGCCGGAAATAGTGACCGAGGGGCACGGCGCGGCTTGCCGCGTCCGGTGCGATCTCGACGGCCTTGCGATTACGCATCAGGCGCACGGCGTAGCCGATCAGGTACGCGCCACCCACGAGCTTGATCGCCGCGAACAGTGCGCCGCCCTGCGCGATCGCGGCGCTCATGCCGAAGAGGCCGAGCCCCGCATACAGGCCGTCGCCCGTGGCAACGCCGAGGCTTGCGGCGACCCCCGCGCGCCGTCCCGCGGACACACTGGACTGCACGACGATGAGGAGATTCGGGCCCGGGCTGAGGAACGTCAGCGCGAACAGGCCGACGGCGAGCAGGGCGGAGTAGACGTAGGACATGGTGACAGGGTGATCGATCGGCGAGGGCGATAGCGTGACACAGCGCGCGGCGGCCGCGCACGGACGTCGCGCGCAGCGCTGGCCGTAGCCGCCGCGGCGGCGAACCATGGCGCTTTTTCCTCGTGAAACAAACGCATAACGTATAATCGATCCTTTTGTCGCTCCGTCGTGCTCGTCAAGCGCAGCCTCACTGCCGCCGCCTCCCGCCCCGTCGCGCTCACCATCGGCAATTTCGACGGCGTTCACCGTGGACACCAGGCCATGCTGGCGCGGCTCAATGAAGCGTCCGACGACCTCGAGCTGCCGCCCGCGGTGCTGACGTTCGATCCGCACCCGCGCGAGTTCTTCACGCCGGATTCCGCACCGCCTCGCCTGTCGACGCTCCGCGCGAAGATCGATGCATTTCGCGCCTACGGCGTCGACACCGTCTACATCGCACGCTTCGATCAGCGGCTCGCGTCGCTCGAGCCGGAGGCGTTCATCGAGCAGGTCCTCGAAGTCGGGCTGAATGCGCGCTGGGTCCTGGTCGGTGACGACTTCCGCTTCGGCCGCAAGCGTCGCGGCGACCTCGCGCTCCTGCGCAGCGCGGCGCGCACCTTCAGCGTCGAGGCGATGAGCACGGTGCTCGTCGACGGCGAGCGCGTCTCCAGCACCGCGGTACGCGAGGCGCTCGCGCGGGGCGACCTCCGCCGCGCCACGGCGTTGCTCGGGCGGCCGTACACGCTGAGCGGCCACGTCACGCACGGCGACAAGCGCGGCCGCACGCTCGGCTTTCCGACCGCGAACATCCGCTTGCGCCGCCGGCCGGCTCTCGGCGGCATCTTCGCCGTGCGTGTTCACGGCGCATCCGGGGTACCGCTTGCCGGCGTCGCGAGCCTCGGCGTGCGCCCGACCGTGGCGTCCGACGGCCGGGCGCTGCTCGAGGTCTTCGTGTTCGACTTCGACGCGTCGCTCTACGGCCGCCGCATCACCGTCGAGTTCCTCCACAAGCTGCGCGACGAGGAGCGGTTCCCCGACCTCGATGCGCTGACGCGCCGCATGCACGCCGACGTGGCAGAGGCGCGTGAATTCTTCGCGTCCGCCCGCTGACCTTCATCCGTCCATCATGCCCGACGACGCCAAGACCGATTACAAGTCGACCCTGAACCTGCCCGACACGCCGTTCCCGATGCGCGGCGATCTGGCGAAGCGCGAGCCCCGATGGGTCGAAGCGTGGCAGCGCGACAAGGTGTACGAAGCGATTCGCAAGGCCTGCAAGGGACGTCCGCTGTTCGTGCTCCACGACGGTCCTCCCTATGCCAACGGCGACATCCACATCGGCACGGCGTTCAACAAGATCCTGAAGGACATCGTCGTGAAGAGCCGCACGCTTGCGGGATTCGACGCGCCCTACGTGCCGGGATGGGACTGCCACGGCATGCCGATCGAGGTGCAGATCGAGAAGACGCACGGCAAGAACCTGACCACCGCGGAAACGCAGCGCCTGTGCCGCGCGTACGCCGCCGAGCAGATCGAGCGGCAGAAGGCGCAATTCCGGCGACTCGGGGTGATCGGCGACTGGGATCATCCGTACCTCACCATGGCGCGCTCCAACGAAGCGGACGAGATCCGCACGCTCGGTGCGCTCCTGACCAAGGGTTACCTGTACCGCGGCCTGAAGCCCGTCAACTGGTGCTTCGATTGCCACAGCGCGCTCGCGGAAGCCGAGGTCGAATACGAGGACCGGGTCGATCCCGCGATCGACGCGGGATTTGCGCTGACCGATCCGGGCGAGCGCGCGAAGCTCGCGCACGCGTTCGGCCTGGAGACGCTCGGCGAGACGCCGGTCGAGGCGGTGATCTGGACCACGACGCCGTGGACGCTTCCCGCCAATCAGGCGCTCAACGTGCATCCGGACCTCACGTATGCGCTGGTGAGGACGCCGCGGGGTGATCTCGTGCTCGCGCTCGATCTCGTCGAGGCGTGCCTGAAGCGCTACGGACTGGAAGGCGACGTGATCGCGACGGCCAAGGGCGCGGGGCTCGAGCGCATCGCGTTCCACCACCCGTTCTACGATCGCGCGTCGCCGGTGTATCTCGGCGACTACGTCACGCTCGATGCCGGCACGGGAATCGTGCACAGCGCGCCTGCGTACGGCATCGAGGACTTCGAGAGCTGTCGGCGTTACGGCATGACCGACGACGAGATCGAGAAGCCGGTGCTGGGCGACGGTCATTACATCGAGACGCTGCCTTTCTTCGGTGGCGAGAAGATCTGGGCCGCGAACCCGAAGATCGTCGACAAGCTGGCGGAGGTCGGCGCGCTCCTGCACGTCGAGAAGCACAAGCACAGCTACATGCACTGCTGGCGGCACAAGACGCCGATCATCTACCGGGCCACGACGCAGTGGTTCGCCGGCATGGACGACGTGCCGGGCTACCGCGGCCGCAAGCCGGCGGAGCCGCTTCGCGCGACCGCGCTGCGCGGCATCGAGGCCACACAATTCTTCCCGGGCTGGGGCCGCTCCCGTCTGTACAACATGATCGCGCACCGCCCGGACTGGACGCTGTCGCGCCAGCGGCAATGGGGCGTGCCGCTGCCGTTCTTCGTCGACCGCGAGACCGACGAGCTCCACCCGGACACGCCCGCGCTCGTCGAGCTCGCCGCGGCGAAGGTGCAGGAGGGCGGCATCGAGGCCTGGTTCGAGGCGACGCACGAGGACTTCGGTGTGGACGAGAAGAAATACCGCAAGCTCACCGACACGCTCGACGTGTGGTTCGACTCGGGCTCCACGCATCAGACAGTGATGGGCGGCCCCGAGGGCCGGCGCAAGCATGCCGGCTCGCATCCCGACCAGACCGGCTTCCCCGCCGACCTGTATCTCGAAGGCTCGGACCAGCATCGCGGCTGGTTCCATTCCTCGCTGCTCGTGTCGTCGATGCTGAACGGCGTGCCACCGTACAAGGCGCTGCTCACGCACGGCTTCGTGGTGGACGGGCAGGGTCACAAGATGTCGAAGTCGAAGGGCAACGTCGTGGCGCCGCAGAAGATCGCCGATACGCTCGGCGCCGAGATCCTGCGACTGTGGGTCGGCGCCACCGACTTCTCCGGCGACATGGCGATCGGCGACGAGATCCTGAAGCGCGTCGTCGAGAGCTACCGGCGCATCCGCAACACGCTGCGCTTCCTCCTCGCCAACACGGTCGATTTCGATGCGGCCACGCACGCGGTGCCGCTCGACGAGCTGTTCGAGCTCGATCGCTTCGCGCTGGTGCAGGCCGCCGCCGTTGCGGAGGCCGTGGAAGGCGATTACGCACGCTACGACTTCCATCTCGTGGTGCAGCGGCTGCAGACGTACTGCTCGGAGGACCTCGGCGGCTTCTATCTCGATGTCCTGAAGGATCGCCTCTACACCGCCGGGCGCGACAGCCGCGCGCGTCGCTCGGCCCAAACCGTGCTCGCGCTCATACGCGACGCGCTGCTGAAGCTGCTGGCGCCGATCCTCTCGTTCACCGCCGAGGAAGCCTGGCACATCCTGCATCCGGACGATCCATCGATCTTCGTGCGCGTCTTCGCGGGGGCGTTGCCGCGCTTCCACGACGCCGCGGCGCTGAGCGACAAATGGCAACGCATCCTCGCCGTGCGCGCCGTCGTGCTGAAGGAGCTCGAGGACGTGCGTCAGACGGGCGCGATCGGCTCGTCCCTGCAGGCCGAAGTCGAGGTCGTCGCGCCGCCCGAGGATGCTGCGGCGCTGGCGTCGCTCGAGAACGACCTGCGTTTCGTCTTCATCACCTCCGCGGCGAGCGTGCAAAGCGGCGACGCGCTCACGGTCACGGTGCGCCCGAGCGCGGCGACGAAATGCGAGCGTTGCTGGCACTATCGCAGCGACGTCGGCCACGATCGCACGCATCCGGGTCTGTGCGGGCGCTGCGTCGCGAACCTGTTCGGTTCCGGGGAGCCGCGACGCCATGCCTGACCGCGCGGTTGCGGGCTGGCAGCGCTGGCTCTGGTTGAGCGTGCTGGTCATCGCGCTCGACCAGGCGACCAAGCACATGATCCTCGCCGCGCTTCGCCCCGGTCAGGAGATCGTGCTGCTCCCGGTGCTGAGCCTGATCGTCGCCTTCAACCCCGGCGCGGCGTTCAGCTTCCTGGCCGGTGCGACGGGATGGCAGCGCTGGCTGTTCGCCGCGGTTGCGCTGTCCGCCTGCGCGCTCATGCTCTGGCTCCTGCGCCGCGGCGGCAGCCGGTGGCTCTGCGCCGGCCTTGCGCTCATCATCGGTGGGGCGCTCGGGAACCTGTGGGATCGCCTGACGATCGGAACGGTCGTGGACTTCATCCTCGTGCATTACGGCCGGTGGACCTTCCCCGCCTTCAACGTCGCGGACAGCGCCATCACGATCGGCGCGGCTTCGCTGATCCTCGACGGGTTCCGCCAGCGTCATGCCGGCGCGCCGGGAGTGGCGCGATGAAGGCCGCGCCGCCGCCGCTCAACGTCGTGCTCGCCAACCCGCGCGGCTTCTGCGCGGGCGTGGACCGCGCGATCGGCATCGTCGAGCAGGCGCTGTCACAATTCGGAGCGCCGATCTACGTGCGCCACGAGGTCGTCCACAACAAGTTCGTGGTCGACGCGCTGCGCGCCAAGGGCGCCGTGTTCGTCGACGAGCTCGACGAGGTGCCGACCGGCGCGACCGTCGTGTTCAGC
>Ga0207667_10001838_pt1 | contig 26653 bp, 20 predicted proteins | sample KBSCornC52_FD_184301 | JGI IMG/M metagenome (GOLD analysis project Ga0207667, IMG submission 184301) | Corn rhizosphere microbial communities from Kellogg Biological Station, Michigan, USA - KBS Corn C5-2 (SPAdes) (version 2) | ecosystem: Host-associated > Plants > Roots > Rhizosphere > Soil ...
CCGCCGCGATGACGCAACGCCCGTTGCCCGCGGACCGCTGGCTCGGCGTCTCCTGCCACGATGCCGCCGAGCTGCTGCATGCGGTTCGCATCGGTGCGGATTTCGCGACGCTGTCGCCGGTATTCCCGACGCCCGGCCACGCCGATTCGACGGCGCTCGGCTGGGACCGTTTCGCCGACCTGGTCATGCATGTTCCGATTCCGGTCTACGCGCTCGGCGGACTCGAGGCCGAGGACGTCGATGCCGCGTGGATGGCCGGGGCGCAGGGCATTGCGGCGATCCGCGGGTTGTGGCACTGATGTTCCCGGCGAGTCAGGCGCCGGTTGTGCGGCGGTGACTCGATTCACGGAGCGTCGGCGGCGCGGGTGACCGCGCCGGCACTGCGCGTGGCTCCACGATCGACTGGAATGAACCGATGATCGATCAGCTCACCCGGGAACCGGACTCTCCTGCTCGCGGCACGGGCGCATTTCGGCGCCCCGCACTGCTGATCGTGCAGATCCCCTGTTTCAATGAGAGCGAATCTCTTCCGCATGCGATTCCGCAGCTGCCGCGCGCGATGGCCGGTTTCGATCGCGTCGAATGGCTTGTCATCGACGATGGCTCAGTCGACGGCACGGCGCAGGTCGCAATGGACCTTGGGGTGGACCATGTCGTGCGCCACTCCGTCAATCGTGGTCTCGCTGCCGCATTCATGACCGGCCTGGAAGCGGCCGTGGCCCTCGGCGCCGACGTCATCGTCAATACCGACGCCGACAACCAGTACGATGCACGCGACATCGAGGTGCTGGTGCGGCCGATCATCGAACAACGCGCCGAGATGGTCGTCGGCGCGCGTCCGATTGCCGATACGGAGCATTTCTCCTGGCTCAAGAAGAAGCTGCAGCGGCTCGGCAGCTGGGTCGTGCGCATGGCCAGTCAGACCCAGGTGATCGATGCGCCGAGCGGCTTTCGCGCCTTCACGCGCGAGGCCGCTCAGCGGCTGAACGTGTTCAGTTCGTACACCTACACGCTGGAAACGATCATCCAGGCCGGTCACAGCAACATCCGCGTGTTGTCGGTGCCTGTACGCACGAATGCCGACCTCAGACCATCACGTCTCGTGAAGAGTGTGGGGCGCTACGTATGGCGGTCCGCCTCGACGATCGTGCGCATCTTCGCGACCTATCGGCCGCTGGCGTTCTTCGGCCTCGTATCGTCGTTTTTCCTTGCGGTCGGGGTCCTGCTCGGTGCGTGGTACATGGCCCACATGCTGATCGGCGAGGGCACGGGGCATGTTCAGTCGGCAGTGCTCGCCGCTTCGTCGATCACAATCGGATTTCTGCTGTTCATGCTCGGCTTCATCGCCGATCTGATGTCGGTGAATCGCCGCATGCTCGAGCGCATCGACTGGCGTCTGCGCCAGGTCGAGACGGAAGTGCGGCGTGCAAACACGGAGCTGGGGCCTCGCCCATGAGCTCCGCTTGCCGTGCTGCCGGGAACATTTACGACAAGTAGCGCGCGGCGAACCCGATCGCGTGCAGTTGCTGCGCGGATTTCTCGACGCCTTCGACGCGCTGGCCGCGAGTGCCTGCATCCGACGTCCTGGAACGGTTGTGACGAAGTTGTCGACTGGAGCCGGCCAGCGCTTTTGCAGCTGATGTCGCGTCGTTCGATGTCGTGCAGCCGCGTACGCCTTTGCCGTGGACGACGCTGCTCTGCCGGCGCCGATGAATCCGTTTCGGTGTGCCGCGAATTGCGCTCGCGCTGCTCCGTACGATGCGACGTGCGCTTATGACGAGGCGCGGGTTCGTTGCGCGGACATCCCGAGATAGCGCCGGTGCAACACGCCTACCGCATCGTCGAGTTCAGCGAGGCTGCCATCGTTCGTTATCACGTCGTCGGCGATCGCGAGCCGTTGTTCGCGGCTGGCCTGCGCATCGAGCATCGAATCCGCCAGTCGACCATCGACGCCGTCACGCTGCATCAGGCGCGCGCGTTGCACGCTGCGCGGCACATCGACGACCAGCACGCGATCGACCCACGCATACCCGCCGCCGCTTTCGACCAGCAGCGGAATCGCCAGCATCACGTAGGCGCTCTGCGCCGCGCCTGCGCGCTCGCGCAGGGCGCGGCGCACGCGTGGATGCAGGATGCCTTCGAGCCGACGGCGCGCGTCCGCGTCCGCGAACACGCGCTCGCGCATCGCGCGGCGATCGAGGCCGCCACTGCGATCGAGCATGTCCGCGCCGAACAGCGCGACGATTTCGCGCAGCGCCGGTGCTCCCGGCGCAACGAGTTCGCGCGCGACCACGTCGGCGTCGATCACCTCGATGCCGTGCGCTGCGAAACGTTCGGATACGGCCGACTTGCCGCTGGCGATGCCGCCGGTCAGGGCGATACAGAAGGGCGAGTCACGCATCGCGCGCGATCGGTCGCTCAGGCCAGCCCGAACAGGCGTGAATACAGCCCGCCGAGCTCTGTGCCGAAAACGAACCAGGTCCAGCCGGCAACGGCGATGAACGGGCCGAACGGAATCGGCGTGCTGCGGTCGCGACCTTGCAACGCGAGTGCGGTGCCGCCGACGAGCGCGCCGAGCAACGACGACAGCAGGATGATCGGCAGCAGGCTCATTGCCCCCATCCAGGCGCCGAGCGCGCCGAGCAGCTTGAAGTCGCCATAGCCCATACCGTCCTTGCCCGTCATCAGCTTGAACAGCCAGAACACCGACCACAGGCTCAGGTACCCGACCACCGCCCCGACGATTGCGCTCGGAGGCGTTACGAACAAGGGAACCAGCGCCACCAGCAAGCCGAGCCACAGCAGCGGCAAGGTGAGCTGGTCGGGCAGCAGTTGCGTGCGCAGGTCGATGCCGGAGGCGGCGATCAGGGTCCATGTCAGCGCGAGGCCGGCGGCGAGTTGCCAGCCGTAGCCGAACTTCCAGGCGATCGCCGCCGATGCCAGTGCAGTCAGCAGTTCGACCAGCGGGTACTGCCAGGAGATCGGTGTCTTGCAGTAGCGGCAACGCCCACGCAGCGCGAGCCAGCTCAGCAGGGGGATATTGTCGAGCGGCGACAACGGGTGCTTGCACTGCGGGCAATGCGAGCCGGTGAACACGAGGTCCGGCGGCGCTGCTTCGGGCTCAGGCGCATCCGGTGGCGGCATGCCGAGGTCGACATCCCGCAGCAGCTCGCGTGCCTGCTCGCGCCAGTCATGTTCGAGGCGGCGCGGCAAGCGCAGGATCACCACGTTGAGGAAGCTGCCGACGAGCAGGCCGAGCATGCCGGTCAGGGTTATCAGCACCGCGGGTTGTTGCAGCGAAACCGGGTCGAGCATGGGAGATGCCTGTCGCGCTGCGATCGGAAAACGGGATCATCCCATGTCCGCTGTCCCACTGGCCAAGGTCGCGCCTGCAGCGCTCCGGCTCAAAGAGCGATTTCGAGGTTACGCAGCCGCGACCCAGCGCGACGCTTTCGCGTCGCGCCGGGTCTTCGATCAGCCGACGACGGCACCCAGCTTGAAGATGGGCAGGTACATGCCGATGACCATGCCGCCGACGACCGTGCCGATGACGACCATGATCATCGGCTCCAGCAGGCTGGACAGTGCGTCGACCGCATTGTTGACTTCGGTCTCGTAGAAATCGGCGATCTTGAACAGCATCGTGTCGAGTGCACCGGCTTCTTCGCCGATCGCAACCATCTGCGTGACCATGTTCGGGAACAGGTTGGTCTGCTTCATCGCGAGCTGCAGCTGGTGGCCAACCGCGACGTCCTCGCGGATGCGCTTGACCGCATCGTTGTACACGACGCTGCCGGTCGCATTGCCGACCGAATCGAGTGCCTCGACCAGCGGCACGCCCGCGCGAAACGTCACGCCGAGCGTGCGTGCGAAGCGCGCGATCGCCGACTGGCGCAGGATCTGTCCGATGACCGGGATCTTCAGCATCATGCGACCGATGAAATGGGCGAAACGCTGCGAGCGTTTGTAGAGCGTGATGATGCCGAACACGCTGCCTACGAAAATGAGCAGCATGAGCCACCAGTAGGACGTCATGAAACGCGACATGTTGATCAGCATCTGGGTGAAGGCCGGGAGGTCCGCACCCATGCCCTTGAACACGGTCTCGAACTGCGGGATCACGAAGATCAGCAGGATGCAGGATACGATCACCGCCACGGACAGCACGGCTGCGGGATAGAACATCGCCTTCTTGATCTTGCCCTTGATGTTCTCGATGTTTTCCTTGTAGGTCGCGATGGTGTCGAGCACGGTGTCGAGCACGCCGGCCGACTCACCCGCCTTGACCAGATTCACGAACAGTTCGTCGAAGTGCACCGGGTACTTGTTGAGCGCCTCGTGCAGGGCCGAGCCCCCTTCGATCTCGGTCTTGATGTCGGTCAGCATGTCCTTCATGCGCGGATTCGTCTGACCGCCCGCGACGATGTCGAAGCCCTGCACCATCGGCACACCCGCCGCCATCATCACCGCTAGCTGGCGGCTGAACACCGCGATGTCGCGCCCCTTGATCGTCTTGCCGGTCTTGCCGAACAGTGGCTTGGCCTTCGCCTTCACGACCTGCGGGTTGATGCCCTGTTTGCGCAGGTCGGCCTTGACCAGGTTCGCGTTCTTGCTGACCTGCTCGCCCTTGATCTTGATGCCGCGCTTGTCGAGGCCGACCCAGGTGAAGGTCTGCATGTCGCTGACCTGCGCGCGCGCCTTACCGCGCTGCGTGGCGGCGGCTTTTGCCTTGAGGGCTGCTGCGGATGCGGTGGCCATGGCTTAGTCCTTGGTGACGCGGTTGATTTCAGCGAGGCTGACGACGCCCTGTTTGGCCTTCATCAGCGCGGATTGGCGCAGGTCGCGGATGCCGACGCGGCGGGCTTCCTCGGCGATCTGCAGCGCGCTGCCGCCAGCGAGGACGATCTTCTGGATCTCCTCGCTCATCGGCATGACCTGGTAGATGCCGGTGCGGCCCTTGTAGCCTTCGTTGCAGCCGGAACAGCCGCCGGCGTCGAACAGTTGCATGCCCGCATCGATGTCGGCCTGGGTGAAGCCTTCCGCGAGCAGCGCGGCCGGTGGCAAGGTGAGCGGCTTCTTGCATTCGTGCAGGCGGCGCGCAAGGCGCTGCGCGATGACCAGCGATACCGACGAAGTAATGTTGTAGGGCGCGATGCCCATGTTCATGAGGCGCGAGATCGTCTGCGCCGCATCGTTGGTGTGCAGGGTCGACAGCACCATGTGGCCGGTCTGCGCGGCCTTGATCGCGATTTCCGCGGTTTCGAGGTCGCGGATTTCGCCGACCATGATCACGTCCGGATCCTGGCGCAGGAACGAGCGCAACGCCGCGGCGAACGTCATGCCGCGCTTGGTGTTCTGCTGCACCTGGTTCACGCCGGGCAAGCGGATTTCGACCGGGTCCTCGACCGTCGAGATGTTGCGGCCTTCGGTGTTGAGGATGTTCAGCGCGGTGTAGAGCGACACGGTCTTGCCGGAACCGGTCGGGCCGGTCACCAGCACCATCCCGTACGGCTTTTCGATCGCGTCGAGGAACAGCTTCTTCTGGTCTTCCTCGTAACCGAGCTTCTCGATGCCCATCCTCGCTGCCGAGGCATCGAGGATACGCAGCACGATCTTCTCGCCGAACAGCGTCGGGCAGGTACTGACGCGGAAGTCGATCGCCTTGGTCTTGGAAAGATTCAGCTTGATGCGCCCGTCCTGCGGCACGCGCTTCTCGGCGATGTCGAGGCCGCTCATGACCTTGAGGCGCGAGGAAATGCGCGGGCTCAGTTTCGGCGGCGGCGAGGCGACCGCGCGCAGCATGCCGTCCATCCGATAGCGCACGCGATAAGCGGTTTCGTAGGGCTCGAAGTGGATGTCCGAGGCACCGCGCTTGATCGCATCGACGAGCACCTTGTTGACGAACTTGACGACCGGGGCATCTTCGCCGCCGGTCGCATCGACGCCGGTCTGCTCCTCGTCGTCGACCGCGCCAAGCTCGAGGTTCTCGAGGCCCTCGGCGTCGCCGATGTCGGTGATGTTCTGGCTCGCCGCCGACTGCGCCTGTTCGATCGCGCGCTCGAGCACGCCCTCTTCGACCAGGATCGGCTCGATCAGGTGATTCGACTGGAACTTGATCTCGTCGAGCGCGCGCAGGTTGGTCGGGTCGGAAACGCCGACGAACAGACGATTGCCGCGCTTGAACAGCGGCAGCGCCTTGTGTTTCGCAATCAGCTCTTCCTTGACGATATTCACCGGCAATTGGCTGAAATCGAGCGCCGTCACGTCAAGCAGGGGCATGCCGAACTCGGCCGATGCGGCCATCGCGACCTGGCGACTCTGCACGAGGCCGTTCTCGACCAGCCATGCGCCAAGTGGAATCTTTGCCTTGGTGGCTTCGTCGACCGCCTTGCGCGCATCGTTCTCCGCGAGGACACCCTCGGACACGAGCCGTCGCGCGACGCCTGAAAGCCCCGCCAACGGCGGCGTATTCATCTGGGTTGCCATAGGAATGCCGTGCAAGTCCCCGTATCTATAGCTGAATCTACCCCAAATACGTTGCCGAAAGTACTCCCCGCGGGCAGTATAGGGAGCTAGCGCACAGAATACATGCCGTGGGGCCGGGGGAGGCCATGCTCAGTATCATCCTGCCGGCGAAGAACGAGGCCGCAGCCCTCGTCGACGTCCTGCCGAAACTGCGCCAGGCATGGCCGGATGCCGAGATCATCGTGGTCGACGACGGCTCGACCGACGATACCGCGCGGGTCTGCCTCGATGCGGGCGTGCGTTTGGTCCGCCAGCCGTATTCGATGGGCAACGGCGCCGCGATCAAGCGCGGCGCGCGCGAAGCGGGCGGCGACATCCTGGTGTGCATGGACGCGGACGGCCAGCATGATCCGGCGCTGATCGGTCAGCTGCTGCAGCGCCTGGCGGACGGATTCGACATGGTCGTCGGTGCGCGCGACTGGTCGGGCCAGGCCGGTGTCGGGCGGGGTATCGCCAACACGCTCTACAACTGGCTGGCCACGCGCATGACCGGCTTCGCAGTGAAGGACCTGACCTCGGGTTTCCGCGCGGTGCGCGCCGGGAAGTTTCGCGAGTTCCTGCACCTGCTGCCGAACGGATTCTCCTATCCGACGACCTGCACGATGGCGTTCTTCCGCAGCGCCTACGCGGTCGCCTACGAACCGATACCGGTCGCGAAGCGTGTCGGCAGGAGCCACATCCGTCCGCTGCGCGACGGCGTGCGCTTCCTGCTCATCATCTTCAAGATCGCGACCCTGTATTCGCCACTGAAGCTGTTCGTGCCGGCGAGCCTGCTGTTCTTCCTGATCGGCCTCGCGTACTACGCCTACACCTTCGTCACGGCACACCGGCTGACCAACATGAGCGTGCTTCTGTTCAGCGCATCGGTCATCGTATTCCTGATCGGGCTCGTTTCGGAGCAGATCACGGCGCTGACCTACAAGGCGCGGGACTAGCCGACCGTGGCGACTGTCAGGAGCACGCGGCACGCGATCTGCGCGGCCGCACTCATCTCAGACATCCCGAGATGACGGCGCGCTCCTTCGTCGTGGTGACTAGTTCCTTTCCGATCCGCGGCGACGGCAGCGAGGCGGCAGGATCGTTCGTGGCCGACCTCGCGCAAGCCCTGGCGAACGAGATCCCGTTGCGTGTCGTGGCGCCAGGAGTGGCGACGCAACGCGAACGGTGGTCGGATCGCATCGAGGTTTTGCGCTATGCCGCACCCCCGTTTCCGTTGTCCACCCTCAAGCCTTGGCATCCATACCACCTGAACTGGATTCGGCGCGTCATGGCTGGCGGGCAGGCCGGCACGCGGGCTGCGGTCGGCGCAGGAGCCGCACATGTATTGGCGCTATGGGGACTGCCCTGCGGCGAATGGGCGAGAAGCGCAGCGCGAGAAGCAGGCATAGGCTATTCCACGTGGCTACTCGGTAGCGACGTATGGTCGCTTGGCCGCTTGCCGGTCCTGCGTACGTTGCTTGCACGCGTAATCCGTCAATCGGCGCAGGTCTATGCGGACGGCTACAGGCTTGCCGACGAGGCATGCCGTATCGGCGGGCGCGCGGTCGAATTCCTGCCAAGCACCCGGGCGATAGGCTCTGCCGATTCGTCGATGCCGAGGGCGAATCCGCCTTATCGACTGCTGTTCCTCGGGCGATGGCATGCGAACAAGGGCGTCGATCTCCTGCTCGATGCGCTCGCGCAGCTGACGGCCGACGACTGGCGCCGGATCGAACGTGTGGAAGTCCAGGGCGGAGGTCCGATGGATGGCCTTGTGCGCGCGCGCACGGAGGCACTGCGTGCCGCCGGACATCCGGTGGAAATCGGAGGCTTTCTCGACAAGACGGAAGCGGAGGCGGCGCTGGCGCGCGCCGACTGGGTACTTCTCCCATCCCGGATCGAGAGCATCCCGGTCGTATTCTCCGATGCGATGAAGTCCGGCCGCCCGGTGGTGGCGACGCCAGTCGGAGACCTGCCGGTCTTGTTCGCGCACTCGCCGTTCGGGGTATTGGCCGCGGATGCGGAGGCATCCGCATTCGCGCGCGCGTTGCAATCCGCGTTGGCGCTGAATCCTGCGGCCTGCGCTCCGGGCATTCGCCATCACGCAGCCGGTTTCGACTTGACGGCCATCGCACGCCGCATATTGCAGAAGGCATTCGACGATGGATGAGGAAGCCGCTCACGATCCTCGCTGGGGTCAGGAGGACCGCGACCGCAAGGCCGCGGCAATCCTCGCCACATTGCAGTTGCACTGCGGGAATGACCTGGGGCGCGGCGTGTGGCTCGACATCGGATGTGGCAGTGGCGGCATCGCTGCCGCGTTGTCGACGCACGTCGAACGCATGATCGGAATGGATCCCGAACCCTGGGAACGCTGGCGGACCTATCGTGCGCAGCGTTCGAACCTGGAATTCCAGGTTGGCGGTTACGGCGTCCTGACGCAGGCGGTCGCGGCGGGTTCCTGCGACGTCGTGATATGCAACCAGGTCTATGAGCATGTCGACGATCCGCCGGCGCTGCTGGCTGCGATCCACGGCGTGCTCAGGCGTGGCGGCGTTTGCTACTTCGCCGGTCCGAACCTGCTGTGGCCGATCGAGCCGCACGTGTTCTGGCCCTTCGTGCACTGGCTGCCGCGCGCAGGCGCGCAACGCCTCATGCGCATGCTCGGCTCGAATCGGGCCGCAGATCTCGATGCGTGGTCGTGGACCAGTTGGACACTCACGCGCCATTTTCGCGCGGCTGGTTTCGACTATCGCAGCGCGGTTGGCGAACGGTTGCAGGCAGGCCTGGCGCCATCGATGCCCGGATTGTCACGCGCGCTCGCGCATTTGCCGCGCCCGCTCTTCGCGATGTTGACGCCGCTGGTGCCCGGATTCGTGTTTGTCCTGCGCAAGTGCGGGGACTGAGGCGTCACCATGCGCGCAGCGTATCGACCAGATAGTCGATATCGCCACGGCTGGTCGAAGGACCGATCGGCAGGAGCAGATGCTGCTTCCATGCGCGGTCGCCGACACTCAGGTCGTCGCGCGGCGCGTCGGTGAATCCGGCCTGCATGTGCAGCGGGGCGAGCCGCCATTTGCTCTCTATGCCCTCTTTCGCGAGATGCTCGCCCAACTCCGCACGCGACCCTTCGCGCAGGATCAGTGGGTAGTAGGTGAACGTGTGCGGCCGCTCAGCCGTCGAGACTGGCAAGGAAAAGCGCGGATCGGATCGCATGCGTTCGTCGAGATGTCGCGCATGCTCGCGGCGGATGCGCGTGAACTCGCTTTCGCGCTGCAGACAGGACAGTGCGACTCCGGCCTGCAGCGGGTGGATCCCCCGCGGTGTGAAGGTGCGGTATTCGTCCACGGCGAAGCGTTCGATTTCATTGAAACCATCGACAGCGCCGCGGTGCCTGCGGCCGACGGGAAGCTTCAAAAGCCACGGCTTCAAGCGATAGGCCGTATAGGTGGTACGGACCCTCTCGCGCATCTCCTTCGTATTCGGCGGCCCGAGCGCGTAGCGGCTGACCGCATTCCAGATATCGTCGCGATTGGTCAGCAGGGCGCCGCCGAGTATTCCGCCGAGTGGCTTGTCGACATTGAAGCTCAACACGCTCGCATCGCCCCACGCGCCCAGTGGTCGCCCTGCGACCTGGCAACCGCTGGCGAGATGCACTGCATTCTCGATGAGCGCAACGCCGCGGCGGTCCGCGAGCTCCCGCAGGGCCGCGACATCGGCGGCCTTGCCGTAGGTGTGCGTCGCGAGGATGGCGCTGGTGCGCGGAGAGATCATGCGTTCCGCGGAGGCCGGCGCAATCGTCATGTCGTCGTCCACGTCGGCGAACGCGACGCCTGCGCTGTGGTTGGCGAGCACCACTGCGGTCGGGCGGTGCATCAGCGAGGTCAGGATCCACTCGCCCTCGAGACCGAAGGCCTTGCACAGGAGGAAAACGCCGGAGCGCGCGCGGTCGAGCAGGAGGCAATGCCGCACGCCGTAGCGTTCGCACAGGCTGCGTCGCAGATCGTCGACCCGCTGCGGGTGGACCGCGCGCAACAGGTCCCCCATGCGCCATTGCGGCTGCACCACGGGCGGCAAGCGATATCCTTGGGGTTTGCGTGGCTGAAGTCGGCTGGGGTCGTCAGGCTGGAGTTGCACGGCTCCCTCCGAGAAGTACGCGCAGGCGCTGGCCCCACCGGTTGGCGAGGCGATAGCCGACAAAAGCTGCATGCATGAGTGGAGAATACCAATACAGAATCCGATACTCGACCGGCTGACCGCCCATTGATCGCTTGAACCGCGCGATGCCGGGCCGGGTGCCGGCGCGGCCACCGGAGCTGGTGCCGACGAAATCCAGCGTCTTGAAACCCCGGCGATACGCCCAGCGAATCAGGCACCAAACCTGCAGGTGGTTGGCATTGAGTTCGCGCGCGTCTTCGAGTGAGGCGGCGTCCCAGTAGTGGCAGGTCCGCGTGTCGCTCAGGACCCAGATGGCCGCGACCGTCCTTCCCGAATGCGTCGCCGAAAGCACGCGCAGGCCGATGTCTTTCCTGCGCGCCAGAAGCTCCCGGTACAGGCGTTGCGGAATGTTGGGTCGGATGCCTTGCCGGTCGTACGTGGCGGAAACCAGTTCCTCTTGCGTGGCCAGCATCGCTTCGCTGCTGCGCCAGTGGATACGGACGCCCATTCGTACGGCTTTGCGCACGCACCGCCTCGGCAACTCCGACAGCGATTTCCAGGTTTCCTCGATTGCAGGCTGCAGGTCGAGTTCGAGATTGTCCAGCGGCTCACTTTCACCGCTCTTCGACGATTCGGCGGACATGTCGCCGGGAACCGTGATCTGGACGAAACCGAGGCGCTCCCGCGCAACCCACGCGCGCAGGCTCCGAAGCAGCAGCGGAGCGAGCGTCGTCGGAGAGCAGAACGGCACGGCAGGCGGAGTGCCGGATTTTCGCAAGGGCGCTCCCCAGATCAAGAATGGACCGATGCGCCGTCCCATCAGCGGCGTCACCGCGAGCAGCACCTCGTCCCGGAAGTACCCGAGCAAGCGCAGTCGCAGATCAAACGTGCCCGCAACAGCGTCGAGCCAAGCCGTGCCGTGGAAGATCGAATGCGGGACGCCGGCGAGAAAGGCTGCATATTCGTGAACTGCGATATCGCGGATGCGGATTTCAGTCATTGGCGGGATTCCGCAGCTCGAACAGCGAATTCCACCATCGTCGCCGATGACGTCCCGGTGCCCGCGAATGAAACGCGACTTCGCGGCGCGCGAGGTCGGGAATCAGCGACCGCGGCACGATCCCCAGCCAAATCGGGTAGATCCATGGAAAGCGAGGCGTTCGAACGACGTGCTCCGCCTCCACCACCCATCCAGCGGCACGGGCCGCATCGCGAATCGATCGCGGGCTGCGCTTGACCAGGTTGGGTGCCTTGGCGTGGCGTTGCCAGAACGGGTCGTCGGATACTTGCTCGAGCCAGAGGAACCGGCCGCGCGGGACCGTGACGCGCCGTATTTCGGCGAGCACGTGCGGCAATTGCGCGTCCGGCACGTAGCACAGCACTTCCCTCGCGACCACGGCGTCGACGCAGGCGTCCCCCAGCGGGACGTGGTGACCGTCGGTATGCAGCAGGCGCACATTCTTCAAACCCGAACAGATCGATTCGGCTTGCGTGAGCATGCCCGTCGAGACATCGATGCCCACGACTTCGTCGGCAACGCGTGCGGCCTGGCGCGTGAATATGCCGGTACCGCAGCCGAAATCGAGGATTCGACCATGCCGGGACTCGGCTGCCAGCGACGACAGCAGTGCGGCATCGAATACCGCTGCCACGTACTCCGCCTTGCGGCCGCCCTTGTTGCCGGGCGCCAACGTCCCGTACGGACCGTTGACCGCCAGGCTGTCGTACAGCCGGCTGACTTCCGAGACGTGATCGTCTGCTTCGGGCATGGTTGCGAGCTACATGTTGAGCCATGTGAGTCGCGGGGCCAGTCGACGCGCGACTTCGCGGTGCGTGAGCAGCACTCCTGCACCAGCGGCGAAGAAGAACGTGAGCATCCGCAACCACCAGTTTCCGGGCATCGCCCAGGCCAGCCATGCGCCGGGGAGCACGCCCGCGCCGATTCGGCAGAACGCCACCAGCAAGATGCGCGTCAGGCCGGCCATCCTTCTGCCCAGCGCGATCTGCGCCGCGACGATGGCCGCAGCATAGCCGAGCACCGCCGCCGCGGCGACCCACGTCAGCTGGTCGTGTCGTGCGGCCACCGTGGCGAGCGCTACGGTGATGGCGATGCCGATGAGGTCGCACGCGATGCGCGCACGCAGCATGTCGGCTGGCAAGAGCAGATTCAGTGCAGCCGATGCGGGGATCACCAGGATCATCGCCGACAGGACGCGCAGCACCGGCGCTTGCGCGGCGAGCGGCGCTCCACCCATCAGCTCCAGCAGCGGCTCGGCGAACAACCACAGCGGCGGGGCGGCCATCCATGCCAACAGGGCCAGCCATTGCACGGTATCGCGAAAATCCTCGGTCAACGCCAGCGCGTCACCGCGATGCCGGTAAAGGCGCGGGTACACGACCGTGAAGAACATGCCGACGATCGAGTAGATCAGCAACACGATCTGGTAGATGACATGGTACGACCCGGCTGCTGCCGTGTTGCCGAATATGCCGAGGATGGTCACTTCGACACGCCCGTATGCAAGCATCAGCGTACCGATCAACAGGAAGGGAAGTCCCTGCACGAAGAGATCGCGCATGACCGGCGCCGTGGCATGTTCGTCGCGTGGCGGCAGTACCCTCCAACTGCCGATGGCCGTCAGCATGACGAACAACAGGGTCAGTCCGAAATACGCGAGGCTGAGGCCGAGGAGGCCGCCGTCACTCGATGTGACCGCGGCCATCGCGCACAGGAGAAGCACGAAATACGCCGAACGCGTGCCGGCGTAGGTGATGTAGCTGTCGCCGATCTGGCTGCAGACGGTGAACAGGGCCTGGAAGCGATCAATCAGCGGAGTGGCGATGCCAAGCACGACGATGATGCCTCTTTGCCAGGCGGGAAGGCCGATGTCGGGCAGGATCAACCACGCCATGCCTGCCAGCAGCGCAGTCAAGAGCAGCGTCAACAATGCCTGTAGGGCGGCCGCACGCTGGACCAACGGGCGAGCGACGCCGTGTTCTCGCGAACCGTCGCGGAGGATGGCCTGGCCGGTGCCGAGGTCGACGAAGCCTCCCGCGATCGTGGCGATGGACCACAAGGTCGCGAGAACGCCGAACCGTTCCGCACCCAACGTGCGCAGCAGCATCAGCAGCACGATGGCCCAGCAGACCTTCGCGACCGCGTTGGTGCCGAGCAACAGCAGGAACTGCCGCTTGCGTTCAGTCGCCACGCAGGCGCGCTCCCGCCTTGTTCAACCATCGTCCTGCCCGCACCAGATGCGGCATCCCGGCGACGCCGGGCAGGACGGAATAGCGGATCGGTTCGGCGACGGCGCCCCATTTCGCCTTGTAGGCGATCAGGCCCGCATCGTTGCTCGAGCTGGCCATGAAGTCGAAGAAGTGTCGGCCCAGCCGGACGGCGTCGGTGATCGCGGTCGCGGTCAGCAATTCACCGATGCGCGTCGCGTGCGACTCCGGGGGCACGGCCAACTGCACCAGATGCCGGGAATGTCGGCCATCGACGACCGCGGCCATGCCGCGGGGTTCGCCATCGATTTCACCGACATACACACATCCCGTGCCGGACGGCTGCAACACGTTCACGATGCCGCCGAATCGTTGCGGCCCGTAGTTGACCGGCGCTCGCTTCGTGCGCATCGTGCGGACATACAGCGATTGCAGCACGTCGATGTCCGTCGCGACCGCACGGCGCACACTGCAGCCGTTGCGCGACGCCTTGCGGAGGGACCAGCGGATATTCGGATGGAAGCCTTGTTCCAGCGTGCTTGCCTCGCGCGAGCGCAGGTCGAGTACATGGCGGACGGCATCGAGCTTCGGCGCACCGTGGTGGTCGACCCGGGTGGCATGGTCGAATTGATGGGCGTACTCACCACTGAATGGAATCTCCAGCGCAGCGACCCACGAATTGCGCAGAGCCCGGCCAATCTCCGCCGTCGCTCGCCAGAACGTATCCACGTCGCCCTCGATGCAACCGTATGGGTAGGCGGTCGCCAGGCGCATGCCAAGGGGCAGGCGGCGAAGCAGCAGGCGCAGGCTGGCGCTTCGCCCTCCTGCGACGACTTGCAGGCTCGCGGGACGCGCGTCCAGGTAGCCGCATACCCAATCGGATGCTTCATCCGACTGCCAGAAATCCAGCCCGCAGCTGGATGGTGGCGGGGTCGGCGCATCGAGCGGATCGCTCAGTGCGACAGCGATGCGAAGGTCGCTCATCTTCGCCGTCACGCGCGTTGAAGGACGTCGCGTACCGTCGTGATGATGCGCTCGACATCGGCGGCATCCAGCTTGGGCGACAGCGGCAGGCTGACCGTCCTTTGACCAATCCGCAGCGCATTCGGCCACTGCTCTGCGCGCCAGCCGAAGCGCTGCTGGTAGTACGGATGCCCGGCCACCGACAGGTAGTGGACGCCGGTACCGACGCGTTTATGGGTCATGCGGTCGAGGAATTCATCGCGTTCGAGCCCGCATTCGGCCGCGTCCACCATGACGGTGTACAGGTGGTGGCCGTGGCGCGTACCGGTCTCCGGCTCGGCGGGTAGCCCGAGCGGAAGGTCCGCAAACGCGCTCTGGTACCGCGCCCAGACAGCGCGGCGGTGCTGCCAATTTGCTTCCACGCGGGCGAGTTGATGGATGCCGATCGCCGCCTGCAAATCCATCATGTTGTATTTGAAACCGGCTTCGACGACCTGGTAGTGCTTGTAACCCTTGTCGCCGAAGCGGTGCCAGGCATCCTTGCTCATGCCGTGCAACGCAAGCACCTTCGCCCTTGCGATCCGTTCCTGGTCGCGCCCGAGGATCATGCCGCCTTCGCCCGTGGCGACATTCTTCGTCACGTAGAAGCTGAAGCAGCCGAAATCGCCGAAGGTTCCGGCTTTCCGCCCGCGGAATTCGCTTTCGATCGCATGCGCGCAATCTTCGATGACGACGAGATCGTGCTTGTCGGCGATCGCCATGATGCGATCCATGTCGCACGGGCGGCCGGCGAAATGGACCGGCAGGATGGCGCGCGTGCGCGGCGTGATCGCCGCCTCGATGGCGTCGGGATCGATGTTCTGGGTGGCTGCATCCACATCGGCCAGCACAGGCGAGAGGCCGGCGTGGATGATCGCGTTGACGGTCGCGCAGAACGTCAGCGGCGTCGTGATCACTTCCGACCCGGGTTCCAGGCCTGCGGCGACCATGCTCACATGGAGCGCCGCAGTGCAGGAGTTGACGGCGGCGACGAGCGCGGGCTCGACCCCTTTGTACGTGGCGAAGTCGTGTTCGAAGCGGGCGACGCGCGGACCCGTTCCCAACCAGCCGGACTTCATGACCGACACGACTTCGTCGATCTCGTCCTGCCCGATCTGAGGAGCTCCGAACACCAGGAACGGTACGGGATCGCTGTTCATCGAGGTCTCGGTTCGCGGGGTGCCATCACGGCAGTGAGGTGACCATTTCTCTGCATGGCACGCAAGATGCCCGACGAAGCCCGTCGTTGGCGGATCGTCTCAGTGCGCGAGGGTCCGCTGCAGTTCGGCGATGTCGCTGCGGTATTGCTGCACCTTGTCCAATCGCTCCGCGTCCGCCAGGTATCGCCGCGCGGAGTCCGCGTCCCCTGTTGCTGCCATAATCTTGGCGAGATTGAGCGGATAGTACGCGTTGGCGGGGTCGATTTTCCCCGCTTCCGCCGTCAAGCGGATTGCCTCACCCGTATCGCGCACGATGTTGAATACGTAAGCGCCGTAGTTATTCAGCATTGTCGCCCGTACGCGCTTGACCCAACGGGGGTTAGCCAACGCGGAGTCGAACAGCATCGAGACCTGGGCGGGAGTCAGCGAGAGCTGACCTTCTGACGCGTTGACCAGTAGATCGAGAAACGGATTGGCTTGTTCATTCGAGCGTGCATTGCGCAAGCGCCAAGCAAGGGCGTCGACCTCGTCCTGCGGCACGGGCTCGTTGGCGCCGTGAATTATCACCAGCGCTGCGCTGGGAGGGACCTGATAAAGGTCCAACTCTGCGGCCCTCTTGATATAGGCAATGGCCTCCGGTTTGACCGCCTCGAGATTGCCTCGTTTGATAGCCTCGGCGACGAGTGCACGGCCTACTTCGTATTGCGAGCGCGATGCCTGCGGGTGGTTTTGGACGTCGGCTGTGGCCATCGACAGTGCATCCCGCCAATCGCTTGCTCGCACCATGGTGAATGCCCCAACCAGGGCGAACGCCGCGAGTACGGCGACGGATGTTCCGCGTGGTGAAGCCCAGCGCAGGTTCGCGACGAAGCAGACGGCCGCGAGCAGCGGCCCAACCATCGGGAAATACTGGCGGTGTTCGAACACCAGCTCCATCGGCAATACGGTCGATTCGAGTGCGTGTCCCGCGAAGAACCAGGCGACGCCGAATGCGAACGCCGGTGCGCGATTGCGCCAGTGCCACGCAGCCAGCGCGAGTCCGAGCAGGAATGCGATCGATACGATGGTCGTCGGTGGAGCAAACAAACCCGTCGATGCGGCGATGTCGTCATGGAAGATCGTCATCGACGACGGCAGAGGCAGGAAGGTCCAGATGAGGTAGTCGCAGACGACACGCGCCTCGGACAGCAGGCGCGTATAAACGGTGAAGTCGTGGCGCGTCCAGTTGAGCGACTCGGGATGGAGCACGAGATGGCCAGCATAGAGCGCGAGAGGCAGCGCGATCCCGAACAGATAGAGTGCCTGGAGCAGCCAGCGCTGGCGCGGCGGCGTCTCGAAGCGGAAGCAGAACCATTCGATGATGAAGGCGTAGGCGACGATCAGCGCGCCGGTCTCCTTGCTGAACACCGCAAGCAGGCCGAACAACCCCATGCCGAAGATGCCGGTCCACACGCCCGAGCGGTCGCCGCGCAGCGAGAGCAGGCGTCCTTCCGCATAGCAGACGAGCCCCGCCAGCATGAATGTCGTCGCGAGCACGTTCATGCGCTGGGTGATGTACAGCACGCTGCTGACGTGCAGCGGATGCAGCAACCACAAGCCGCTGATGACCAGCGCCACCGCATCGGGTGACACAGTCGTCGTCGACGGAACGAGGCGATCCACGATGCGGCGGAGCAGTGCATACAACAACGCGCCGTTGGCGAGATGCAACAGGAGATTCACGACCTTGAATGCGACGGGATTCATGCCGAACGCAAGGATGTTGAGCGCGAACGAGAGCATGCTGAGCGGCCGCCGGGTCGGGCCGGTGGCGTTGAGGAACATCACGCCGATCCAGTCTGGCGGACCTTTGCCGAGCTGTTGCATCGGTGGACTCTTGACGATGTTCTGGAAGTCGTCGAAGAGAAAGAAGTCGCCGGCGACTCCGCGCAGGTACGCGAGTGCGCACGCGACGATGACAAGAGCGAGCCAGCAGCGGGGATCGCGGAGTCGATGCATTTGGCTGAAGACCGGGATGTGCCTGCCGACCATCATACCGGCGAAAGGGCCGCGGTTTGCGGCCCGCCACATCGCGCAGAGGGTGCGACACGTCGCGACATGGCGCGCGTATCGTCAGGACGAATCGGCGGTTCCGCAGTAGTCACGGCGCTGTTCGGCCAGCGAGCGTTTCAGCAGTGGCTTTGTACAGAGCGCCGATCTTGTAGCCATCCACGTCGATGCTGTGGATCTCCTCGAATCCATCGATGCGGTAGTCGTTTCCTGCAATCCGCTGGAAGGACGTCACGATGAAATCGGCGGAGTTCCTGTCGACGATCGAAAATCGCTTCTGCATGTCCTCCGGGAAAATCAGATGCGAGCCCGGCTGACCCGCCACGTAGGCGAGCTTGATCGGGCCTTGCCCTGCATGGTCGGCGAGCCAGCTCAAAAGCTGCTTCTGGCAAAGACCCCAATAGTCCCGATCGAACCGGTCGCCGTACGGACGGCCGGCGACATTGAGATACGCGTACTCGTAGGGATGGTTCCTGACGATCCACAAGGCCTGCGACAGCAGGCTCGCAGATACGACCGCGAGCGCAATCAGAGGGATCGGTTTGGGTGCGCGCTCGATCGCGAACTTCAGACCGGTCAGCGACAGGATGACGAACAACGGGAACGTGAAATACAAATGCCGCCATTCCACGTAGAGCAACCCTCGATGGACGATCGTTGCCGCGATCGGAAGGAAGAACAACGCGGCAAGGAAACAGAGGATGAGATTCCGCGGCGCGCCACCGGGCGCGCGGTCCGAGGCCGCGTCCTTCACGAGCGCGAATGAGCCCAGGATGAAGAACGCGAGGTAGGCCAGTGGCACCGAGATCACGTACCAGGTCGGGACGTAGAGCCTTGGCATCGCGTCCTTCCTGAACAGCTGGCCGTCGAACAGCATCGACCCGTTCCATCCGTCGAATCCGACGAAATGCGTCACGTACTGGAACGGAAAAGCCAACGGGTTGGACCAGGACGCCGGAGTCAGCACGATGAAGCTCGCGACGAACGCGAGCGCGTAGACAAGATAGGGCTTCAGCGGTTTTCTTTCCGTTCCGTCCGGCCCCGCGTCTTCGACGGCCATCAGGAACAGCATCCCGGCAAACAGCGCGAGCGCAGCGAAGCGCGAATTCGCGGCGAGTGCGGTCAGGAAGCCGGCAGCGAGCGCATGGCGCGTCGTGCGCCCTTGCTGGAGGAATACGACGCAGGCGTATATGGAGATCGTGAGGAGCGCGCAGAACACGATGTCCTTGATGTTGTAGAACGACTGCGCGAAGAAGCGTGGGTAGAGGAACAGCATGCAGGTGCCGACGAACGCATACAGCTTCGACGGGAACAGGCGCACGCAGAGGAGATAGAAGCAGACGAGGGACGCGAAGTAGACAAGGAACGTCCAGAAATGGCGGACGAGAAGCAGGTCCCTGCTCGCATCCAGGCCGAATGCGACTTCGATGAAGGTGGGAACCATCTGGATGGCGGTCCCGTAGTACCTCTCGTCGTAGTGATCGAGGTCCGGGAATTCCTTGAGTTGATCGGGAACGCTACCGAAGGTGGCCGCTATCTTTTTTGCGGCGACCAGACTCTTGAAATGCTGCGCTCCGTCGTCGGTGGCATAGCCATAGTCACGGAAGACGCACGCGCCGATGACGAACATGACGGCGAACATGACAAGGGCGGGGAATCGCGTGTGCGGGAAGCTGCTCGAACTCATTGCCGATGGCCAGTCCCGGATGTGCATAGAAGCCCGTCCCTATTCCCGGCGGAATTGACGAGCGTAGCATCCCCGGTCCCGCGGCGAAGTCTTTGCGGAGGCGCGCGACGATCCGGATGGTTCGCGGGCGCGTCGTGGATCAGGCGATACGACCCATCGATGGTCATTGCTGAGAATCGCGTCTGCGTCTTTTCAGCATTTGGGTCATCTGTGCAGTCAGAAAGAAAGACGCCGCCCGAAGGCGGCGTCTGATCAAGCAATCGCAAACAACTGATTAACGGCAGAGCGACGGCAGGTACTTGGACGGGATGGTCGTCTTGGCACCGACGCTGTCACACGACCACTCGAGGATATCCTTCGTACCGTCCGCCTGCGTCTTCTGGGTCGGCAGCAGGTCGTAGGTCTTGCTGAGCGCGCCGCCGAGGTCGGGCGCGGCCGTCGTCGTGACTTCGATCTTGCCGGGAGCCGCCGCGCCCACCGTGGTGCTGAGGATGTACTTGGTCTGGTTGTTGTTGCAGCCCGCGCTGGTAAGGCCCGGCGGCAGCTTGCCCTGACCTTCATAGAACTCGACGACCGAGTTCTTGCATGCGTCGCCGGCGACGAATATTTCGCTCAGCTTGGCGCGGACCATGTAGTCCTGGTACGCCGGCAGCGCGATCGCGGCCAGGATGGCGATGATCGCGACAACGATCATCAGCTCGATGAGCGTGAAGCCCTTCTGGATCTTGTTCATGGGTAGTTTCCTCTGGATCAATGGTGTAACGGTTTGCCCCTAGAGCCGCCAACCTTGCCAGGCGGGCCCGCTTCCGCGATCACCTCAATCAGTCCGGCAATCGACGGCTCGCAGGGTAAGTGAAAGCACCTTCTGTGCCAAGGAACAGAATGACGACCAGTGCACGGTTTGGTTTTCCCTGATTTCCAAGATGCGAAGCCGTTCTCATCGGGCTTGGCAGCCATGACGCAAATTGTCGCGATGTGACAATTCTTGGGTCAGTTTCTGTTTGTCGCATCCCCCTTTGCCGCCTGTTCACGGACTCGGCGCCCGGCAAATGACAAGAGGTATGCGCGGTCCGCCGGGTTCATGCTGACCCTCGCCAACGACTTTCCGTAGCGGGCATCAAGCTCGGCCACCGCAGAATAGTCCTTGTGGGCGATCGCGCTCAGCATGGCGAGACGTAGCAACCAGTCTTTCGTCTCCGGCGGCGCCGTGAATGACGGGTCGCCGAGTGCAGCAGAGGCGCGCGCTTGCACGGCAGGCCAATCATTCCGCGCCGTCGCCGCGATCGCTTCAAGTACCGTTTGCACTGCAGCTTGGTGGGTCGCGCACTCGATCCAGGCGGGGTGGTCCCACGTCTTGCGCGCCGTATCGGCGTCGAGATACGGAAGAGTGCGGCCCGCGATGTCCGTGAGCGCAAACAATGCCGCCGCGTTGTCGTCGTGACAGGAGCCGATCTGCTGTCGCACGAGGGCGGCATTGGCCAATTCCTCGACCTCCGCGCCGTCGGCTTGTGCGGTGCCATCGCGCAGCACGGCAGCGATCTGCGATGCGGCATGCAACTTGACGGTGAAATCGAAGACCGGATTGTTGACTATGCGACCAGCCGTCGGGGTCGGGAAGCCAAACAGTACCGAACGGTAGGGGAGGTCGGAATCCAGCAAATGCTTGATGATCTGCGCCGACGTACCCAGAAATCTCGAACGCGGTGCTTCCAGTGCCAGAAAGGGCATGAAGTCCGAGGTTTTCCGGTCCGTCAATGAGTCGAACAGTGGTTCGAGCGCGTGTCGATCGCCGAGTTCGTGCGCCATGAAATCATCTGCGGTAGCAATGTCTACCCGATCGAAAAGCGGCGACAGCTCGGGATTGGACAGCAAATCGAAATGCGCATCCGGCACGGGTGCATCGACGCTGGCGATAATCAGCAGATCATTTGTAGCGGAGAGGTAGATGCGATAGTCCTTGAAGTTCCGCGACAAAGCGTGCACGACCGAAGCGACCAGTTCATCGTTGATCTCGTACAACTGGAGCCATTGCACGAACAACCCGCCGGGCTGCAGATGGCGCGGAATGAAGCGGTAGAACTCTTCGCTGAACAAGCTTGCGACACCGGATACCCATGGATTGGATGGTTCGGCGACTATGATGTCGTAGAGCGAACGGTTTGCCGCGAAATAGGTCTTGGCGTCTTCGATGTGGATATGTGAACGCGGGTCCTTGTAGGCGCGCTCGACATGCTTGCCGAACAGCTGTGATCCTTCCACCATCGACGGCTCTATTTCGATGGTATCCACGCGCTCCAGCCTTCGGTCACCGAGCAGCGTATGCGTCGTCAAGCCGGAGCCGAAGCCGATGACAGCCACTGTTCGCGGATTCGGATGGTGCAGCAAGGGCGTTGCACCAAGCATGATCATCGTGATCTCGTCGAGCGACGGTCCATTGTCGTCGGCCATGCGGATAGCTGCATCGACCTTGCCGTTGGTACTGATCGACACCTGCCCGTTGGCACCTTCCACGACCGCTACGCTGGCGGTTTTGCCATCGCGGTAGTACAGCATTTTCGTGCGGGTCTCGGACAGCTTGGCATGGCCGGTCCGGTATACGCCGCCGGCCATCCTGCGCAGATCGAAGGGCGCCAGCACCAGTACGGCGCCCAATGCAATTCCGGATGCCAGCAGCGCGCCGAAATAGGCATTGCCAGGCCGCCCGGATGGTCCCGTATGGCGCAGCAGCGCCAATCCCAGCACCAGATCCCCAGCAGCGCCCACACACATGGCGAGCTTCAAGCCAAGCATCGGGACAAGAAAATGCACGGCCGCGAACACGCCGACGATGGCGCCAATGGTGTTCGCGGCGTAGATGCGGCCGACGCTGGCCTCCCCGCCGCCGCTGCGCAGCAACGAATACGTGAACAGAGGCAGGGTCATGCCTGCGAAAAACGCCGCCGGGGCCATTAGCAGCAAGGAGACCGTAGCGGTAACGAAATTGTAGAGCGCATACCCGCCATCGGTGCGCGAGATTGCCTGCAGGAACCAGGCGACCCAGTCGAATGAACGGTCGTACAGCAAGAGACTGAGCAGCGCCGCCATACCCATGGCGAGCTGGACCCAACCACCCACGCGGACCGGATGGGCGTAACCATCGATACGCTTGCGAATCCACAATCCTCCGCAGGCGAGCCCGCCGATGAACGCGGAGAGCATCAATTCAAATGCGTGCACGGTACTGCCGAAAGCGAGGCTGAGCATGCGCACCCAGCCGATTTCGTAGACGAATGACGTTGCGCCGGTGATGAAGGCCGCGACGAGCAACAGGCGCGTGACATCGCTGCGCTCCTCTGACGGCATCGTCGCCATCGGCGGCGGCGGTTGTTCGTGCGAGCGCGCGAGTGCCCATGCGGCGATGGCTACTACGATATTCAGCGCGGCACCGAAGCGCATGGCGCCAGGCAGGCCGACGGCAGGCAACAACACGAAAGTAGCGATGAGTGCGCCGATTGCAGCGCCCATGCTGTTGCTGAAATAGAGTCCGCCAAGAATCGCACCGTCTTCTCTACGCAGGCGGCGCATGAGGCCGCTGCTCATCAGAGGAAAGGTGGTTCCGAGCAGGATCGCCTGCGGCAGGATAAGCAGGGCACCGCTCGTCCATTTCAGTGCCTGCACCGCCCAGCCGCCCGGCATATCCGGGAAGGCAGTGTCGTAGGCGAATCCGGTCACGCCGAGATAGATCGGGTGGAAGAATATCGCCGCCACACCAATGGCAAGTTCGATCAGTGCATAGGCACGCAGCAGATTGCGCCATCGCAGACTGCGCCGGCTGGCCCACCACGCGCCGATCGCCATGCCGCCCATGAAAATCGCGAGCACGAGGCTCTGCGCATACGCAGCATGGCCCAGGTAAAGCCCGAGATATTGCGACCAGATCGACTGGTAGATGAGGCCGGCACAGCCGGACATTGCAAACACGAACAGCGCGGCCGGCCGCAGCCAGCGTGATTCACGGCTCTCGGACATCATGCAGATCCCCACCAATTGGGGGAGAGCATACATGAGCGAACGACGTGAACATCGTATCGCTCCGGCGGAGCGCCTTACCAGGGGTTGATCGGAAGAGCGTCCAGCGTCTCGCCCGTGTGTGCGTCAAGCAGCATGGTCAACGTTGCGCGGCGCGCACTCAACGGAACCCATTTCGTGTCGGTGGCGCTGCGCCCGTGACCGCGCAGCCATTCCTCGACCGGTGCTTTCGCATCGGGGTGTTCTTGCGTCAGTTTGTCTATTGATTTTGCGCGCTGCAGCAGACTGTCGGAGACCTCTGCGTATTCGACGTAGTACTGCGGCATCACGTCGATATCCTTGCCGCCCGGACCGGCAAACATGATTCTGTTGCGTTGTTCGAGATCGGTTGGCGGTATCGCGCCGATGATGCGCGGCCCGGTCCACGGCGCGGACGCGAACTCCGGTCGCTTCGCCTTTGCGTAGTCGGCGGGATCGATGTCGTTTGCGGTGACCAGACTGAAGCGGTCGATATTTGCCACGATGAATGCGGGCCGTGCTCGCACGACGACCGAGGTTCCGTAAAGGAATGCGCACGCCTGCGCAATCGCAATGACGGTGAGATCGAAGCGCATGCCCCACTTGCCAGCGCGGAACACGATGAGGGTCAGCAGTGGGCCCAGCACGACATCGACGCCAAGCAGAAGGAGGACCAGCTTGTCGGCACCGGCGGCACGGCTGTACGGGGGCGGATACCAGACACCGAAAATCAGGGCTGCGGCGATCAGACCGATCAGCGCGCTGATGCAGACGTGGATTCCGGCGGCTTTCCAGCGGGACATGTGCACCTCACGAGACCTGTCTCGCCTAAAATATACGGCAGAAAGCCCTGCGCGCGACGGTTGCTGCATCGCGCCTCTCGGCAGAGAGCGTCATCACTCGATGCCGAGCTTCTCCAGCCGATAGCGCAACTGGCGCAGGGTCAGGCCGAGCTGCTTGGCGGCGGCGGTGCGGTTCCAGCGCGTCGCTTCGAGCGCCTTCATGATCGCGGCACGTTCGGTTTCGGCGACCGCGGCGGCGAGGTCGCTCGGGAAGCCTTCGTCTTCCGGCGGCTCCGCCGCGAACGGGGCGGCCGGCGCGCGTGCCATTTCCGCCGCTGCCCCGGATGTGGGTGTCGGCGTGTTCGACCAGTTTTCGGCGTACGCGGCGGCGGAGCGCTCACCGGCGACGAGACGCAGGTCGCTCGCGCCGATGCTGTTGTTCTCGCACAGCGCGACCGCGCGTTCGAGCACGTTCTCGAGTTCGCGCACGTTGCCGGGGAAATCGTACGAGAGCAGTGCCTTCAGCGCTTCCGGCTCGAGCCGCGCGGGCGCGCCGCCCCCGTCCTTGGCGAGGCGTTCGAGCACGCGCCCGGCGAGCTTGGGAATGTCCTCGCGGCGGTCGCGCAGCGGCGGCACCTTCAGCTCGATCACGTTGATGCGGTAGAACAGGTCCTGGCGGAACGAGCCGAGTTCGACCAGGCGCGCGAGGTTCTTGTGCGTCGCCGACAGGATGCGCACGTCGACACCGACCTCGGCACGTGCGCCGATCGGGCGCACCGCCTTTTCCTGGATCACGCGCAGCAGTTTCACCTGCATGTGCATCGGCAGTTCCGCGACTTCGTCGAGGAACAGGGTGCCGCCCTGGGCCGCATGGAACAGGCCGTCCTTGTCGGTCTGCGCGCCGGTGAAGCTGCCGCGCTTGTGGCCGAAGAATTCGCTTTCCATGAGCTCCGACGGGATCGCGCCGCAATTGACCGGCACGAACGGCGCCGCCGCGCGCGGGCCGAGCTCGTGGATCAGGCGCGCGACGAGTTCCTTGCCGGTGCCCGACTCGCCGGCGATGTAGACCGGTGCCTGGCTGCGTGCGACCTTGGCGATCGTCGCGCGCAATTCGTTCATCGGCGCGGAGTCGCCGATCAGCTTGTTGCCGCTGGTCGACTGCTCGGAGCGCTTCTCTTCCGACAGCTTCAATGCGGTCTGCACCAGCCGGCGCAGCACGCTGATGTCGACCGGCTTGGAGACGAAGTCGAACGCGCCCGCCTTCAGCGCATCGACCGCCGCGTCGACGTTGCCGTACGCGGTGATCATCGCGATCGGCGTTTCGGGGTACTGCGCGGCGACCAGCGCGATGATTTCCTGGCCGGAGCCGTCCGGCAGGCGCATGTCGGTGAAGCACAGCGCGTAGCGGCGATCGGCCAGGCGCTGGCGCGCCTCCGCGACGGTCGCCGCCGTCTCGACGATGAGATCCATGCGGCCGAGCGTCAGCGTCAGCAGCTCGCGGATGTCGCGTTCGTCGTCGATGACCAGTGCGTAGTGCTTGCTCATGCCGTCGGGTTGGTCGCGTATGGGAGCGGGTTGTTCTGCAAGGGTAGTTCGCGCGTCACTCCAACGCAAAGGTTGGCGGTTTGTGCTAGTCCCACGTGCCCTTCGACTCCGGCCATTCAGCCTGCCCTGGGCGATCGTCAGGTGTCTCCAGCCCTCGGCGTTCCTACGCCGATTGCGGCGTGATGCGCGAGGCGAGCAGGGTGCCCGCCGGGGTGAGCGTGATGCGGAAGCAGGCGCCGCCGCCGGCGACCGGCACGTATTCGAGCGATGCCTGGCTCGCTTCGCTCATCTGCTTGGCGAGGTACAGGCCGAGGCCGGTACCGTATTCGTGCGTGGTGTAGAACGGCTCGAAGATCTGCGCGGCGACCTTCGGCGGGATGCCGGGGCCGCGGTCGATGACTTCGAGCAGGGGCGGGCCCTTGTCGATCGCGAGGCGCGCGACCACGCTCACGCGCGCGGGCTGGTTCGGCTGGCGACCATAGCGCAGCGCGTTCTGCACGAGGTTCCACACCACC
>Ga0207667_10001840_pt1 | contig 26639 bp, 27 predicted proteins | sample KBSCornC52_FD_184301 | JGI IMG/M metagenome (GOLD analysis project Ga0207667, IMG submission 184301) | Corn rhizosphere microbial communities from Kellogg Biological Station, Michigan, USA - KBS Corn C5-2 (SPAdes) (version 2) | ecosystem: Host-associated > Plants > Roots > Rhizosphere > Soil ...
GCGATGTCTCTCTGACAGTCCGCAACAGTGGCCGCGACCGCGAAATCACTTCGTTAGTGATTAGGGTTCCGAAGGATCAGATGGCACACTCATTCCTCCAAACTGGGCAGGTCGATCTTGAGCTTGACGACGCACTATTCACAGCGTGGCGTCAACCCAAATCGGCGGCGAAAACGTTCAGAAACGACGGTCGGTATGTGCGCATTCTCGGCCCACAGACAGTGACGCTTGAAGGATTCGTGCTACCACCAAAGTTCGAAGGGCACCTTAAAATCCGGTTCCAACGGCTTCCCGCAACTCCCCGGCGCTCGTTTCAAGTAGATGTCATGCAGGTAGACCCGGGACGACCCGAACCCATCGGCGGAGTGAGTTATGAAATTCACACTGACGAGGTATCGAGGTGACCCAAGAGGTGGATGCTGCCCCTCGCGTCGACTGTTCTGATATGGCGTTGCTGCGCAGCTGGCAGGGGAGAATCCGGCGGAACGGAGACGATTAATTCATCTCCATTCCGCCAGGTGTGGGCCATGACGCCATTATGACCGGAAAAAGGGGTCGCATCCAGAACGCAGTGAATACTAAATCACCATGGCCGGAACTGGGTCGGACGACGCACGTAGCTTCCTTCTTGGTTGATTCTCGATATTGCGCATCAATCTTCTAAGAGGAGGGATGAGTGATGGCTGACATTCTAAGTACGGAGAGGAATTACCGTAGTTTGTCGATCAAAGACCTGCTCCAGGCCCGAGATCTTTACCACTATCACCTTCTCAACAAGCCTAATGTGGTCGGTACGGCGGTCGGGCTCTACCTGATTCGGAAGGACGAGCCTGAACCCGCCGAACAGGTTAGGCGGCGGGGTCGCAAGCCAAAGAGGCGACCCGGCCCAAAGGGTGAGCGGACACTCGGCAACTCAGAGGTCCGGGAATATTCCTGGCCATGCGTGCACGCCTTTGTGCGCGAGTGGAAAGAAGAATCCGAGTTCGGTGGTGGGAGGGGCGAATTACATCCAGAAGACATGGTCCCGAAGACTTTGTATCTGCCGGATGGCAGGATGATCCCAGTTTGTGTCACCCGCGTCGAGCAAGAAGGTCCCGATGATCGGCCCCCGGCGTGGGTATGGCCTGGCGGGATGTTTGGTGGAGGAATGCCAATCGGGATTAGCGCGCAGGGACGTCAACAGGTTGCGACGGCTGGATGCCTCGTCTCTGACGGACACACAATGTATGTCCTTACGAGTCGCCACGTGTGCGGCGATGCTGAAGAGGAAGTATATACGATTGCCCGGGGCCGGAAGGAGGTCATTGGACATGGTAGCAGCCTAACCTTGAGTCGAATGCCATTCACTGATGTGTACCCGGAGTTTGTCGGAAAGCGAACGTATATCAACCTCGACGCGGGCCTCATCGAGCTCGACGATGCCAACGCGTGGACATCACAAATCGTCAACCTCGCCAATACAGGACAGATCGCCGACCTCAACGAGCTGAACATTACCACCCGCCTTATCGAGGCACCCGTCATAGCCATCGGGGCCGCTTCCGGCCGCCTCGAGGGCCGGATAAAGGCGATCTTCTACAGGTACAAATCGGTCGGCGGGTACGACTACGTCGCGGACTTTTTGATCGCCCCAAGAGATCTCAGCGCGAAACGGCCCCGCCGGAGCCTGCCGGCCATCCAGACCCGTCCGGGCGATTCAGGAGCAGTCTGGCACCTCGTTGTACCAAAAGACCCAGGAGAACAGGACACGAGAGGTAGCAAACAACCTGCAGCCGATCCGTTCCGGGGAACGCCACGGCCCCTCGCTATACAGTGGGGCGGTCAGGTATTTTCAGCGGACAACGGGGAAGAGCGCTATGCATTTGCTCTTGCCACCAATCTGACCACAGTCTGCCGAGCCCTTAACGTCGAAGTTGTTGGAATGCAGAACACGGGTGCGCTCCCTTATTGGGGGCAAATGGGTCACTACAGCATAGCTTCCTTTGCGGTGAGCGCGCTAAAGAATGGGAAGCTCAAGAATCTGATGAGAGCTAATCTGGAGTCGATCAGCTTCGACTTTGCAGAACTGACACCCAAGAAAATAAAGGATGCTCTAAAGGCTGCGAAGGAGAACGGCTTGCTAATACCTCTGGCAGACGTGCCGGACGTGCTCTGGAAGAACCACGTGTCCAAAGTCAAAGGAGGCCGAGACACCAGATGGGCGGGTCAAGGACGATCTACTGGACCAGAGCATCCCACACACTACGCAGACGTAGACGAACCAGGACCAGGACCGAACAAGAAAACGCTTAGCCAGCTATGCCTGGACAATGCAAGCAATGTGTCGGTAACGGTCTGGAAGAAATTCTATACCGACACGGGTCACACGCAGGAGCGAGAGCGAGGTCTACTGCCATTCCGGGTGTGGCAGTTCTTCGACGAGATGAAGAACTTTGCCCGCAAGAAGCGGGCCGAGGAATTTGTCTGCGCCGCAGGTATATTGTCGCACTACGTAGGAGACGCATGCCAGCCTCTCCATGGTTCTATCTATTCGGACGGGTATAGCGACAAGAAGACCACAACGACGCACCACAAGAAGGATACGGGGGAGGAGTACACCACGGAATCCCATCTTGGTGCAGGCGTACACTCAGCTTACGAGACCAAAATGATCGATCGGAAGTCAACGGAGCTCGTAACGAAGCTTGCAACGGCAGTAGCAGGATCGGGCGACGCGATCAAAGTAATCGAATCCGGACATGACGCAGCCACCCGAACTATCGAGTTGATGGACCGCTCCGCCCGGCGGATTCCGCCTAAGGCTCTGGTAGATGCCTATATCGACGCCGGTGGCACTGGCAACGTTGCCGACCAAGATGCTCTGTGGAAAACGTTCGGATCCAAGACAGTAACAACGATGGCAGACGGAGCACGAGTCCTAGCGCGAATCTGGCAGGCTGCTTGGGATGAAGGTGACGGCGATTTGATCGGCGGTGGCGCGGGAGCTGTTGACCCGAAGGATTTGAAGGGGATGTATGAGGATACAAACTTTATTGAGTCGCTCAACCTAGACGACATCGGGTCCGTGTTGAAGTGATTAGTTAAGGTAGCCCGGGTTCCGAGGACGATCTGAACTGAAACAAGGCCGGACCGATATCGTCATCGACTGGCAGCGGCATCGCCGAGAACGCGCAGGGCTGAGCTCCATCCGACCTTACATCACCGACGGACGTCATAGCTTGTGGCAACCGATGAGGTAGATTACGGCCCACACGGAGCGGCACATATTTAGCGCAAACTCGCCAGCAAAGCAGGCCATGATTACTGTCTCGCCCGTTGAATCGCGGTAGCCAGGCAGTGCTGTGAGGGCCTGCCGCCTCTCGCACAAGTCAAGAGAGCTGCCTCCACGTTTCAGGACGGGGTATCAGGCGAAGCGGCCGAGCCAGGATCACGAGATGGAGATCTGGTGCAGAAATTCGGGGTCTGGTGTGGACAGCGCACAAATCATGCGCTGGACGCGGCAGGCGGTGGGGTAGGCGAGCGTTATATCCAGCAACCATGTCCGGGCGTGTACGACGGTTTAGCAATACACAGGCGGGTTCTGAACTGTTATGAAACTTTTCTACTCTACTCCTCTTTTCATCGGGTTACAAATCAGTCGATTTGACCCGTTCTGCTTGGAAATGTTCGTTCTGATCGTGCAACCATTACAATTTCATGACAGTATGGATCGCTATCGAGAGCATACCGTACCGTCGAGAATCCGCAGAGCACCGTGAAACTCGTGAGCGACCTTATCGGTAATGGTTACAGGATGCAGACGTGGGATATTCGTGAGCGCGACATAGACCCGCTGCTGATCGAAGAACTCTACGCCTCTCCATCCTTTCGCCAACACTTCTTGCTGTCTGCTTGGTGGCGAAGTTCCGAGCACAGCCGAATTCATCGCGGCGCGCCACTCCATAGTTTCGTCGTTGGGACAGTCGGACGTGGAGGTGGAACTAGCCGTGGCTAAAACACGCTGGATACTGCTACTTGAAAACAAGATCGACGCCTCTTTCCAACCGGAACAAGCAGCGCGATATACCCAGCGCGGGGAGCAGTATCTATCGAACGGGTATGCTAGATTCTCACGATTCTGATTGCTCCAGAAAAGTATTTCCGCAAAGATAGGTGCGGATTTCATTTAACTGTCTCGTATGAACACCTCTTGGAGTGGTTCAGTAAAGCTGACATGCTGGGTGGAAGAAGGCAATGCAAGCTGGGCATTCTAAAGGCGGCGATCGAAAAGTATGAGGACGAAGACGGTGGCCCCGATGCGAAGAACCCCTTATCCGTCGACTTCTTCCGTAAGTATTGGAAAAGTGCGCAGATGCTAGCACCTGAATTAGGCATGAGAGATGAGCCAAAGGATGGCGGATTTCTCTACTTTCACCCAGCAAATCTTCCGAAGTACTTGAAACTCATGCACCGGATAAGAGAGGGTATGTCGACCTTCAGTTCTCTGGCATGGCAGAAAGCAGCGACGAACTACGGTTGGCTTTCTCAAAAGTCCTGCCTGCTGACTTCCATGTTCGAACCGAAGATTCACGTCTTCGTCGAGCTTGAGCTTGCCTTGCTGCACCAGATAAAGGGCGCCCACCGCCGCTACTGGTTTACTACCGTTACCGCTCCGACCTAAGCCTCGCACCCTCGATTTTTTCACCCGCTCCCAAGCTTGCCGTGACGCGCTTCCTGCTGAAACCGCAACGCATCAGCGACTTTCTCGATGGCGTCCGGAAAATCTGGTGAAGTCTTCTTCCTGCACCCCTTCGACTTCACCTCTCTTCGAACGGGTGTATTGGTCGAACGCTTACCCGAAGAAGGCTTGTACTACGGCCGCGCCACAGCCGTCGGCGCCGAGTCTACCGGTCTCGACTTACCGTTCCAATTGCGCTGGCCCCAGGCTTTCGGTGTCCCCCATCATCAGAGGAATAGAGAAAACTCTCGATCTCATCGATTCGGCTGCTGGCGTCGTTGTAGCCAATCTCAATGAGAGCACTCGTGTACTTTGATGTAAACAGCAAGTAACTCATCAGATCTGAACATGAAGCCGCATCCCGTCCCAAACTGTTTACAAAGTACTGGATAAGATAAGGCATGTCTTTCTGGTGTTGCTCCGCCAGTTGTGACAAATCGACCGAAGGCGTCATGAGAAATGACGCCAACGGCCGCATCTTTTCACATCCTTGAACACCCGACTGGCTGATTCGGCCACCGCCGAGCAGCTGATTCAACCGCTCAAGGTGCTCGATGTCAGTAGCCAGGTGATCCAAGAACATAACATCAAAAAGAACTCCCATAACCTGGGCTAGCGAAGGGTCTCTCTGATCCGCGGGCTCTTTTTGATGTGTGAGATTTTCGTCCCGGACACCAATCGCAAAAATCTTTCTTGCCCCCAGACGTATGACCGGGCTGAGAGGTTGTTGAAGGCGCACGCAACCATCGCCGAAAAAAGCCGCTCCTCGCGCTGTCTTAAGTCTTACAGGCTGAAAGACCAAAGGAATAGCAGCCGACGCGCAAACATGGTCGACAGTAATGCTTGTCGAGAGTGTCACTCGCCGGCTCCTGTTCCACATAGGGTGGCCTTTCATTCCTTGAATGAAAAGATAACTTTTCCCTGAGTTATAGTTAGTCGCGGAAATGGCAAGTGCATAGAGATGCCCACGCTTGATATTGTTGTGGATTCGGTCGCAATGGATGTGTTCACTGAGAAAGTGCCTCAAAGGAGTCGCGTCTAGTAGAGATCGAGCGTTACCTCCTCCGAAAAGTGCACCAAAGGAGAGATCAAGTATCCAGGTAAGGGAATTCTGGGCCTGTGATAGAACATCACAGCGAAAGACGTCGGAAGGTTGGATATCCGACCAACCCCGTGCAAGAATTTTGACCGCTAAAGCAACATTGTCGCTCCCCGCGGCAAGGGCAGAACCATTGATCGCTCCGGCGGAAGAGCCTCCTATGATAGGAAAAGGATTGCCGTGCGTTTGAACCCGCTTTATTTCGCCAATGCGTTTAAGAACACCCGCTTGATAAGCACCGCGAGCCCCCCCGCCCGTCATCACTAAACCAATCGCGTTTTCCATTTTCCTTCCCCCGCATTGACCTCTCCTCTCGGCGAGACTAGAAAACCCATGACACCAGCTACTGCTGAACCCACTGATCTACGGGATCCTTGACCCACCGCGCTACCGTGCTCTCTCGGCGAGGGCACGTCAGCGCAGTTGCCTTATTCCTTCATCCGCGAACCAAGCGGCTCGAGATCGAGCGGCTTGAGATCAGGCTACCCGGCTTGCCCGCGCTGGGCACGGCCGGCAGCCCGGCTCGCTCCGCTCATCAAGTCAGGCGGCTGCCGCATGCCTCTTGGCGGCATGGTGGGCCGCCTTCGCGCGGTGGTGGGTCTTGCCAGCGGCTTTGTGCTCACCCGCCGGCTTTACCATATCAATCAAGGCGTTTTGGGTATCAACGTAGCTTTTCACTCCTTCTCGCGTTAGCTCGGCCAATGGCACGAAGGGAAATGGCCTCAGGAGTTCCACGGCCTTGGCTGCCGTTTTCACATTAGCGTTCATTTGCTGCCCAGCCAGGTCAACCAGCTTCCTTTGGGCTTCGATGAACGACTCCGTTGCCTGCCGCGCCAGTGCGGCCAACTCGGTCTTTCTGATTTTCTTGAAGCCGTTGCCGTGCCTGCCGCCGGTGGCCTTGGCGGTCTCGTCGGCAATCACATCCATGAATTTCTTCTGGGCGTTGACAAAGTTTTCCATACCTTCGCGGGCCAGCTCCGTCAGAACTTTTGGCTGATACGGCTTCCCGGCCTTGGCGGCCTCCACCCAGGTATGAGTCTGCTTTCCGGCGATCTTCAGAAACTCCTGCTGCATGTGGATGAAAGTCTCGACGCTACGGCGCAGCAAGTCAGTCACCGCATGCGCGGCGCGCTGCTCTCCGATACGTTCTTTCACGCCTTCCATCAGGATTTCATGCTGCCTGAGTCCCAACTCAAGCAGTACTTTCTGCCCCTCAATGAAATTGGTTACGCCTTCCCCGGCTACCTCGCCAAGAATGGCCGTGGGCGAGTGCTCGGGGTCGGACAGTTGTTGACGCACAGAATGCATGACGCTGGCATTCTGCCGCATGGCCAGATCCAGGAGGACCCTTTGCGTAGTAAAGAAACTCTGTACGCCTTGTTGGGCCCAGGTGGAAAGCACAGAAACAAAGGACGGTTCCCGAGAGTGAGTTGCTCTTACCGTTGCCGGCATGCGACACCTCCATGTCTGTAGTTATGCTGCATTGCAGCATCGAATAAAATATACGAAATCAGCCGCTTTATGTCAATATGTATTTGTCCTTTGTGCACTGCAACATAGGGCCTCAGGATGAAGCCAGCCACTGTGGTCAGCAAGAAGCACGGCGCTCCTCGCGCGGTTTTCATTCACTTCACTGGAAGTTGCGTGGGAGGTTACGTGCCAGGCGCCTGCCAGCAGCCAGTGATCCCGGTCACTGCATCCACGCACCCCGACGCTATATTTAAAGCTGGGAAAAGTGAGCAACCGAATAATCGAATTCAAGATACTCAACGCAAGACAACCGGCCTTATCCAAATTCCTCAGTGGCATAAATCTCGGGGTACGGAAAGCAGATGACTCGAAGACTCGATTACCGCAACAGCGTGCTCAAGGCCTACCCCGAGGTCTACACCCCGGCGCACCGAGGTTGGCCAAATCATCGTCGCCGACGTTGACCATCAGCGGATCGCCGAGCTTTTGGCGTCTGATCGAGAGGCATTGCGGAGCCTGATTTGCAAGGAGAGATAGGGGTCGGAGACTAGATGCGGTACGTCAGCGCGCTCCATCGCGAAGGCTTCTGGGTCGCCGTGCTACCTTTCAAATACGGTGGCGGCAACGCAGATCTCATGGCATTAGCCGAGGGCCTAACGGACAATATCATCCTCCGTGCAGAAGCGCTTTGATGTAGTTGTGCGGGGCATCGCTAACCTTCCAAGGAGTCGGAAACGTGGCTTCATGGATGTTTGTCAAACTGCTGACATGGTCCAACAACCACTGAGCGTCTTCGATCACTTTCAGGGGAGCGTAGGCGTGGACAACGGCGTATTTCCAAGTCGGTACTTCCGTGAACGGTCTTGTAACGCTTGGACTCAACGATGGTGGTGGTTAAGGTACTCCCCAAGTCGGGTACTTCATGCGGCCCAAGGACCTACTCCAACACAATAATGTTCCTTCTCGCGCACATCTCCCTAAGGATCTCCGGCCACACTGTGACGCTGACTTCCCCAAGGTGGGCTTTCCGGAGCAAGAGCATCAAGGTGCGCGACTGCCCGATGCCGCCGCCGATCGAAAGCGGAATCTGATTGTTGAGAATGGCTTGATGATAGGGCAAACGCAAGAAGTCGGACTGACCCGCCATCTGCAATTGTCGTTTCAGGGCGTCGGCGGTGACGCGAATGCCCATGGAAGTCAGTTCATGCCGCCGCTTGGTGACCGGGTTCCATACCAGGATGTCGCCATTCAGCCCGTGCGTGGCTTTACCAGTCTGCTCGTGGGTTTCGGTCACCCAATCGTCGTAGTCCGCAGCGCGCATCTCGTGCGGGTAGCCGTCTCGCAAGGGGTAGCCGATTCCGATGATGAAGATCGCAGGAAACTTCTTGAGTACCTCGGTTTCCCGTTGTTTGCGGGGCAGGTCGGGATACATCTCCAGAAGTTCTTCCGCGTGCAAGAAGACCAATTGCTCGGGCAGATCGGGATAGCGGGGGTCGTTCAGCTGTGGAAACATGCCTTGGGCAAACTTTTCAGCCCCCAACAGCACTTTCCAGATCTTCGACACCACCGTCTTTAGAAAGACGACGTTGCGCTGCTTCGGCGTGATCGCGCGCTCCCAGTCCCACTGGTCCACGTACGCAGAATGGTCGTGATCCAGAAAATAGTCCTTTCTTACCGCGCGCATATCGGTACAGATGCCTTCCCCCACTTTGCAATCGAATTGTCTCAGGGCGATACGCTTCCACTTGGTGGCAGCCTGCACTACCTGTGCTTCGACGGGGTGAAGGTTGTGGTCGTTCGAAATGTGAAACTGAACCGGCGTGCGCGAGCCGTCGCGATCCAGCATGTCGTTGACGCCGCTGTTCACATCGACGATAAGCGGCACCTCGACCATCATCAGGTTGAGCTCGCTGCACAGGTTGTCTTCGATGTAGCGTTTTACGCGGAAGATGGCCTGCTGCGTCTCTTTCGGACTCAGCAGCGAGTGGTAGTCTGAGGGTAGAATCTTTTCCAGTTCGCGGTAGTCGCCGATGCCCGGTCCCGCTAGGTCGGCGGCCTTGTCCATGATAAGAGTGCTCATAAAGTTTCTCCTTTTTCTACTACCCGCACAGCCAACGCGCTGAAGGATTCTCAATCACCCTTCTGATGCGCTCGAAGGCCCAGTCAATCTCGTCCCGCGTGATGACCAGAGGTGGTGAAATCCGCAACACCCGGTCGTGGGTTTCCTTGCACAGGATTTGTTCTTCCTTCAAAGCCTCACAGTATGGCCGTGCCGGACTGCGGAGTTCGATCCCGATCCATAGTCCTTTGCCACGGACCTCCTTCAGATCGCGACTGTGGAGGGTCTGAAGCAAGCCCAGGAAGTAGGCCCCCAACTCTGCGGAACGTTCCACCAGCTTCTCTTCAGTCAATACTCGTAGGGCAGCACGCGCCACGGCACACCCGAGCGGATTGCCACCGAAAGTGCTGCCGTGATCTCCGGGCTCGAACAGCCGCATGATTTCCCATGAGGAAAGCACGGCTGAGACGGGATAGAAGCCGCCGGAGAGTGCCTTGCCCACGATCAACACGTCAGGCTTGATGCCTTCATGCATATACGCGAACAGCTTGCCGGTTCGCCCGAGGCCCGACTGAATCTCGTCAGCTAGAAGGAGAACACGGTTCTCACGGCAAATTTCGGCAGCACGCTTCAAGTAGCCCTGAGGAGGCAGAATGATTCCGGCTTCACCTTGAATGGGTTCGACCAGAAAAGCGGAGGTGTGCGGCGTGATTGCATCTTCCAGGGCCTGCGCGTCGCCGAAGGGGATAGCTTTAAAACCCGGCGTGAAGGGCCCAAAACCTTCGCGGTACTGAGCATTCGTTGAGAAGCTCACTTCTGTGACGGTTCGCCCGTGGAAATTATTGAAGCATACGATGACTTCCGCTTTGTCTTCAGGGATGCCCTTGACCTTGTAGCCCCACTTGCGGGCGGTTTTTATGGCGGTTTCCACGGCCTCCGCTCCAGTGTTCATGGGCAGCGCCATGTCATAGCCGGTCAGCTCGTGAAGCTCTTTGTAGAACAGTGGAAGCTGATCGTTGCGGAAAGCTCGCGAAGTCAAAGTCACCATGCGCGCCTGCTCGATCATGGCCTTTAGAATTTTGGGATGGCAATGCCCCTGATTGACCGCCGAATATGCAGCCAGGCAGTCCAGATAGCGGTTGCCCTCGATGTCGTAGACCCAGACTCCCTGCGCCCGCTCGATCACTACATCGAGAGGGTTGTAGTTGTGCGCTCCGTACTGGTTTTCCAGCTCAACAAGGTCACGCGTGTGCCAACTGGCTTCGGTCATCAATCCGGTATGCATAAGACCTCCCTCTCAATCCTTTTCCAATAACAGGGTCAACAACGCCATCCGCACATAGAGCCCATTCTGCGCCTGCCGGAAATACAGGGCCCGCGGGTCTTGATCCACTGATTCGTCAAGTTCCACAGTGCGTGGCAATGGGTGCAGGATGAGCGCATCCCTCTTCATTCTCGGCAAGAGTGAGGAGTTAATCGCGTACTGCTGCAGGCTTCCGCTTGTACGCTCGGGCCGGATGCGGGTTTGATACACCACATCCACCTCTCCGATTACGCGGTTCATGTCGGGTTCGAGTTCGTAGCCCACGCCATGCTCATCCAGGTAGCTAAGGATATCGGGTTTCATCTGGAGTTCGGGAGGGCTGACGAAGAAGATCTTGACACGCTCGAACTTGGCCAGAAGGTACGCCAGTGACCGCGCCGTGCGGCCTTTGTCGAGTTCGCCAATGATGGCTACGCTCAGGCCATCGAGCGGACGTTCGCGGTAGATCGTGTACAAGTCGAGCAAGGCTTGCGTGGGATGCTGACCGCCCTCGCTGTCGCCTGCGTTGATCACGGGAACGGGCGAGACTTGCGCGGCGCGGCTTGCGCCGCCTCCCTGATAGTGGCGAATGACGATCACATCCGAGTAACCTCCGACAATTCGGATCGTGTCTTCGACATGTTCTCCCTCAACTTCCGAGGAGAACGCTTGTGCATGCTCGGTGGAAAGAATCCTGCCGCCCAACCTGTGCATGGCCGCCTCGAAGGAAAGCCGGGTACGGGTCGAGGGCGCATAGAACAAGGTCGCCATGATGCGATTCTGGTACTCGAGAGAGCCTCCGCGAGCAACCACCCGTTCCATTCCGCGCGCGCGATCGAACAGTTCCATCAACAATGGCACGGTGAATTGCTGGGATTCGATTACATGCCGCAGTTTCCCGTCACGCTTCGCCCTGGCTTCTACCCGCCCGCTTTTTATCTGCACCACCGCCGCGCGCATCCGCTCGTCCATAAATCACACACTTTCCACTGGAAGGTCGATTTGTCCAGGAACATCGAGGGCAGTCGGACTCTCCTCGAACACCACGCGAGTGCCAGTGAATCCGGCCACCGCGCGGTACAGGTTCTCTGCGGAAGTGATGATCGCTTCCCGCTTGTCACACGTTACAAAGCGCAAAACGGATTCGACTTTGGGACCCATGTTGCCCGGTGGAAAGTGACCTGCATCGGCATACTCCCGCAATGCCGCCGGGCTCGCTAAGAGAATCGGCTCTTGTGCGGGTTTTTTGTAGTCAAGATACACATAGTCTGTATCGGTCGAGATCAGGAAGAGATCTACGTCAAGGCGTGAGGCCAGCAGGGCGGAAGCGCGATCCTTATCAATAACCGCCTCAACACCCTGCAGTCTGTCATCTTTCCAAACCACCGGGATGCCGCCGCCTCCGCAAGCGATGACCAGCACGCCCCGGTCAAGCAGATAGCGAATTACATCCAGTTCCAGAATCTCCACCGGTTCGGGTGAGGGCACGACACGACGCCAGCCACGCGCTGCATCCTCGACGGTCTCCCAGCCAAATCGTGACCGGCGTTCCTCGGCCTCGGCATGCGAGTAGAAGGGGCCGATCGGCTTGGTCGGTCGCTGCATTGCCGGATCGTCCTGCGCGACAACCACCTGGGTAAGTACCGTCGCCACGGGCACGCGCAGGCTGGCCCGCCTGAGTTCGGTGTCGAGAGATTGCTGCAGCAGATACCCAATCTCACCTTGGGTGGAGGCATCACAGACATCAAGCGGATGTCCCGGAACCTGGCTCGCTCCTCGTTCCGAGCGCAGGAGGGCCGCGCCGACCTGGGGACCGTTGCCATGAGTGAGGACGATGCGATAGCCGTCACGGATCAGCTTGGCAATCTCCGCCGCTGTGCGCTGCGCGTTCGCCATCTGCTCGGCGATGGTCCCTTTTTCGCCTGCGCGAATCAGGGAGTTCCCCCCCACCGCCAGCAATATGGTTTTCATCGCTGCTCCTGCTATGCGTGCACAAGTTCCGGCATCGCCGCCGGACGCATCAGGCCCACGGACACGTCCTTCATCAATTCCAGCATGATTGCTTTCTCAGCATGCAGGCGGTTCTCTGCCTGTTGGAAGATAACCGAGTGTGGCGAATCAATCACCTCATAGGTCACTTCCTCACCACGATGCGCGGGCAGGCAGTGCATGAAAATTGCGTCAGGTTTGGCGCCGGCAAACAGTGCGGAGTTGACCTGATAGCTCCTGAAAACTTCACGCCGCTTCCCTGCTTCGGCTTCCTGGCCCATGCTGGTCCATACGTCGGTGTAAATCACATCCGCTCCAGCAGCAGCTTCTTTCGCATCGTTCGTCATCCGACAGCTGCCGCCAGTCTCACTGGCTCTTGCCTGGGCCCACGCAATGGCGTCCGCTCGGGGCTCGTAGCCGGGAGGGGTTGCAACCCAAATCTCGGCGCCAAGCTGTGCGCCAGCGAACATGAGCGAATGCGCCACGTTGTTGCCGTCGCCGACAAATGCAATCTTCAGCCTGTCCAAATTGCCTTTTGTCTCCCACATAGTGAGGTAGTCCGCCATGGCCTGGCAGGGATGACTGTAATCGGTCAACCCGTTGATCACGGGGACCCGGGCGTAGTGCGCCATGTCTTCCACGATCTCGTGCGCAAAGGTCCGGACCATGATGCCTTGCACCATGCGCTCCAGGTTCTTGGCCACGTCGTACACCGATTCACGCTTGCCGAGGCTGATCTCTGAAGGAGAGAGGTACAGTGAAAAACCGCCCAGTTGCTGGATCCCGACGTCGAAGCTCACTCTCGTTCGTAATGATGGTTTCTCGAAGATCATGACCAGGGTCTTGCCCTTCAGCGTATCGGTGTAGGTGCCGGGGTGGGCCTTGATCTGTCGCCCCAGCAGCAGCAGATATTCGATCTCCGATGCCGAGAAGTCTCTGATCGAGACAAAGTCCTTGATGTTCATCGTTCCACCCCCGCCGGCACTTGAAACCGAGCGAGTATCTCGACTAACCCCGGATGAGTGAGTTCTTCCACTCTGTAGGTGACGCGCAGACTCGGCTTGTCGATCCGAATCACTCGCGCCAGGTCGATCGGAGTAGCAATCAGGACCAGGTCACACGGCACGCGGTTGATGGTCTCTTCCAATTCATGGCGCTGCATGATGCTGTAGCCCATAGCTGGCAGAAGATTCGTCAGGTGGGGATACTTCTCGTAGGTGCCGCGAATAGACCCGACCGCGAAGGGCTTCGGATATACCAACTCCTCGGCTCCAAACTGCCGCGCTGCTACAACTCCGGCACCGTACGGCATTTCACCGTGGGTGAGGGTCGGGCCGTCTTCGACCACCAGTACACGCCGCCCTTTCACCAGTTCGGGAGTGGGCACCGAAACCCGGCAAGCAGTTTCAATGATCCTGGCTTTGGGATTGCATACGTGGATGTTATGCCGGACGGTCTCTATGTCTTGACGCGCTGCGGTGTCCACCTTGTTGATGACGACCACATCGGCGCGCCGAAGGTTTACTTCTCCGGGGAAGTACGATGACTCGTGGCCGGGACGGTGTGGGTCGGCGACTACGATTTCAAGATCAGACTTGTAGAACGGCGTATCATTGTTCCCGCCATCCCAGAGAATGATGTCCCCTTCTTTCTCCGCGCGACGCAAGATCCGCTCGTAGTCCACGCCCGCGTACACCACCGTGCCGTCACGAATATGTGGCTCGTACTCCTCGCGCTCTTCGATCGTGCACTGCTGGAAGTCCAGATCCTCCATAGTCGCGAAGCGCTGTACGGCCTGTGCTGCCAGATCCCCGTAGGGCATGGGATGACGGACCACGACCGGATTCCAGCCTTGCTTCCGAAGTTCAAAGGTCACCAGCCGCGACACCGGACTCTTGCCGCAGCCGGTGCGCACAGCGCAAACGGAAACCACCGGGACCGAAGACTTCAGCTGGGTATGCTCCGTTCCCAGAAGCCAGAAATCCGCGCCGGCCGCCACAGTGCGCGATGCCAGGTGCATCAGGTTCTGGTGCGAGATATCGCTGTAGGAGAACACCACCGCGTCCACAGGTTCTGTGGCAATCAGCCTCTCTAAGTCTCTCTCTTCAAAGATTGGAATTCCGTCGGGATACTGCAAATCATCGGCCAGTTCCGGCGGATACCGCCGATTCGCGATGTCGGGGATTTGGGTGGCGGTGAACGCAACTACCTGGTAATCCGGGTTGCCGCGAAAGACTACGTTGAAATTATGAAAATCCCTGCCTGCCGCGCCTACGATGAGGATCCTTTTCATGGGGTCACCTCGATTAAGACTGCTCTTATTTTCCCGCCAGGCCGGAAGGCGCGGCTGTGCGGGTTATCACTAGTGGGTGTGATCACAGACACAAGGCGAGACTGCGAGTCTTTTCGGCTGGATTTTCGAGTATCCAACCGCTGGTATCCTGCACCGGCCCTGAGCGGCATCAGCAAGGTACCGGACTCAGGTAGCTCCGGACGGCTAATGGGATCATTTCCGTTTGGCGTTTCTGTTGCATTTCACCGTCAGTGCGCCGATATTGAGGGCGGTGTAGGGCATCGCTGTAAATCTATGCGGCGCGCTTACGTTCGGCCCGCGCGCGTTCGACATAGCGTCCCGCCTTAACATCCACGCGCACGATTTCTCCGGGAGCAATGAACAGCGGGACTTGAATTCGGACTCCGTTCTCCAACAAGGCTTCTTTCCAGGCACTGTCCTGATGGGCGTGCACGGGCGGCGCGGTTTTGGCTACGCGCGCCTCGGCTACGCCGGGCAAGAGGACACTGATCGCCTTCTCCTCAAAGAATTCGACTGACAGCAGCGTTCCGGATTGCAGGAATTTCTCAGCCGCTCCCACGATAGCGCTGGGAACTTCCACCTGCTCGAAATTCTCTGGGTCCATGAATGTGCAGTTGTCGGCATCGCTGAACAGAAATTCGAGGATCCGCGGCTCGAGGTGCACGTCTTCAAGGCGTTCCTGCGGGCGGAAATGGTGTTCCCACATGCTGCCGGTGGTGACGTTGTTGAGCTTGACCTTGACCACGCCAGTTAACTTTGCAGTTCCGGCCTTGAACTCAGCTTCCAGAACTCGGTAAATCTCTTTCTCGATGCGCAGGACCATTCCGCTTTTCAATTCCGATGCGATGACCATGGCAAGCCTCCTTGGGCACAGCACTCTTATAAACTAGAATTCCACAAGAGACAGTGACCACGATCACTGCGCTCGCCTCCGCCCAGGGTTATAAAGCACCGACTTGGCGCGCGCATCAATGGACCCATGACTGCCCTAGATCTCGAAGACCTTGTCGAACTATTCGTCACCAGTGTCCTGAACGGCACGGTGGCGGCCAACGGCGATGTGGTCAATCGGACAATTACCGGAGAAATGGAAATCTAAATCTACGCGAAGTCGCACAACCTGAAGCCCGATGTGCCGTCAGGAGAACTGAGAATAGGGCGATTCGTAGAAGGGAATCCTGTAAACGACGGAGTCGTATTTTGGATTCGTGTGGTTATGATCTCGCCGCGAAGTTGGGTTGCGTCTTCGACCAAGGTCACTCGGTATGGTTGGCTGATGCAGAAGTTTCCCGTAATCAAGGGCCACCCCTGCCACTGAGTCCGGCCCAGACTGAGCAGCAACTCGAGGACCGTTCGTCCCCTCCAGGCTTTGGGCTATCAGCTTCAAATATGAGTCTTCGCTCAAACTGACCACAGGATGTGCAAAGGGACGCAGCGCAATTCTTAGTTTAGAAAACTACACTTTGCTAACGCCCATAATGGCGGTCGAGAAATCGAATGATCACGGGGTTTCCGAAGAGTCCAGTTTGGCCAATGTTTTCCAATTCTTCGTCAGAGCGCGTCAAAGCGGGTAGATGAGGTAGATCGCAGCCCACGTGCGGGGGCCCACCCCAAAACGACGACAAGCCAATCAAGCCGCTAGATGAGGAATTCGTATCTCCGCTATCGCTCGGCTGACTTGGCAGCCGATCCGGAGGACTCGCCAGGTCTTCTGATCTCGTTTCTAATCCAGTGTCAGATCGCAGCTATCACTCGCTCAGGTATTTTTCGAGCACCTAACCTGAAGCCAACATTAAATCTCGCTGAGAAAATACATCAAAGCAAGCACCGCACTCCACCAGATAAGCGAAGCACCAACCTGGCGAACACGCAACGCATCCATACTCGTTGGAGGCACATTCATGAGGTATTTGAATTCTGTTTTGGCACTGCTAGCCGCAACGGTTGGCATCGCCTGCGGTGCTGGTCACGCAAATCTGACGAGTATTACAGTTAGTCCTCAATCGGCCACTACCACGAGCAGTCCCCAAGGACAGGTCGGCTACACTGCGACCGGTAATTTCGCCAATGGCAAGAGCCGGGAGCTGTCGCAGGTGGACGGTCTGTCGTGGAAAACTTCGCAAACAAGTACGGGTACCGTTGCCGCTACGATCGGTTCCACCGGTGAAGTCACTTGCTCAGCACCTGGCACTGTGACCATTACCGCGAGTGCTCCCCAAAACCTCAGTTTCACGCTGAATAACGGAGTCCATAACACATCAATGACGGTGAGTGGTAGTGCTACGCTGACTTGTGAGTAAGACCTCCGTCGAGTGGATTTACAGAGAGCGGGCTCACACTGCACTAGGCCACAATTCATTGCTTGTGACGCCGTTGTGACCGGAACGGGGCGCAATCAGCACATCTGGGAGGGAATTGGGAGCAATTCGATATTCGCGGAAACCGCGTCGGACGCACTCAGCAGCAGTTCAAAGCAGTGGAAGGTAGTCCACTTCGATGCCCTCAAAATCCGCCGGTACTTAGTACCTTGGGGGTTCAACTCCCCCTCCCGGCACCAGCAATCCCCTTTTGTTTTGAGAGCCTTACGGAAGTCTTCGCCCGCACCTAAATGTCCTGTGGAAACCTCCAACTGTAGTAAAAGTGTAGTAATTTTTGGGTGTGGACTTGGGTCTCCTCAGTTTTACTGGATATAGGGGGAGCGTGCCGCAATTGGCGCATGTTCAGCTCGCATTTCCTCAAGTTTGCGGACCGCATCGCGTCGATACTCGTCAATGGCCTTAGCATATCTTTGCAAAATGCCCGGTGAGGAGTGGTCGATCATCTGGGCAACGAAAAGATCAGACACGCCAGCGGCGCTCAAGCGACTGGCGACGTGTGGCGGAGATTGTAGGTCCAGAAGTAGTCTAGGCCAGCGTCTTGCAGCGCTTTTGCCCAGCCATGCCGAATGTCATTCCGCGGTCTTGCTGGGGCTCGCAAAAGAACGACTGGCCACAGTTTGTAGAGGAAGAACCGGAGGTGTACGAGAGAGAAGAGCTCGATATTCTGTTCGCCAGGTGTGATGCGAAAGAGCGACTCTGGTTCGAGTTCTTCCTGATGACTGGAATGCGGGAACAGGAGGTGATGCACTGCTCGTGGGCAGACATCAATCTCTCGCGTGGCACGGTCACGGTGCGGTTCAAGCCCGAATATGGGTTTAGCCCCAAGAATTACCGAGAGCGTGAGATTCCCATCCCCGCAAAGCTCGTCACGAGCCTGAGAGTGGAGAAGGAAAAACGCGATAAGACATGTGGGCTAGTCTTTCCAACAGCTGGCTGCAGACCGAAACTCGATTTCCTAGACGCCCTGAAAGGCGTTGCAGAGCGGGCTGAACTCAGCAAAGAGAGCTTCTGGCTCCACAAGTTCCGTGCGACTTTTGCAACGTGGTCTCTCTGGGCAGGGGTAGATCTACGCACCGTTCAGCAGTGGCTTGGCCATTCGGACATGGAGAGCACGATGCGCTATCTGAAGCCGTCCCGGAGCCAGAAGGTGCGAGAGAAGGTGAATGAGATTTTCGCGTAGGAGTGCCCAATTCGACGGGCCTCCAATGGATTGTTAGTGAAATTAGTGAAATCGTAGTTCCGACAGTTATTACCCCGTCAGGATGCTTGGCTGCTTGCGATCATCTGTGTGAGATTCGCCACACCGCCCACTGTTGAGGCGTCGCACGGACACGATGACCGGGGATATCTGAGTGCCGGACTGACTACCAAGCAGCCGGACCGGGCAATGAGCGCGTGTGGTTGAACGTATATTCGCCGAGCAGACACTCGCCGCCTGCTTCATCGAACGTAACCAGACGCATGATCATCTTTAACGTAGGTGCCGCCTTCATCAATGTGATCGACTCCTGGTAGGCAATACTGCTTGCCCCAGGATGAAGGGGGATGTTCGGCAACCGGAACTGTTCGACGCCGCGTTCATCACAGATGCAGAGATCGACCTGTTTTGCCCCGCTTAAGTTCGCGGCCAGGCGCCCGATGAGAATGTCGTCTTCGGCTGTCACCGTGCACTGGACGCCGCCTCCAGGCGGAGGTGCGTACTCACGGACGCGCAAGCCTGCTTCCGCGGCACGCTTGAGAAATACATCGCTTACAACCATTCGCAGAGATCCTTCGCGCGCCACGCTGCGGATCCCTTCGGCGAGCGCGATGATTTCGCGGAGCCGCTCCCCGCAGCGGTCGCAACCGAGCAGATGCTCCTCCACCGCTTCCTCTTCAGGACCCGGCAGAACCGCCAGCCAGTAATCGGCGAGGATGGCCGCGTCGATGGGATTGGAGCAGTTCACAGCGTCTGCGTTTTCTCCAGTGCTCATACTGCAGCCCCCATGCATTCGCGCAGTTGGTGGACCGCCCGATGGCGAATCACTCGCACGTTGGCTTCAGAAAGGCCGAGGAAACTGGCGACATCCGCACCAGTGCGCTCGTCGTAGAAAGTCATGACGACTACCGTGCGTTCACGCTCTTTCAGATTCTGCACACAGCGGGTGAGCTGTTCATGGTCGAGGACCGGCATAGACGGCTGGACCGGCGCCTGCAGATCCGCCCCGAACTGCTGGAGCAGGCGTTCTTTTCTTTGCGAGCCGCGGCGGAGGTCGAGCACCGCCATCCGGCACGTTCCCAGCACGAAGGAAGTCAGCTTCTCCGGTTCACGCAGGCGGCCCGCCCGGAGAGCTTCCAGCGTCGTGATAAGAACTTCCTGCGTAAGGTCCTCCGCGGCGGCCGCATCTCTCAAGTGGCGTAAACCATAGAGCCGAATGCGTGGAGCCATCCGGCGGAACAACTCAGCTTCAGCTTGGATGTCGGTTCCGGAGCCGATTCTCCGCGCCAACTCACCATCGCTCCATTCCTTGTCCATCCCTACGAATTATATGTGTAACGAAGGACCGGTTCGTTACACATCCCGGTATAAAACGCAGACCATGACCGCCCAGCCGGGGTGTCATGGACCAGGAGAACGCAATGATCACGAACATAGAGACGGGCACTCGTGTTGACGAAGTCGCGGCTGGAATCTATCGCATCTGCACGCCGATGGACGTGATTCCCGGCGGATTCACGTTCAATTCCTACTTAGTCGACGGCGACGAACCCCTGTTGTTCCACACCGGATACCGGAAGCTATTCCCAATCACCCAGGAAGCCATTAGTAAAGTCCTGCCGATCGACAGGCTGCGATGGATTGGCGGATCGCATTTCGAAGGTGACGAATTTGGCGCGCTGAATGACTTCCTGGCGGCCGCACCCGAAGCGACGCCGTTTGGCACCGAAATCGGCGTGATGACGTCTCTCAACGACTTTGCCAGCCGGCCCGCCCGAGGGTTCGCGGATGGCGAAGAGTTTTCCATGGGCAGTCGACGGATGAAGTGGCTCTACACGCCGCACGTTCCGCACGGCTGGGATTGCGGCGTTCTGTTCGATCTATCCACCGAGACGTTGCTGTGTGGGGACCTGTTCACACAACCTGGCGCGAACATGCCGCCCGTGACCGAAACAGAGGTGCTCACCGCCAGCGAAGGAATGCGCGGGATGATGGACTATTACGCGCACGCGAGGAGCACGTCAGCTATTTTGGAACGCCTGGCTAACCTCCATCCATCGATGCTCGCCTGTCAACACGGGAGTGCTTTTCGCGGTAACAGCGCCGCCCTGCTTCGCGAGTTGGCCGCCACAATCGAGAGAGGGAACGGTAAGATGTCCGCACTACCGTCTGCGATGACCGCATAGATGGCAACTGACCCAGATCGAGTATCGTTGATCGGCAGACCTGAAGCTGGAGTCTTGGCCGGAATCGCGCGCGCTGGGGAGTTCATGCGCACAAGCGGACGGTTGGTCAGCAAACCGAAAGTAATTCGGTTACTTCCGGTTTGCCCGTTATCCAAGCATTGATCCGATCCCTCTACACAGCGCGACTTATCGTGACCTCCGCTCCTGCCCGAAACGCGGTGACCGGCAGCCATGTTCCGCTAGCCGTTCGGCAGGAGCACTATCTTCCCGAGCACTCCGCCCTCGCCTAGCAACTCATGCGCGTGTCGTGCCTCGGCAAGAGGAAATCGCTGCGCGATTAGCGGCTTGATCTCTTGCTGTTGAAGGAGTTCAAACAGGGCGATCAAGTCCTGTCGAAACAATGCTGGTTTCAGCCGTTTGAGCGTCTGGATGCTGTAGGGGACCACCCGTTTCCGGCCCGGGAGAAGCCAGCTACCGGCAATGTACAGCCCGAAAATCAGGATTGCACGATAGCGATGACGACCACCGGAACGACCTGAAGCCAATCGCCCCCCACGCAGCGAGGAAGTAAGGCCATAGGCCACCACTCGCCCGCCAGGACGGAGAGCCTTGCGGGAGCGCCAGATGTGGGTACCACCGATGCTGTCAAAGACTACGTCTACACCCTCGCCAGTGAGGTGGTGAATTTCTTTCACGAAGTCCTGATGCTGGTAATCAATTGGGATACCGCCAAGATCAGAAACGGTCGACGGCCCTCGCGATGAACAAGTACCATACATCTCCAGCCCGGCAAGGCGACCCAGCTGCAGTAGCGCCGACCCGACCCCGCCTGCCGCGCCGTGGATCAGCACGCGCTGGCCCGGTCTAACCTTAGCGGAACGATGCAGCATCTGGTATGCCGTGATGTAGTTCAGGATGAGGCTGACGGCCTCGGCTACGTCCAACCCGGATGGGACGGGAACCAGTTCACGCTGCGGCAGGCAGACGAACTCCGCGTAAGCACCGTGGATCGGCAGCGCGGCAACTATCTGGCCTGGTTCGATTCCGGAGATACCGCCGCCGACCTTATCCACCACGCCAATCAGATCCCACCCTGGCGTGAAGGGCAGCCGAGGCGTCTCGGGATGAACGCCCTCGCGCATCAGCAGGTCGGGCAAGGAGACACCTGCGGCCAGCACTCTCACCCGCACTTCACCATCCTTTGGCTCGGGGCACTCTTCTTCGACCACCCGAAGCGCATCCGGTCCGCCATAGTGAGTGACGATGACGCGCCTGTGTCTCACGGGTCTCGTCCTCCCTTGGCGGGCGCTCGAGTCGCTTTCATGAAAGATCGATCCGGAACACGGGGTAATGCCCGGCGATCGCCTCGAAGTCTGGTAGCGGCGCGCCGACGGGGAGCGGGAAGTGCTGTCGGCCGCTCGACGCGATTCGCACGTACTCTCGGAGGATGGGTGCCCTCTGCTCCGGCGGCACTGCCACGAGGTGAACTCGGCGTCGGCGACCCTGACGGATAACGGCGTCGCCCTGCGCGGCCTCGACATTCTTCACCCAATCAGATTCCGGGCCGAGCATCGATACGAGGTAACGTTTGCCCTCCACGGTGGCGGTCACCACGGGGTTCGAGCGTATGCGGCCGGATGTGCGACCATGAACTTCGAGGGCGGCCTGGAACCTCGGCGGCAGCCCGAGGCCAGACCACCAGCATGCAAACCGGTTAGCCAACCGGCCAAGGCGCGTCGGGCGCCAGTTGCGGTAAAACAGCCGCATTAATCCGCTGCGCTCCGCCGGGTCGGAATGCCTTGAGTTGTTCATCGGGTTCTCTTCTCCTCGCCATCCGGGACTGTTGATGACGGGCGACATTTTCAGCGATGCTGCCCGGGAGGGTCTATCCGTCGGGCTAACAGAAGCGTCGTGTCTTTCCGAGGTACTTCATGAGCGCTCGCATTCAGTCGCTATGCAACTCGTCTTTCCGCCGCGCCTGGCAAACCCGGAATAGCGGAGTAGAGTGTGTCTCTGAGCGCTACATCCCGCGGATCTCCTTTTAATCGTGTCCCCATCTGGCTTGTAACGTAGGCATAGCCGACGCCGGCCGTCGGATCGGCAAAGCCGAGAGAGCCGCCGGCTCCGGGTGAGCCAAACGAACTGGCGCTGCCGAATGGCCAAACAGTGCTGGGCTTCATAAAGCCCAGGGAGAATTGCACGCCACTCGTTTTCATACATTCGTCGTAAAATCCGCGCGTCGGCGCAATCGCCGGGGCGGCCAACAGGTCCAGCGTCTCCTGCCGCAATCCTAGGTCGCGTCCCCCGGTGGCGAAGACGCTGTAGATGTGCGCCATTGCTCGCGCTGTGCCGAACCCTCCACCGGACGGCACTTCGAGCTCACGTGCGTAAATACGTTGCTCGTCCGCGTATATCGCAGTGCCCGGGTTCACGCTCAACGCCCGGTAGATGTTGGAGCGAGGATTCATGGCTTCCAGCATGAAGCGAAGCCCAAAGCCCCGCAGCATCTCGATCAGGCTAGGCGGCGCAAGTGTGGCAAGGCGCGAGTTCGGGATCGCTTCTGGCAACCGGATGTAGACGTCCACGCCGAGTCGTGACGCAACCTCATCCTGGAAGAACTCTCCCAAACTGCGATGCTGCGGATCGACGCGGCGCAGCAACTCGCCTTCGTAGAAGCCTAGTGTGAGGCCGTGATACGCCTGGCGGGTCCCGGGCTCCCACGCCGGTTTCTGACGCGCTAACACGACCGCCAGGCGATCGAGGTCGGCGACTACGCTTCGATCCACGGGCTCATTGAAAGCGAACAAGCCCGCCTGGTGGGCCAAGAGCTGGCGGACGGTGATTCGTTCCTTGCCTTGCTGCGCGAACTCCGGCCAGTACGCGCATACGCGTTCTTCATAGTCGAGCCATCCGCGAGAGTGAGCGATGGCGAGCGTCATCGCGGCCAAACCTTTGGTGGCTGAGTGGACCACCACCATCGTGTCCTGCTCCCAAGGTTCGGCGGTCTGCTTGTTTCGGATACCGCCCCATAGGTCGACGACCTTCTCACCGCGGTGAAAGGCGCAACAGGCCCCGCCTAGCTCGCGTCGCCGAACAAAGTTCTCGGCGAACGCCTCGCGCACAGCATCGAAGCCCGGGCTGACGTACCCCTGAATACCGAGGCGGTCGTGCGCCGTTGTACGGACGATGACTTTGGATTCGGACATACCCTTTGAGATCATGCAGCTCCATTTCCTTGAAATCGTGCTCTGCGCGGCAATTCTAGATTGTGGAACGTTAGCTCCGGCTAACGCTCTCTCTTTAATGTCTAACGCGAGGGTTTTCTGTGACGCAGATCACCACAGCAGGTAGCGACACTCACATGCACGATGCTGGTCGGATGGTCGGCAACCCTTACCTTTAGCGGATTATAAGAGTTGCCCATCAGCCGGAATCCGCGTGCTAACAGGCGGGGACGCGGCCAGCGTCATGCCATGACGGCGGAAGACGTCCATCATTTTCGCGCGATCGGGCGGGCCACCGCCAGCGGCGTCTATTACTTCGGCAGCTTCTCGGAAGTACGCGGGGCCCATTATCGCGGGGGATAGGATGGCGAGCTGCTTTACATCCTCGTTGCCGAGATTATCGAAGCGGTGCACCGCGCCACGGGGGATGCACAACGCCTGCCCGGGACCAACCTCGATAGGCGTGCCGTCGACCGTCCAGGTAAGGACGCCCTCGATACCGTAGAGGATCTCCTCGTAGGCATCGTTCTTGTGGGCTGGCGCCGCCAGCTTCTGACCGACCGGGACGAGAACCTCGAACACCGAGACGCTTCCACTGGAATCATCGCCGGTGAGGAGGAATCGGATTCCTAGCGGACCAATCTTGATGGTCTCTTCCGAAGCATTGACTCTGGTCGTACGCTGCTGCATAGTCCCCCTTGAATGAAGTTATCCCTTATCGGCGACTTTGAGGCCGGTGCTACGTCCTGGGCGCCAGCACGATGCGCGAGAGCTGCGGGTACGTCGCGCGATAGCCGCGCCAGCGCGCGATCGGGGCTAGCGCAGCAAAGATCGTGCGTTGCAGCGCCAGCGGCGGCGAACGGAACACGAGCACATCGCTGAACTCGCGCGCACATAGCGCGAGTTGCAGCGGGAAGGGCAGGCCCTTGCTGTCTGTGTATCCGAGCCGCGCGAGGCCGAAGAAGGTCTCGATCATGTGCACGAACCGCTCGCCGGGTGTGATCTCCACCCGTACCCGCGCGTCGCGGTTGCTCGCATTCCACCAGTCGTGCCATACCCCGGGCTCGATGACGGCCGTCTCGCCCTGATGCAGAATGCCACTCTGCCCGTTGCGTTTTACGGTCAGCTCGCCCTCGAGCACGGTGAAGCGCTCGACTAAGGCGGGATGGCGGTGTTCCCCCATGACACGCGCGCCGACAAGTGCGGTCAGCTCGGCGGTCGCGCGGCCTGCAGGGTTGTCCCATGTACGCTCCAGGATTGTGGCGCGTTCACGAGTGACGGGGTTTACCCAGACCTCGCCCACTTCTATCGGTGTGCGATCCGGGGGGCCGTGTGGGTCGGGGTGCCTCATGCGACCGAGTCTCGCATAGTGGATGTCTGGTCGGCAAACCGGGTAATGGCGCGAGTCTCCTGGAATTACTTCCGCATAGCCCGTCATCCAGACCGGGAACCGGATCGATGTTGTGCAACTGAGGCCACGGCGAGGCGACGATTGTTATTCGTCAATGGCGGCGACGCACAATGAGGAGAGTCATGTCGTCGCTTGGCGAACGAGTCTGGCGGAAGCGGGCGACATCTTGCAAAACACCGTCAGCCATGGCTTCCGTAGTTTGGTCACGATGATCCCAAAGTGCGCGAATCAAGCGGTCTACTTCGTATTGACTACCCTCCGGATCTTGCGACTCCGTGATACCGTCGGAATATAAAACGAGACTATCGCCGGGATCGAGGCTAACGTGCTGTACCGGGTACTGACTAGAGCAAAACAGGCCCAATGGCAATCCGGTGGAATCAAGCCGCTGTGTCACGTTCTGTTTCAATAGTAGCGGCATACAGTGGCCCGCGTTACAGATTTCCACTCCGCTTGCCGTTGCGCGGCCACACACCAGAGTTGCGTAGTGGGCTGATGCGGTACTCTCACAGAATAGGCGGTTGGCGCGCGAAATCACATCCGTGAGCGATAAATCAAGGGACAATAAACTGCGGAAGATTGCACTCAGGTGCGTCATCAGCAACGAGGCAGCCACTCCTTTCCCGGCAACGTCACCGACGGCAAAGAAGAGCGATTTGCCATTGCCCAGAACGATGAGTTCGCAATAATCGCCACCCACAGCACCGACGGGCTGGTACCGATACTGCGTGTCCCAGTTTTCCAGGGTAATGTCACGCAGTGGCAGGAGTTTTGACTGGATTTGCGCAGCCAACTCAAGATCCTGCTGATGAGCCTCTAGCTCTGCCTGACTGAGGTGGTCGAGGCAAAATCGAACCAATGGATTCTGCGCGAGCCTGTCCGCTTCGATCGGATCGCGGCAAGTCTCGCACAGGCCATACGAGCCGTTATCGATTCTCCCCAGGGCGGCATCGATTTCAGCAATAAGCTCGTTGAAGTAGGCAGCCGGAACCGCATCGGAGGCCGCAAGCAATCGCACGCGCCGATCGAGAAGCTGGGGCCGAAATGTATCAACCGCAGAAGCTGAAGCAGCATCCATTTCGAAAACCTCCCATGGCTCCATATTGTCTCGCTTTGGACACTCAACGTCCACGCTGGTATCAGCGTTGAGCGTAAATGACCGCCGTCGCCGAGTGAGTCGGTATTCGGTATTACTGTTGAAACATCGCCTCTCTGACAATGCCGGCGGTGTCAAGCAGATTTCTAGCGTACTAGTCCGTGCACTCGGAAGAGCGCGCCATTTCGCTCTAGT
>Ga0207667_10001841_pt1 | contig 26629 bp, 22 predicted proteins | sample KBSCornC52_FD_184301 | JGI IMG/M metagenome (GOLD analysis project Ga0207667, IMG submission 184301) | Corn rhizosphere microbial communities from Kellogg Biological Station, Michigan, USA - KBS Corn C5-2 (SPAdes) (version 2) | ecosystem: Host-associated > Plants > Roots > Rhizosphere > Soil ...
GTCCGCTGCATTAACGAACGCGCCGGCGCTCGCGCGGTAAACGTGCGGCACGCGTGAACGCAGCACCCCTAAATCGTGCCGCCGACGGTGAGGCCCTCGATCTTGAGCGTGGGCTGACCCACGCCAACGGGGACGCTTTGCCCATCCTTGCCGCAGGTGCCGATGCCCGCGTCGAGCTCGAGGTCGTTGCCGACCATCGTCACGCGGGTCAGCGCATCGGGACCATTGCCGATCAGCGTCGCGCCCTTCACCGGATGAGTGATCCTTCCGTCCTCGATCATGTACGCCTCGGCCGCGGAGAACACGAACTTGCCGCTCGTGATGTCGACCTGGCCGCCGCCGAAATTCGCGGCATATAGGCCCTTCTTCACCGATGCAATGATCTCGGCCGAGTCGTAAGCGCCGGGCAGCATGATCGTATTCGTCATGCGCGGCATCGGCAGGTGCGCAAAGGATTCGCGCCGGCCGTTGCCGGTGGCCCCGCTCTTCATCAATCCTGCGTTGAGCCGATCCTGCATGTACCCGCGCAGGATGCCGTCCTCGATGAGCACCGTGCGCTGCGTGGGATGGCCTTCATCGTCGAGATTGAGCGATCCGCGGCGCTCGCCCAGCGTGCCGTCGTCGACGACGGTGACACCCGGCGCGGCGACGCGCTGTCCGATGCGTCCGCTGAACGCGCTCGTGCCCTTGCGGTTGAAATCACCCTCGAGTCCGTGCCCGACGGCTTCGTGCAGCAGGATGCCCGGCCAACCGTTGCCGAGCACCACGGTCATGTTGCCGGCCGGTGCGTCGCGCGCCGACAGGTTCACCAGCGCCTGGTCGACCGCGCGCCTGGCAAACGACGCAAGCTCCGCTTCCGTGAAGTAGCCATAGTCGAGACGCGCACCGCCGCCGGCGTAACCCTGCTCGCGCCGGCCGTGCTCCTCGACGATGACGGTGATCGACATGCGCACCAGCGGTCGCACGTCGGCGGCGAGCAGCCCGTCGCTGCGCGCGATCAGCACCGTCTCGTGCTCACCGGCGAGCGACGCCATCACCTGCACGACGCGCGGATCGAGTGCACGCGCAAGGCGCTCGAGGCGCGTCAGCACGTCGACCTTGGCTGCATCGGCGAGACTCTGGACGGGGTCGGCCGTGGGGTAAAGCAGGCGCGATTCGCCGGTGCGTTCGAGCGGCGCCGACGCCGATTGACCCTGGCGGCCGATCGCGCGCACGGCGGTCGATGCCTCCTCGAGTGCAGCAAGCGAGATGTCGTCGGAATAGGCGAACGCCTGCTTGTCGCCACTGACCGCGCGCACGCCGACACCACGGTCGATGCTGAACGTGCCGGCCTTGACGATGCCTTCCTCGAGGCTCCAGCTTTCGAAGCAGGAATGCTGGAAGTAGAAATCGGCGAAGTCGATGTCGTGCGCGTGGATCGAAGCGAGGACGCGCGATATCTTGTCGAGATCGAGGTTCGCGGGTGCAAGGAGCAGCCGATCGGCATCGGCGAGCAGCGCGGGAGAGATCGGGGCGAGCGTGGCTTCTGTCACCGGAATCCTTGGGAGTCAACAAAACGACGCAACTGAAGCGCGCCGGACGAATACCTGTCGATGATGGGGGTTGCGGGGAGGCGCTTCAACCTGCCACCCGACCTGCCTCTGCCCTTGCCGGGTTGTGCAATCGGGTGGTGCCGATCCGGTGCCGGACCGGCACCGGATGGGATCTGCGTAACGAGCGACGCTAACGCCGCACGGCGTCGCGGATTTCGCGCAGCAGTACGACCTCTTCCGGTGGTGCGGGGGGCGCGACCGCCGCCGGCGGCGTCTGCCGCTTCAGCCGATTGATCTGCTTCACCATGATGAAGATGATCAGCGCGAGGATCAGGAAGTTGATTACCGCGGTGATGAAGCTGCCGTACGCGAACAGCGGCACACCCGCCTTGGTCAGCGCGTCATAGGTCATCGGTCCGGAATAGCCTGCGGGCGGGCTTTTCAGCATGATGAACCAGTTCGAGAAGTCGAGGCCGCCGAAGATGGCGCCGACCACCGGCATGATGATGTCCTTCACGAGCGAGTCGACAATTTTCCCGAACGCTGCGCCGATGATGATGCCCACCGCGAGATCGATGACGCTGCCCTTGACCGCGAATTCACGAAATTCACTCGTAAACGACATGCGCGCCTCCGTTGGATAGATGCCGGTTCAGATTGCCGCTTCGCCTGACTCCCCGGTTCGGATACGAACGACTTGCTCGATCGCCGTGACGAATATCTTGCCGTCGCCGATCTTGCCGGTTCGCGCGGCCTTCACGATCGCCTCGATCGCGGAATCGACCATCGAATCGGCGAGAATCAGCTCGACCTTCACCTTCGGCAGGAAATCGACGACGTACTCCGCACCGCGGTACAGCTCCGTATGGCCCTTCTGGCGGCCGAATCCCTTCACCTCGGTCACCGTGAGGCCCGAAACACCGACTTCGGAAAGCGCCTCGCGCACTTCGTCGAGCTTGAAGGGCTTGATGATCGCTTCGATCTTTTTCATCGTCATGAGTCCTCGTGCGGCCGGCCGCGGCGGGAAGAATACACGAATGCGACGCCGCTACGGCTGCGCAGCGCCGACGCGCTCCCACTCGTTCCACGCCGACGTGATCGGATAGCGCCAGTCCTTGCCGAAGCCGCGCGGTGTGATGCGGATACCGACGGCGGCCTGGCGGCGCTTGTATTCGTTGATCTTGATGAGCCGCACGACCTTGCGCACCGCGTCGGCGGGAAGGCCTTCCGCGATGATGGCCGCGGGGGCGAGATTGCGCTCGACATACGCCTCGAGAATCGCGTCGAGCACGTCGTAAGGCGGCAGCGAATCCTGGTCGACCTGGTCGGGACGCAATTCGGCGGAAGGCGGACGGGTGATGATCCGCTCGGGGATCACGCGACCGAGACGGTTCCTGTAATGGCAGAGACGGTAGACGAGTGTCTTGCTGATGTCCTTCAGCACGGCAAACCCGCCGGCCATGTCGCCATACAGCGTTGCATAGCCGACCGCCATTTCGGATTTGTTGCCGGTGGTGAGCACGATCGCGCCGAACTTGTTCGAAAGCGCCATCAGCAGCGTGCCGCGAATGCGCGCCTGGATGTTCTCCTCGGCCGCATCGACGGGAAGGCCTGCGAACTCGCCCTGCAACGACGCGAGGAACGCATCGAACATCGGGCCGATCGCGATCTCGTCGTAGCGGACACCGACGATACCGGCCATTTCGCGCGCATCCTCGAGGCTGATCGACGCGCTGTATTTCGACGGCAGCATGACCGCACGCACCCGATCGGCGCCCAGTGCATCGACCGCCACGGCGAGCGTCAATGCGGAATCGACGCCGCCGGACAGCCCCAGCAGCACGCCGGGGAAGCGGTTCTTCGACACGTAGTCCCTGACGCCGACCACCAGTGCCTGGTACACGTTGGGCTCGAGCGCATGATCGATGTCGCCACGGACGGTACGAGGCGTCGCCGCGTCGAACTCGGCGATCGCGATCGTCTCGTGCCAGGCAGGAAGCTGCTGCGCGATCGCGCCCCCCGCGCCCATGACGAACGACGCGCCGTCGAAAACGAGCTCGTCCTGTCCGCCGAATCGGTTCACGTACACGAACGGAAGGCCGGTTTCGCGCACGCGGGCTTCGAGTTGCGCGCGGCGTGCGGATTGCTGCTGCGTATGGTAAGGCGACCCGTTCGGCACGATGATCACCTGCGCGCCCGCATCGCGCGCCTGCGCGGCCGGTTCCGGGAACCAGCAATCCTCGCAGATGACGAGGCCGCAGCGCACGCCGGCGACGTCGAACACGCAGGGTGCCGTTCCGGGCTCGAAATAGCGCTCCTCGTCGAAGACCGTATAGTTGGGCAGCCGCTGCTTGCGATAGACGCCGGCCACGCCACCGTCGCGCAGCACGGCGACGGCGTTGTACCGCGCACCGGCGGCGCGCTCGGGGAAGCCGACGACGGCGACGATGTCCTTGATGCCGGCCGCGAGCGCGCTCAACTCGGACGCACACGCGTCGAGAAAGGCAGGGCGCAGCAGCAGGTCCTCGGGCGGATAGCCGCAGAGCGACAACTCGGGTGTCACGACGAGCGACGCGCCGCCCCGATGCGCGCTTTGCACCGCGTCGAGAATCGCGCGCGCGTTGCCTGCGAGATCGCCGAGCCTCTGGTTCTGCTGCACGAGCGCCATGCGCATCGTGCGATGGTAGCACCTCGAAATGCGCGGTACGGCTTGAGCGCGCCGCCCGCAACGGCGACAATCGGGAACCGATGCACGCGCCCGTTCCCTACTCGAAGCCGCGGCCTCCCGTCGTGGCGGCGCCCTTGATCCGTGACGACGTTCCCTTGTCGGCGATCGCTCCCGCCGAGTGGAACCGCCTCGTGAACGACGCGCCGCTGCTGTCGCACCAGTATTTCTCGGCATTGCACGAAACCGGTTGTGCATCTGCGGAAACCGGCTGGCAGCCGCGCTTCCTTACCGCCTGGGACCAGTCGTCGCTGATCGGCGCGATGCCGCTGTACGCGAAGACGCACAGCTATGGCGAATACGTGTTCGACTGGGGTTGGGCAGACGCCTATCGACGCTATGGCCGGCGGTACTACCCGAAGCTCGTCGGCGCGATCCCGTTCACCCCCGTGCCGGGCGCGCGCCTGCTCGCACCGGCCGCGACCACCCGCCGCGCGCTGCTCGAGCGCGCGCAGCGCGAGCTTGCACACGGCTATTCGTCACTGCACGTGCTGTTCGTCGACGAGACGCAGGCGCGCGAAGGCGCTGCGGCCGGGATGCTCGTGCGCGATGGCGTGCAATTCCACTGGCGCAATGCCGGGTATCGCGATTTCGCCGATTTCCTCGCGGCGTTCAACCATGACAAGCGCAAGAAGATTCGCCAGGAGCGCCGCCGCCTTGTCGATTCGGGCGTCACGTTCGTGCGCAGGATCGGCGAAGAGATCAGTGCGGCCGATCGCGCCTTCTTCTTCGAATGCTACAAGCGCACCTACCGCACGCATCATTCGACGCCGTACCTGTCGCTCGATTTCTTCGACCGGATCGGCGCAACGCTCGCACCGCATCTGCTGCTCGTGCTCGGCTACCGCGAAGGGCGACGGCTGTGCGCGGCGCTCGACGTGTTCGACGGCGCGACGCTGTGGGGACGCTACTGGGGCACGCGCGAGTACGTGCCGGGGCTGCACTTCGAGGCCTGCTACTACCAGGCGATCGAGTTCTGCATCGAGCACGGCATCGCGAACTTCGAAGGCGGGGCACAGGGCGTGCACAAGCTTGCACGCGGACTGCTGCCGGTCGCCACGCATTCACTGCATGCGATCGCCGATCGCAGCTTCGCTACCGCGATCGCCGATTATTGCGCGCGAGAGCGCAGCGACGTTGCCCATTCGATCGGCGAGCTCGAATCGGGGAGTCCGTACCGCAACGAACACGCTGAAGGAACATGAGCGCGACGCGCGGCGACATGAGCGCGACGCACGGCGACATGAGCGCGATGCACGGCGACATGAGCGCGACGCGCGGGTAAGCGCGCGCGGTCCGTCACGCCTGTCGTCAGGACTTCCCGTCGTTCAGCAGGCGGCGCAGCGCTGGCGTGCCATCGGCGTCGGCGGCGATATCGGCCTGCACGACAGTACGCGTGCGCTTGGACCGGATCTGCGTCTGCGTGACGGGCCGCGCCGGCACCTTGTAGACCGGTTCCATGTCGCGTCGATCGTTGAAGGACGCGGCAGCGGATTGGTTGCGGGCATGGCCGTTGGCGTTGCCGGCGCGCTGGGCGCGCGGACCGCTGCGATGCCGCGGCGATCCGGTGTTGTTGCCGTAGCCCGGCGAGGAGCCTCCGGGCGCGGATAACGTCGAGCGGCCGAACGGCGACGCGTTGGCGTTGCTTTGCGGCTGCACTTCGTCGAAGTTGTGGCCCGCGCGCGGCGGCCGCTGGCCTTGCGGCGGGCGCGGCTTGCCCGGCTTGCGTCGCGCCTCACCCTGCGGCGGACGCTGCGGCCCGGTGTTCGCTGGCTTCCCGTTGGCCCCGCGCTTCTTCCATGCGCCGTGCTTTTTCGCCGACGCGTGGGCGGGCCGCTGCGATGCGCCTCCCGGCGAAGACGGGGCGCCCACCGGGTCGAGCCCGGGCGCTTCGCCGCTTGCGCCTGATCGTGCCTGTCCCGCCTGTCCCTGTACGGACGGCGCCTGGCCACGCTGGCCATGCGGGCGCGACTTGTGCGGCCGCGACTTCGGCCGCCCACCGGGTGACGCCGGCCCGGTGCCTGCATTCGCATGGCGCGCCTTCGCGCGCACAGGCGGACGACCCTGCTGCCCGCGCAAGCCAGCGGAAGCGACGATCGTATCCACATCGGGAGATTCGAGTTCGGCAAGATGCCCGCGCTTGAGATGCGTGGGCATCGCGAGCGTGCCGAAGCGGATGCGGATCAGACGGCTGACCATGAGTCCGAGCGCCTCGAAAATCCTGCGTACCTCGCGGTTTCGGCCTTCCTTCAGCACGACGTGGTACCAATGGTTCGAACCGTCCTCGTCGCCGCCACCGTCGCTCACCTTTTCGCAACGCGCCGGCCCGTCGTCGAGTTCGATACCGCTCGTCAACGCCTGTATCTGCTCGTCGGTGAGCCGGCCCATGACACGCACCGCATATTCGCGCTCGACTTCGTAGCGCGGATGCATGAGCCGGTTCGCGAGCTCGCCCGAATTCGTGAAAAGCAGCAGCCCCTCGGTGTTGTAGTCGAGGCGACCGATATTGATCCAGCGCCCGTTGCCGATCGATGGCAGCTTCTCGAAGACCGTCGGACGGCCTTCCGGATCGTCGCGCGTGACGAGCTCGCCCGCCGGCTTGTGATACATCAGCACGCGTGGACGCGGCTCGCTGAAGCGAACCTTCACGACCTCGCCGTTGATGCGTACTTCATCGCCCGGTCCGACCTTCTGGCCGACCTCCGCCGGCATCCGGTTCACGGTAATGCGGCCGGCGAGGATCATTTCCTCCATCGCGCGGCGTGACCCGAACCCGCAACTCGCCAGCACCTTGTGCAGGCGCTGCGGCTCGCTGAAGATTTCGTCAGTGGACCGTTTGTGTTTCGGAGGCGGCAGGCTCTCTGCGATCCGCTGCAGCGCCAGGTTCGGCTGTTGAATCGGACCCGAGGATCGGGCTCGCGAGTGCGCGTGGCGCCTCGGCGGCCGTGTTGGGGACATCAGGCATCTCCAGAAGGTGGGAGGAATCGAGTTCGGCGAGCGGAGGCAATTCCGCGACCGAGGTGAGGCCGAGATCGTCGAGGAACGTCCGGGTCGTCGCGTAAAGCGCCGGGCGGCCCGGTGTCTCGCGATGGCCGACGGCTTCGACCCATTGCCGGTCCTCGAGCGTCTTGATGACGTTCGTCGACACAGCCACTCCGCGGATGGCTTCGATGTCACCGCGGGTGACGGGCTGCTGGTAGGCGATGATCGCCAGGGTTTCCATCACCGCACGCGAATATCGCGGCGGCTTCTCGGGCGCAAGCCGGTCGAGATACGGCTGCACGTCGCGCCGGCCCTGGAAGCGCCAGCCCGATGCAACCTGGACCAGCTCGACCTTGCGCGACGACCACTCGTGCACGAGCTCGTCGAGAAGATTGCGTACGACATCGGCGTCGAGCGCGGGCTCGAACAGTTTCGCGAGCTGCGACGCCGGCACTGGTTCCCCGGCGACGAGCAGCGCGGCTTCGATGACGCTCTTGATTTCGGTTGACTCAGACATCAGCAAACTCACTCACTGGGCATCGGGTGCGAGCGCGAACGGCGTCTCGCTTCGCAACTGTGCGTAGATCGGCGCGTACGCCTGCGCCTGGGTCACGCTGATCAGCCGCTCGCGCGTCAATTCGAGCACCGCCAGGAACGTGACGACGAGATGCGCAACGTCCGCATGGTCGGCGAAGAGCGCCGTGAACTCGACGAAGCGTGCGGGCTCGAGCACCTTCAGCAGGCGGCTCATCTCGGAGCGTACCGACAGTTGCTCCCGCGTGACCAGATGGTGGCGGTTCGCGCGGGCGCGTGCAACGAGCCCGGCCCACGCAGTGCGCAAATCGGCCGGCGCGACTTCCGGCAGGCGTTCGCCGGCGAGACGGTCGAACCAGACACGGACCGTCGTGAAGTCGCGTTCGGCCAGCGGCAGCGCGTCGAGTTCCCGCGCGCCCTGCTTCATCTTCTCGTATTCGAGGAGCCGGCGCACGAGCTCGGCGCGCGGGTCGTCGGCCTCGGCGCCCGGAGCTGCAGGCGGACGCGGCAGCAAGAGCCGCGACTTGATCTCGATCAGCACCGCTGCCATCAGAAGATATTCGGCAGCGAGCTCGAGATGCGTCCTGCGCATCATCTCGACATAGCCAAGATACTGCCGCGTGAGCTCCGCCATCGGAATGTCGAGGACATTGATGTTCTGGCGCCTGATCAGGTACAGCAGGAGATCGAGCGGACCTTCGAACGTTTCGAGAAAGACCTCGAGCGCTTCGGGCGGAATGTACAGATCCTGCGGCAGCTCGTTCAAGGGCTCGCCGTAGACGCGGGCGAGCGGCTTCGGCGCGGGCGACAGGTGCTCGAGGTCGAGTGCCGCGTCGGCGCTAGTCATAGCCCACGCCCATCGCTTCACGCACGTCGCGCATCGTCTCCTCGGCGAGCTTGCGTGCGCGCTCGCAGCCATCGGCCACGATGTTGCGCACCAGCGCGGGATCGTCGAGGAAGCGCTGCGCGCGCTCGCGGATCGGCTGCTGCTCGCGGATGATGGCGTCGATCACCGGCTGCTTGCATTCGAGGCAGCCGATGCCGGCCGTCGTGCAACCCTGCCATACCCAGTCGCGCGTTTCCTGTGTCGAGTACACCTGGTGCAAGCCCCAGACGGGGCAGCGCTCGGGATTGCCGACATCGGTGCGGCGCACGCGCGCCGGATCGGTTTGCATCGTGCGGATCTTCTGCGCGACCGTCGCCGGCTCCTCGCGCAGCAGAATGGCGTTACCGTAGGATTTGGACATCTTCTGTCCGTCGAGTCCCGGCACCCGCGGGGTTTCCGTGAGGAGCGGTTGCGGCTCGGGCAGGATCACGCGCCGCGCGCCTTCGAGATAACCGAACAGACGCTCGCGATCGCCGAGCGACAGGTTCTGCGTGTCCTCCAGCAGGGCATGCGCCGCTTCCAGCGACTGCGTGTCGCCCTGCTGCTGGAATGCCGTACGCAGCGTGTCGTAGCGCTTCGCCTTCTTGCTGCCGAGTTTCTTCACCGCCGCACGCGCCTTGTCCTCGAAGCCCGGCTCCCGGCCGTAGATGTGGTTGAAGCGCCGCGCGAGTTCGCGCGTCACCTCGATATGCGATACCTGGTCTTCACCGACGGGCACCTTGTTCGCCCGGTAGACGAGGATGTCGGCGCTCATCATCACCGGGTAGCCGAGAAAGCCGAAGTTCGAAAGATCACGATCCGACAGCTTCTGCTGCTGGTCCTTGTAGGTTGGTACGCGCTCGAGCCAGCCGACCGGCGTCACCATGCCGAGGAGCAGCGTGAGCTCGGCGTGCTCGGGAACGCGCGACTGGATGAACAGCGTCGCGCGGGTGGGATCCACGCCCGCAGCGAGCCAGTCGATGAACATCTCCCAGACGCTTTGCGCAATCGTCTCGCTTTCGTCGAAGTGCGTCGTCAGCGCATGCCAGTCGGCGGCGAAGAACAGACACTCGTACTCTTCCTGCAGCCGGATCCAGTTCTTGAGTGCGCCATGGTAATGGCCGATATGCATGCGACCGGTGGGCCGCATGCCCGACAACACCCGATCGGGAAACATGAGAGCGATTTGTCTTATTTGCCGCTCAAAGACCGAGCAGCGTGTGCAATGACCATTCGGCGAACCCGAGGAACGGCTTCATCACGTCATCGAGCAGGCCGAAGGCGAGCATCCCGATGATGACGAACAACCCGTACGGCTCGATGCGCGCCCAGGCCCGCGCCGCGCGCAGCGGCAGCAGGCTGACCGCGATGCGGCCGCCGTCGAGCGGCGGAACGGGCAACAGGTTCAATACCATCAACGCCAGATTGACCGAAATGCCAACCTTCGCCATCAACAATGCGTGCACGCTTGCGCCGGCACCGGTCGACACGAGCACCTTGAGAACGAGCGCCCACAGGACCGCCATCGCCAGGTTCGCGCCGGGACCGGCCGCGGCAACCCAGAGCATGTCTCGCCGTGGATTGCGCAGGTTGCCGAAATTGACCGGCACCGGCTTGGCCCAGCCGAATACGAAGCCCGGTCCGCCGAGCTTAGCCGCTGCCAGTATCAGCATGCCCGGCACGAGGATCGTCCCGACAAGATCGACGTGCGCGATAGGGTTCAGCGTGATGCGGCCCTGCAATTCGGCCGTTCGATCGCCGAACATCCGCGCGACGTAACCGTGTGCCGCCTCGTGCAGCGTGACCGCAAAGACCACCGGCACTGCCCAAAGCACGATGGTCGAAAGCGACAAATCCATCCAGTACGCTAGTTTACCCGAAGTCGAGGGCGACTTCGACTCCCAGGGAGCGGTGTCCTGGGCAGGGCGCGGCCGGCTTGCGGCGACGCGAGATCAACGTGGAGCAATCCCGCGACGATTTCAAGCGCCGCCGATCATATAATCCAGGAAAATATCGAAACCGGGTTATAACGCGTGAACCTGCAGCAGCTCAAGTATCTGTGCGCGATCGTCGACAACGGCCTCAACGTTTCTGACGCCGCGGAAGCGCTCTTTACCTCGCAGCCGGGTATCAGCAAACAGATCCGGCAACTCGAGGACGAGCTTGGCCTGCGCGTGTTCGTGCGCCAGGGAAAGCGTCTTGCATCATTGACGCCGGCCGGCGAAGTCGTCGTGGAGACCGCGCGGCGCGCGCTGCGCGAGATCGGCAACCTGAAGCGCGTTGCCGACGAATTCAGGAGCGAGGATAGCGGCGTGCTCGGCATCGCGACCACGCATACGCAGGCGCGCTACGTTCTGCCGCCCGTACTGGTGAAGTTCGCAACCCGCTTTCCCAAGGTGCGTCTCGTTCTGCATCAAGGCAACCCGGTGCAAGTCGCCGAGCAGACGCGCAACGGCGACGTCGACGTCGGGATCGCGACCGAGGCGCTGGGCGATTATCCCGATCTCGTTGCACTCCCCTGCCATCGCTGGAATCGCGCCGTCCTCGTGCCCAAAGGTCACCCGCTCGCGCGCATCCGGCCATTGACACTCGAAGCGCTCGCCGCGTATCCGATCGTTACTTACGATTTCTCGTTTACCGGCCGAACGGCGATGAACGCGGCATTTTCCGCGAAGGGGCTCGAGCCCAACGTCGTGTTGTCGGCTCTCGATTCGGATGTGATCAAGACCTACGTCGAACTCGGGATGGGGGTCGGCATCGTCGCGAAGATGGCGTACGACGCGGACAAGGATACGAGCTTCGAGATGCTCGACGCGAGCCATCTCTTCGCCGCGTCGCTGACCCGGCTCGCACTGCGCCGAGGCGTATTCCTGCGCGGGTACGTCTACGAATTCATTACGCTCTTCGCGGGCCAGTACACGAAGAGTGCGGTGGATGCCGCGCTCGCCGAGACCACGGCTGCGGACGAGGCGCTGTGATGCGCGCATTGGCCACCGTCGGCGCCGCGCAACGATTATCCACGAGGACACTCATGATCCGCTTCATCGTCTCGGCCTGCTGCGCGTGCCTGCTGGCAGTGGCGCTGCCTGCTTCTTCCGCCGACCTTGCGCAACGCACGCTGACCATCGGCGACCATAAGCTGATCGTCGAAGTGGCGTCGACACCAGGAACGAGGGAAACCGGACTGATGAATCGCTTCAGCCTTCAAACCGACCACGGCATGCTCTTCGTGTTCGAAGCGCCGCAGCCGCTCGCGTTCTGGATGAAGAACACCTACATTCCGCTTTCCATAGCGTTCGTGGACCGGAACGGCCGAATTCTGAACATCGAGGATATGCGCCCGCAGGACGAAGCGACCCACTGGTCGAAGGGTCAGGCGCTGTATGCGATAGAGATGAGGCAGGGGTGGTTCGCCGCGAAGGGGATCGCGGCGGGGGATGTGGTAACAGGCTTGACCTCGCCCTGACCACGGGAGTTGTCCCCCGCAATAAAGTTCACCATTACCGTAAAAAATGACAGGTCGGGCGCGTTGACAGGAGTTTCGCGTGCAGGGGTATCATCGGCCGCCAAAGCACGACAGGGGGAGTCATGCTTACCGTCATCGATCCAGGCGAGCCGGCAACCATTCCCGGTTACGTCATCAACGACCACATCGCACGGCTCTCGAGGGCGGCACTCAAACGCCAGCCGCTGCAACCGATCATGGAATCGATCGTTCGGGAGCTCGGATTCGAGAGTTTCATGTACGGCATGTCGGCAGAGGCCAGTCCGACCCGACGCGATACGCGTTCCTTCGTCTGGACGACATTACCCCGTGAATGGGTGACGTTGTACGGAGAGAAGGGATACATCGAGGTCGATCCGCGCGTCACCAAGACGTATAACCGAAACCTGCCTTACGTTTGGGACGCCGCCGAATTCAAGGATGACCCGATGTGTCAAGCTTTCCTGCGCGATGCAGGGCGTTTCGGCGTCTGCAGCGGCGTCGCCATCTCATTTCGTGACCCGGATCACGGTCGCGTGCTCGTCGCGCTGAACTCGGCCGTTACGCCAGTCGACAAGGCGCGCAGGGATTTCATCGCCACCCACCTCGGCGAGATCATTCTTCTCGCCATGGCTTTCCACGATTTCTTCATGGCGCATCTCGTCGATTACGAGCCGTCGTTGATGGTGCGCGTGGCCCCGCTGTCCGCACGCGAATCGCAGTGTCTGGAGATGGCGGCGAATGGGATGACCAGCGTCGACATTGCGATGAAGCTCGGGATAAAGCCACGAACCGCGAACTTTCACTTCGGGAAGATCGTCATCAAGCTCGGCGTGCTGAACCGGAAGGAAGCGATTGCAATGGGCATCGCGCGCGGATTGATTCGACCCAACCCCCTCACCATGGGCAGAGTCGCCGGCCACCGGTTGCAACCGCGACCAAAGTGACTATCAGTCTGCCAACCGCGTGATCCGGTCCAGGAAACGCGTGAGCTCTCCCGGCATCGGCGACACGATCCTCACTGTGTCGCCGCTCACCGGGTGTGCGAATGCCATCTGCTTCGCATGAAGGAACATCCGCTTCAATCCTTCGCGCGCAAGCTCCCGATTCCACGCAAAGTCGCCGTACTTGTCGTCCCCGGCCAGCGCATGGCCAAGATGGGCGAGATGCACGCGGATCTGGTGCGTACGCCCCGTCTTCAGCTCGGCCTCGAGTAGCGCAAGCGGCGGGTCGTGTGCCGCCCATGCTCTCTCGCGCCGAAATATCGTGATTGATTCGCGTCCGCCCGGTTGTATCCGGACCCGGCGTTCGCCCGCGGTCGTAACGAATTTGTGCAACGGTACGTCGACCACCCGCTTGCTGTCGGGCCACGCCCCGCGGACCAGAACCAGATAGCGCTTGTCGACTTTGCCGTCGCGAAGCTGCGCATGCAGCGACGTCAGCGCCACGCGCTTTTTCGCCACGAGCAGAACACCGGACGTTTCGCGGTCGAGCCGATGGACGAGCTCGAGAAAGCGCGCATCAGGACGGGAAGCACGCAGCTGCTCGATCAGCCCGAGCGCGATCCCGCTACCTCCGTGGACCGCCAGTCCCGCCGGCTTGTCGACAGCAATCAACCATTCGTCCTCGAGCAGGATCGCCGGCTTGAACGCCGAGACAATCGCGGAGCGCCGCGCCGAGGAGGCCGGACGGGCTGTGCGAGTCGGCGGGATGCGCAGGACATCCCCGGCCGCCAACCGGGCATCGGGTCCCACGCGACCCTTGTTGACGCGCACCTCGCCGCTGCGCACGATCCGATAGACGTGGCTTTTCGGCACCCCTTTCAACATCCGGAGCAGGAAATTGTCGACCCGCTGCCCGGCCCCTTCATCGTCCACGGTGATCCACGACACGGCATTCTTGCTTAACTCGTTCATTCGCTTATAATTGTCGTCGATCCGCGCAAAAGCGCGCCCCACCAGGCTTGCCGGAACGGCATCCGGTGATCTGCGCGCCGCGGTGAAGTCTCGCGCCGAATCGCGGGGCGAAAACGGCTAAGTCGCTCGCCGAGCGGTACTTCACGCGAAAAAGTAGCGATGGTAAAGGAACAGTGCAGCTCCCGCACCCGGCAACGGCCGGTTCGAAGCGGCCGCTGCGCGGCGCCAAAGCGAATCATTCTGCCCCGGCTGCCGGCGTCGACACCGACGGTGGCAACCGGTTGGATACTCCGCTAGTCTGCGAACAAGAAGACCGCACGACGAGACTCCGGCCTTGTTGCCGGCACTGCGAATTCATGCGTAAGCCGCCTCGCTCACCTCGCGTCTCCCGGTTCATCCCGGCAGACGGCCCGTCTTCGCCCGCAACCGCCGCGTAAGCGTCATCGCGCTGCCGAATCGGCGGCGCCTGCTTTCGTAACCAGTCGCTTGCCCCCGGGGTTGCACCGGGGACCAAGTCCATGAAACGCATGCTATTCAACGCCACCCAGGCAGAGGAACTGCGGGTGGCCATCGTCGACGGCCAGAAACTGATCGACCTCGACATCGAATCCGCTTCCAAGGAACAACGCAAGAGCAACATCTACAAGGGCGTCATCACCCGCATCGAGCCTTCGCTCGAAGCGTGCTTCGTCGATTACGGCACCGATCGTCACGGCTTCCTGCCATTCAAGGAAGTCTCGCGCCAATATCTGAAGCCTTCGCGTCGCTCCGCCGACGCGAACGGCAACGGTGACGCCGGCAACGACGGCGAATCGCGTGCGCGCATCCAGGAACAGCTGCGCGAAGGCCAGGAGCTGATCGTCCAGGTCGACAAGGACGAACGCGGGAACAAGGGCGCGGCACTGACCACGTACATCTCGCTCGCCGGCCGCTACCTCGTGCTGATGCCCAACAATCCACGCGGCGGCGGCGTCTCGCGGCGCGTCGAAGGCGAGGAGCGCAACGAGCTTCGCGAAGCGGTCTCGGCGCTCGAAGTGCCGAGCGGCATGAGCGTCATCGCCCGCACGGCAGGCATCGGACGCTCGTCGGAAGAGCTGCAGTGGGATCTCAATTACCTGCTGCAGTTGTGGCACGCCATCGAAGACGCGGCCAAATTGCAATCCGGCGCCTACCTGATTTATCAGGAATCGAGCCTGGTCATCCGCGCGATCCGCGATTACTTCCAGCCCGACATCGGCGAAATCCTGATCGACACCGAGGCGATCCAGGAACAGGCCCAGCAGTTCATGGGCCACGTGATGCCGAACAATGTGTCGCGCGTGAAGCTCTACAAGGACGACGTGCCGCTGTTCTCGCGCTTCCAGATCGAGCATCAGATCGAAACCGCCTATTCGCGGCAGGTCGCGCTCCCCTCGGGAGGCGCGATCGTGATCGACCACACGGAAGCGCTCGTCGCGGTCGACGTGAATTCGGCGCGTGCGACCAAGGGCGGCGACATCGAAACGACGGCATTCAACACCAACGTCGAAGCCGCCGACGAAATCGCGCGCCAGCTAAGGCTGCGCGACCTGGGCGGCCTGATCGTGATCGACTTCATCGACATGGAAAGCGCCAAGAACCAGCGCGAAGTCGAAAACCGGCTGCGCGATGCGCTCAAGTACGATCGCGCCCGCGTGCAGCTCGGCAAGATCTCGCGCTTCGGGCTGATGGAGCTGTCGCGTCAGCGGCTGCGTCCTGCACTGGCCGAATCGGCTTACCTGCCCTGCCCGCGTTGCCATGGCATCGGCCACATCCGGGGCACCGAATCGACGGCACTGCACATCCTGCGGATCATTCAGGAAGAAGCGATGAAGGACAACACCGCGCAGATCGTTGCGCAGATGCCGGTCGACGTCGCAACGTTCCTGCTCAACGAAAAGCGTGCCGAGGTATCCACCGTCGAGACACGCTTCAAGGTCAACGTGCTGCTCGTTCCGAACCGTCATCTCGAAACGCCGAACTACAGCGTGCAGCGGATGCGCCACGACGAGCTGAACCAGGGCGAGCCGTTGCCTGCGTCGTTCCAGATGGTCGAGCAACCGGAGGACATGGACGCCTTCGCACGCAAGGAAGAGGCGAAGGAGCCGCGTCAGGAAGCCGTCGTCAAGGGCATCACGCCATCGCAGCCGGCCCCCGTCAGCGTGCCGCGTGCGACCGCGCGTACGGAGGTCCCGCTCGAGGCTCCACAACCATCTTCGTGGCTGTCGAAAATGCTGCACTGGTTCCGCACCCCGCCGGGAGACGCCACGACGCCCGCGCAGGCGGCGGCAACTCCGGCGGCCACCGAGCGCGCACGCGAAAGCCGTCCCCCGCGACCCCGCGAAGGCCGGGGACGCGGCGACGCCCGTCGCGATGGACATCCACGTCGCGACGAGCGACAACGCGGCGAGCGTCGCGACGCGCGTGCAGGCGACGAATCTCGTCGTGCCGACGCGCAGGGAACGATCGAAACGCCGGCGCGCACGCAACCGGCGCCACGGAAGGACGGTGAGCGCCGCGAGCGGCGGGAGCCACGCGAAGCGAAAGGCAACGCGACGCCACGCCCGCCGCGCGACAATCAACGGCAGGAAGCCCGCGATGCCGCAGCGGCGCAAACGGCCGAGCGGAAGCAGTCGGCACGCGCCGATGTGACCGACGTGCTGGAAAATCCGAACCTGGCGGCAACCCCGGCGCCAGGCATCGACTCGGTTCGTCCGGTCGCGCCGGGCAATGGTGCCGAGGAGGCGCGCGAGGGCGGCTCGCGCCGGCGTCGCGGACGGCGTGGCCGGGGAGGTGATCGCCCAGAGCGTGCCGAGCGAGCGCCCCGCGAACCACGCGTCGCATCCAAAGATGAAGCCGCGGCGGGCGAGGCGACGACGGCCATCGATCGGCACACCGAGCCTGCCGCCACGGAGGAACCGAAGCCGGTAACATCGCCGATCACCACGAGCGTCGCCCCTTCGCCGGCAGCGGCAAGCGAGCCGGCACCTTCATTCAGCGCACCGGAAACCGGGTCGTTGTCGAGCGCACCGTCCGTAAACGCGACCGAACCGCTGGACCGACACGAACCGCGGCATCAGGCTGCATCGGCGCCGACGCCGGAAGCCGCTGCGCCCCAGCCGGTCCAAGCGGCACCGATCACTCCTGCGACCACGCAATCACCGGATGAAGTCGATGTGCCGATGGCGGGTCTTCGCCTGCCGCCCGATTCAGGCCTGGTTCTGGTCGAAACCCGCTTTCCCCCGCCCGCGATCGACGAACAGGAGCAAGCGCAGCCGCGACCGCGGCGCGCACGTCCGCCACGCGCGGCGATTCCCGACGAGCCGTTGCAGATGGTGGAGACGCACAAGCGCGACAACGCTTGAACCGTTGCGGAGGAAGGGACAGACGACGTCGGTCCCTTCGCTCACCCCGGAATGTGGCGACGCCGCAGAGTTGCGACGCGCGTCCGGACGCGGAAAAAAGCAACGCCGGTGGTTCTTGCGAATCCACCGGCGTCAGATTGCCAAGCCTGCTTACGGCGTCGTGAATATGTAGCCTGACGACATCCCGTTCTTGTTGACGGAGTTCGTTCCCGTGTTCTTCGCGCACAGCCCGATCGTGTAGGTCGCCGCCGGCAACGTTCCGGAGTTCGCCACCGAGTGGAATGTGGTCGCACCAGTCACCGTGAAGCTCGTCGTCGCGCCCAGGAGCGTGATGGGTCCCGGACCGTTCTGATCCTGGTAGCAGATCGCCATATCGACGCTGCCAAGACCCGTGGACGTCTTCGCGAACCACCCGCCGCCATAGACCGAGATGGTCGTAGGTGCGGCGAACGGAACGCTCGTGGAACCAACGAACTCGAATTCGCCGGTGCCCACGATCAGCGATTGGACGTCCCCGCTGAACGTAGCGGTCAGCGTTCCGAGACCTCCCCCGGTTGTGGGCAGTTGGTCGGTGCTTTTCGCGATGCGAAAGTCCGCGCTGCCGTTCGACGACGTTTCCAGGGTGCAGAAGCCGGCGAACGCGGGTGCCGGGTTGTCAGGCGTCGTGAAGGTAGCGCGCACGTTCGAGAAATCACCGACCAGACCGGCTGCATTGAAAACGTCGAGAATACGGGTGTTCTCGTACGGCGCGAGCGATCCGCTCACCGTTCCCAGGACCGTCTCGGTTCCGCTTTGCACGAGCTGCACCTGCCAGTTCACGGCGTCGCCGAGCGAAGCGATAAAGCAGTTCGACCGGTAGTTCGGGGCCGCCGCAAGCTTCTGCAGCCCCAGGACGTCGGCGGGTGCACCGGAAAAGTTCGCGGTCGGGAAGCCCTCGACGCTGAAACCGATGCCGTCCGCCGTCTGCGTGCGCGAATAGGCGAAGAACGGATTCGTTCCTGCGCTATCGTCGAGAATCAGCATGCCAAAGTCATCGTCCGTCCCGTTGAGCCCGCACTGCGCGCCCAGATCGAAGTTCAACGACTGGTTCGCTTGTACGGTGAGCTGCGCGCATGCGCGCAGTCCCGTGGGCGCCGTTCCCTGGTTCGACTGGTAATAGCGGACGTCCAGCGTTATCGGCCCCGCATTCGGGTTCCGGACGAATATGGTGCTGTGGTAGACCGAGATGTTCGCGACCGTCGGAACAATGATCTCCGTTCCGGACGCGAACGACGTTTGCGCGCTTGCCGAAACAGACGACAGCGCGCAGCCAACGGCCGCAGCCACGAGCGCAACGCGCGCGCGGCCTTTCGCCTGCGATCGTGCAGTAAACATTCCCTCTCCCTCATTGTTGAGAACGCCGGGCAGGCGTTCGTTGCTTTCACACCGAGGCCCGTAACCGAAGACGTCTTCGCGACTCCGGAAACTGGACAGGCAGCGTTTAGCAATAAATGGGCCAGTGAGGTCTGTCCCGTCCTCCGCCCGTTCAGCGCAGGCGGCGGAGGTGAGCGAGGAGACCCTGGCAGGCCCGCTCGGTCAACTCGAGCACCGTCTCGAATCCCTCGGCGCCGCCGTGATAGGGATCGGGCACTTCGCGCAAGCCAAGATGCGGCGCGAAGTCGAGGAAGAGCCCGAGGCAGCCCTTGTAGTCGGGCGGGCAAAGCGCCTTCAGGTCGTGCAGGTTGCGAAGATCCATCGCGAGGATGAAATCGAACCGCGCGAAGTCTTCGCGCGTCACCTGGCGTGCGCGCAGTCCCGCAAGATCGTAGCCGCGGCGTCGCGCATGGATGATCGCCCGGTTGTCGGGCGCCTGCCCGACGTGCCAGTCGCCGATGCCCGCCGATGCGATGCTCAACCCGTCGAGCAGGCCCGCGCGCTGTGCATGCTCACGAAAGACACTTTCCGCCGTTGGCGAGCGGCAGATGTTGCCCATGCAGACGAACAGCACGCCGGTCTTTCGCGCACCGGTGACGCTGGCCTGAAGTCGCTTGGCAACACCCACGGCTCCATGATATTCCGCCGCCGGCCGGGCACGTCCCGGCATCGGATTACGACGCGACGTGCGGAAGCCCCTTGAAATCGGTCGAGCCGAACCTATTCTCCGCGTCACCAACCCAGCCAAAGGAGGTGCTCGCCATGTATGGCAGTCTGTTTGGCAGTTTCGATAGCCCCGCTTTCGACGATTTCAGGCTCGTCGAAAACGCGTTGGACCAGTTGGTCGGCCGTTTCGCGCCGTCGGCCGCCATCCGCGCCCCGCAACGCGCGGCCTTCCCGCCGGCCAACGTCGGCGCGACGCCCGAGCGGGTGGATGTGTACCTGTTCGCCGCCGGCGTCGAGCCGAAAGGCTTGGACATCTCGATCCAGCAAAACCTGCTCATCGTCTCGGGCAGCCGTAACGTGCCTGTCGACGAACAGGCGGACTATTACCGGAAGGAACGGTTCGCCGGGGAATTCCGGCGCGTGATTGCGCTGCCGGATGACGTGGATCCCGATCGTGTCGACGCCAAGTACCGCGACGGCGTGCTTCACGTCACGATCCAGCGCCGCGAGGCCGCTCGTCCGCGGCAGATCACGGTGAACTGATCATTCATGGAGGCGATCATGGCAGGACAAGATCTCGCAAAGCGCGAATCGACGCAGGCTGAGCCGAAGGGGCGCGAGCAGGAATTGGCGCTGGCGCCCCCGGTCGACATCTTCGAGGATGTCCACGGCATCACCGTGCAAGCGGAGATGCCCGGCGTATCGAAGGAGCGGCTCAACATTCAGGCGGACCGCAACAACCTGCTCATCGAAGGGGACATGGTCATCGACATGCCGCACGGAATGGAGGCCGTCTACGCTGACGTCCGCGCGACCCGATACCGGCGCAGCTTCGTTCTCAGCGGTGAGCTCGATTCGGACAAGATCGAGGCGAACCTCAACGACGGGGTTCTGACGGTCCGCATCCCGAAACGGGCGGAGTTCCGGCCGCGCAGGATCGAGGTCCGTACCGCTTGACGGTTGCGCGCCGGGCGTCCGGTTTTTCGGGAAACGCCCGTGCGCAACCACACCGAATGTCGACCGCGGCAAGCGCGTGCCCGGCGTCAGTCCGCGCACGCGCTTACTGCATGTACCAGCCGTGGCTGACCACGAGCGATTGCCCGGTGAGTGCGTTCGACGGAAATGCGGCGAACAGCAGTGCCACCTCGGCGACGTCGTCGAGCGTGGTGAACTCGCCGTCGACGGTGTCCTTCAGCATGACCTTGCGGATCACGTCGTCCTCGGATAGCCCCAGCGTGCGCGACTGCTCGGGAATCTGGCGCTCGACGAGCGGCGTGCGGACGAATCCGGGACAGATCACGTTGGCGCGCACGCCGTGCGCAGCGCCCTCCTTCGCCATCGTCTTTGCGAAGCCGATGAGGCCGTGCTTGGCCGTGACATAGGGCGCCTTGAGCACCGAGGCGAGCTTCGAGTGCACCGAGCCCATGTAGATGAGGCTGCCGCGTCCCGCCCGGTACATGTGCGGCAGGCACGCGCGGGTCGTCAGGAACGCGCCGTCGAGGTGGATTGCGAGCAGCTTCTTCCATTCCGCATAGCTGAACTCTTCCAGCGGATGCACGATCTGGATGCCGGCATTGCTCACCAGCACGTCGATGCGGCCGAATTGCGAGATGACCTCGGCCACGCCGCTGTCCACGGCGCGCTCGTCGGCGACATCCATCGCGATGCCCACCGCGCGCCGCGGATCGGCGTCGATCTCGCGCGCGGTCGCGGTGGCTGCGCCGTGATCGAGATCGGCCACCACGACACGTGCGCCGGCGCGTGCGAAGCGACGGGCAATAGCGCGTCCGATGCCGCTTGCGCCACCGGTGACGATCGCCACCTGGTCGTTCATTTGCATAGGGACTCCGGCATAGCGATTCCGTGATGAGCCGACGGCGTGCGATGATCCGCACACCCGTGGCACGCGGAGCGTGGCCTGTCGGCGCACCGCCTGCAATGCGTGAATTATAGACGCCGGGTGAGCGCTCCTGCGTCCGCGAGGTTCGATCATGGCATGGCATCGAAGGCACTATTTCCGCCTGTTCGCACTGCTGCTCGCCTGTGCGGGCATCGCCGACGCGGCCGGCACCGACAAGGTCCTGCGCATTGCGTCGAGCGACATCACGAGCCTGGATCCGCAGCAGGGTACCGACCTGTACTCCACGCGCGTCGCATCCGCGATCTTCGAGGCGCTCTACGAATTCGAATACCTGTCGACGGGCTCGAAGGTGATTCCGAATACGGCACTGGCGATGCCGGTGGTGACGGATGACGGGAAGACATGGACGATCCGGATGAAGCAAGGCATCCGGTTCGCCGACGATCCCGCATTCAGGGGCAAGCCGCGCGAGCTCGTCGCCGAAGACTACGTGTACTCGATCAAGCGGACGCTCGATCCCAATCTGCGCAGCGGCGGCGACCCGGCGCTGACCGATCTCATCGTCGGCGCGCGAAAGATCGTCGATGCCGCGCGCAAGCCCGGCGGCAGGTTCGATTACGACGCGCCGATGGACGGCCTTCGCGCCACCGATCGCGACACGCTGGTGCTGCGCCTCGCGCATCCTGACTACACGATGCTCGAGCGCCTGGCCGGCCTGCCGATGATGGCGGTCGCGCGCGAAGTGGTGGAAGCAGCCGGCGGCGACATCATGCGCCGGCCGGTGGGCACCGGGCCCTATCGGTTGCGCGAATGGCGGCCCGCGTCGAAGCTCGTGCTCGAAGCGAACCCCGGCTACCGCAAGGTCCTGTTCCCCGAAAACGCGGATGCGCCGCAGCAGGAGCTGGTGCGCAGCATGCGCGGCAAAACGCTGCCGCAGATCGGGCGCATCGAGATCAGCATCATCGAGGAGTCGCAGCCGGAGATCCTCGCTTTCACGCAGGGAAACCTGGATTACATGGCACTGGGCGGCGACGACACGCGGCGCGTGATGGAAAACGGCAAGCTGCGGCCGGATCTGGCGCAGCGCGGCGTACGCCATCTTCGCTTCGGCTCGCCGAGCGTCACGTTCACGTATTTCAACATGGACGATCCGGCGGTCGGCGGGTATTCGACGCAGCAGATTGCATTGCGGCGCGCGATCGGCATGGGGTTCGACGTCGACGAGATGATCAGGGTGCTGTTCGCCGGCAATGCGCTTCCGGCGAACCAGCTCCTGCCTCCGGGCGTCAGCGGCCACGATCCGCAGTTGCCCCCGAAGTCGCTGTACGATCCGGCGGGTGCGCGAAGCCTGCTCGACCGGTTCGGCTTCAAGGATCGCGACGGCGACGGCTATCGCGAAACGCCGGACGGCAAGCCGCTCACGATCATGCGCGGCACGCTTCCCGAGTCGTGGTACCGCGAAGCCGACACGCTGTGGAAGAAGAACATGGACGCGATCGGCATCCGGATGCAGGTCCAGCAGCAGACGTTCGCCGAGCTCCTCAATCTGAGCCGCGCCGGCAAGCTGCCGATGTTCAACCTGGGTTATCGCTCGCTCGAGCCGTCGGGATACCAGATCCTGCAGACGTTGTGGGGCCAGTCACCGCGCGACACCAATCCGTCACAATTCCACCAACCTGACTACGACAAGGCGTACGAGCAATTCCTGCGCACGCCTTCGGGCGCGGCACGCGTTGCACTCGCGCGCAGGATGTCCGAGATTTCGCAGGCGTACATGCCGATGATCCTGCATACGTACGGCATCGGGAACGTGCTCTACTACCCGTGGGTACGCGGCTACTGGCCTTCGCCGTTCGGCTTTTCCTGGAAGTATCTCGACATCGACGTTGCGATGCGCGACGCGAAGCTCAAGCCAGCGAAGCAGTGACTGCGCACCGGCTGTGCGTCACGTTTCGGTAGGCAGCGCCACACCGAACAGCGTCTCGCGCAGCTTGTAGAGCCGGTCGCGCAGTTCGGCGGCGCGCTCGAACTCGAGATTGCGCGCGGCGTCGACCATCTGCTTTTCGAGCTGCCGCAGCTCCTTTTCGAGATCCTTGCCGGGCATGGCCGCGTACTTCGCCTTGACCTGCGCGGCCTTCTGCTCCTTGCGCTCCTCGTCGATGTCGTAGACACCTTCGATCATGTCCTTGATGCGTTTCTCGACGCCCTTCGGCGTGATGCCCATCGTCGCGTTCCACGCGATCTGCTTCGCGCGACGCCGCTCGGTCTCGCCGATCGCGGCCTTCATCGAATCGGTCATCCGGTCGGCGTAGAGGATCGCGGTGCCGTGAATGTGACGTGCGGCGCGACCAATCGTCTGGATCAGCGAGCGCTCGGCGCGCAGGAACCCTTCCTTGTCGGCGTCGAGAATCGCGACGAGCGACACCTCGGGAATGTCCAGCCCTTCGCGCAGCAGGTTGATGCCGACCAGCACGTCGAACTCGCCGAGACGCAGGTCGCGGATGATCTCGACGCGCTCCACCGTGTCGATGTCGCTGTGCAGATAGCGCACCCGCACGTTGTGCTCGCCGAGATAGTCGGTGAGGTCCTCGGCCATGCGCTTGGTGAGCGTGGTCACGAGCACGCGCTCGTTGCGCGCCACGCGAAGATTGATTTCCGAAAGGAGGTCGTCCACCTGCGTCGCCGCGGGTCGCACGTCGAGCATCGGATCGACGAGGCCCGTCGGCCGCACCAGCTGCTCGACGACCTGGCCCGAATGCTTCTGCTCGTAATCGGCGGGCGTGGCCGAAACGAAGATCGTCTGCGGCAGCAGCCGCTCGAATTCGTCGAAGCGCAGCGGCCGGTTGTCGAGCGCCGACGGCAGCCGGAAACCGAAGTTGACCAGGTTCTCCTTGCGTGCGCGGTCGCCCTTGTACATGCCGCCCACCTGCGGGATCGTCACGTGGCTTTCGTCGACGAACATCAGCGCCCGCGGCGGCAGGTAGTCGATGAGCGTGGGTGGCGGCTCGCCCGGCTTGCGCCCCGAGAGGTGGCGCGAGTAGTTCTCGATGCCTTTGCAGAAGCCGATCTCCGCCATCATCTCGAGGTCGAAGCGCGTGCGCTGCTCGACCCGCTGTGCTTCGATCAGCTTCATCTGCGAGACGAAGTAATCCTTCTGCAGCACGAGCTCGCCCTTGATGGCCTCGATCGCGTCGAGCACCTTCTGGCGGCCGGTCACGTAGTGCGACGACGGAAACACCGTGTAGCGCGCCATCCGGTGACGCAGATGGCCGGTCAGCGGGTCGAAGAGCTGCAGCGTCTCGACTTCGTCATCGAACAGCGACACCCGCACCGCGTTCTCGGCGTTTTCGGCGGGGAAGATGTCGAGCACGTCACCGCGCACGCGGAACGTGCCGCGCCGGAAATCGAGCTCGGCGCGCTGGTACTGCATTTCGGTAAGGCGCTTGATCGCGTCACGCTGCGTCAGCCGGTCGCCCTGGCGCAGATGCAGGATCATGCTGTGGTATTCGGTCGGGTCGCCGATACCGTAAATTGCGGAGACGGTGCCCACGATGATGCAGTCGGGCCGCTCGAGGATGGCTTTCGTGGCCGACAGCCGCATCTGCTCGATATGCTCGTTGATCGAGCTGTCCTTCTCTATGTAGAGGTCGCGCGACGGGACATACGCCTCGGGCTGATAGTAGTCGTAGTACGAGACGAAATACTCGACGGCGTTGTTCGGGAAGAACTCGCGGAACTCGGAATAGAGCTGCGCGGCGAGCGTCTTGTTCGGCGCGAGCACGAGTGCGGGCCGGCCGCTTCGCGCGATCACGTTCGCCATCGTGTACGTCTTGCCCGATCCCGTCACGCCGAGGAGCGTCTGGAACGACAGGCCGTCGTTCAGGCCTTCGGTGAGCTTTTCTATCGCGTCCGGCTGGTCGCCGGCCGGATCGAACGGCTGGTGCAACTCGTAGGGGCTGTCCGGATACTTGACGATCATCGGCTGCGGTGTCGTAGGCGAGCCCATCATTTTAATTCGGAGACCGCTTCGGTCGCGCTCGCACGCGCTTCCCGCATGCCGAACTGCAGTGCAGCGAGACGCGCATACAGCGGGTTGTCGCGCACGAGCTCGTCGTGTGTGCCGATGGCGACGATGCGTCCGGCGTCGATCACGGCGATGCGATCGGCGTGGCGGACGGTGGCCAGACGATGCGCGATCATCAGCACGGTGCGCCCCGCCATCAGCCGCTCGAGCGCCCGCTGGACGATGCGCTCGCTCTCGGCGTCGAGCGCGCTCGTTGCCTCGTCGAGCAGAAGGATCGGCCGGTCAGCGAGGATCGCGCGGGCGATCGCGAGCCGCTGTCGCTGCCCGCCGGACAGCCGCACGCCGCGCTCGCCGAGCGGGCTCGCGAATGCGTCCGGCAGGCGCTCGATGAATTCGGTTGCATACGCGGCATCGCATGCTGCCCGCACCTCCGAGTCGCTTGCGCCCGGCCGCCCGTAGCGCACGTTCTCGAGCACGCTCGTGGCGAAGATCACCGGATCCTGTGGTACCAGAGCGAGGTGGCGGCGCACGTCGCGCGGATCGGCGCTTGCGAGGTCGACGCCGTCGATCAGCACGCGTCCCGCATCGGGATCGTAAAAGCGCAGAAGCAACTGGAATACGGTCGTCTTGCCCGCGCCGGAAGGACCGACCAGCGCCACCTTTTCACTGGCATGCACCGCGAGCGTGAAGCGATCGAGCGCCGGCGTGTCGGGCCGCGACGGGTAACGGAAGGTGACAGCGTCGAAACTCAGGCTGCCTCGTCCGTCCGCCGGAAGGGACACCGGATTTGCGGGTGCGCGAATGGACGGTTCGACAGTCAGCAATTCGAAGAGCCGCTCGGTGGCGCCGGCCGCGCGCTGCAGATCACCGATCACCTCGCTGAGCGATCCGATCGCGCCCGCGACGAGGACCGCATAGAACACGAACGCGGAGAGCTGGCCGGCACTCAACCGGCCGGCGACGACATCGTGTCCACCGATCCAGAGGATGACACCCACGGCGCCGAACACAAGCACGATGACCGCGGCCACCAGCAATGCGCGCTGGCGGATGCGATGCACGGCGGTGCCGAATGCGGCTTCGACGCGTTGCGCGAAGTCGCGCCGGTCTGCGTCCTCGTGGCCGTACGCCTGCACCACGCGGATCTCATGCAGCGATTCGTCGAGGAATGCGCCGACGTCGCCCACGCGGTCCTGCGTGGCGCGGGCAAGGCGACGCACCCGCCGGCCGAACAGGATGATCGG
>Ga0207667_10001843_pt1 | contig 26625 bp, 19 predicted proteins | sample KBSCornC52_FD_184301 | JGI IMG/M metagenome (GOLD analysis project Ga0207667, IMG submission 184301) | Corn rhizosphere microbial communities from Kellogg Biological Station, Michigan, USA - KBS Corn C5-2 (SPAdes) (version 2) | ecosystem: Host-associated > Plants > Roots > Rhizosphere > Soil ...
TGGGCAACCTGGTGTCTGGATTGCTGGGAGGACTACCCATCACATCCGTCATCGTACGAAGCTCCGCCAATGTCAATGCGGGCGCCAGGACACGCCTGTCCACCATGTTCCATGGTCTCCTCCTGATGATGAGCGTGCTGTTCATTCCGGGACTGCTGAACATGATCCCCCTCAGTGCGCTGGCCGCCATTCTTATCGCCACCGGGTACAAGCTGGCAAAACCTGCCCTCTTCCGGGAATTCCATCAAAAAGGATGGGATCAGCTGGTGCCTTTTGTTGCGACCATTGTCGCCATTTTGCTGACAGACCTGCTCATCGGGATCCTCATCGGCATGGGCGTCTCTCTCTTCTTTCTGTTACGTAGCAATTTCCACTCGGCGGTGATGATCGTAAACGATGAGAACAAGTACCTGGTCAGACTGAGAAAGGATGTCTCCTTCCTCAACAAACCCATTATAAAGGAAAGGCTGGAGCGTGTGCCGGAAAATTCCTTTGTGCTCATCGACATTACGCGAGCCGACTTCATCGATAAGGACATCATAGACGTCATCAATGAATTTATGCATCATGCCTGCCTGAAGAATATCAAGGTGGAAGTGAAAAAGAGCGCCTTTAAATCCCTCCATCAGCTGGTCATCGGCAAAGAATTTGATGAACAAGCCGCATAAAGATTTACATTTACAAAAAGAAAATAATCATATGTCACCGATAGAGAAATTACTTTTAGAAAATAAAGCCTGGGCTAATGAGATAAAGGCGGATGATCCTGGTTATTTTGAGAGACTGTCTCATCTGCAAACACCGAAGTTCCTCTGGATCGGCTGTAGTGACAGCCGTGTGCCTGCCGACAAGATCACGGGTACACAGCCCGGTGAGATCTTCGTACATCGCAATATCGCCAATCTGGTGATCCATACGGATGTGAATCTCCTCAGCGTGCTGGACTATGCCGTAAATCACCTGAAAGTGGAGCATGTCATCGTCTGCGGCCACTACGGCTGTGGCGGGGTCAAGGCGGCTATGACCAATCACGACTTCAAATATGTGCTGAACATGTGGCTGCGGAATATCAAGGATGTCTACCGGCTCTATAGCGATGAGCTGGATTCCATCCGCGACGAGGAACAAAGAGCCGACAGGCTGGTGGAGCTGAATGTGAAGGAGCAGGTACTGCACCTGGCCAAGACCTCGATCATCCAGCGGGCCTGGGTAAAGGACGGGCGCCCTCAGCTGCACGGATGGGTGTATGGCCTGAAAGATGGTATTATCAAGCCTGTCTTCCACATGGAGGCGGGAGCGCCCATCGACCCATTGTATAAGTACGACGACCTATGACAAATATCCTGAAAGGAGAAGGGGGCCGCATGGCCCCTTTTTTTTACCCATGGCCCGTCCTTATTTCTTCTTGAACTGCTGAATAGCGTGTCTGCTGAATTCGCTGAGCACCAGCCGGCCGCTGAAAGAGGCCCTTTCTGCAAGCAGTGTGTCCCAGTGCTCTGTACCCTTCCAGAACATTTCCTTCATCAGAGCCATGGCATGAGGGTTGGAATGCACAAGATGATCCGCCAGGCGGTGGACGGCCTCATCCATTTCCTCCACGCTGTTATGCAGCTCGGCATAAAGACCTTTTCTGTGCGCCCACTCCGCGCTGCGCCACATGGTCGCATCGATGGCAAGCGTGCTGAAGGCCGCCAGCCCCATCTTTCTCTCCACCGCAGGGCCAACGACAAAGGGACCGATACCCACGGCCAGCTCGCTGAGCTTTATGTCTGCGCCATGCACCGCAATGGCATAGTCGGCCGCCGCCGCGAGTCCCACCGCACCACCTACGCACTTGCCATGGATACGTGCAATGATGAATTGAGGACACTTGCGCATGGCATTGATCAAATGCGCAAAACCGATAAAGAATTGAAAACCCTGCTCGGCATTCTCGACTGCCAGCAGCTCGTCGAAGGAAGCTCCGGCGCAAAAAGCTTTTTCTCCCCCCGCACGAAGGATGATCACCTTGGTCTCCTTATCATTGCCGGCCCCATGAACGGCATGCGCCAGCTGTTCCAGCAGACGGCCGGGCAGGGAATTGCTCTGAGGGTGAAAAAACTCTATCGAAGTGATGCCCCGATGGTGTTCGGTCTTTACGTAACCGTCTTTGATGTTTCCCGTGATCATAATATTGTCTTTTAGCCCTGAGATTTTTTTGTGTCACTCCTCGGGGTTGTAGGTGGATTTACCCCCATCGTCGTAACACCGCTGTTTGATGAGAGCTTCGGCGGAAGAACTTCGTCAGGGCTGCTTCGTCACGCCCTTCCCTCGTTCGTACCCTTCGTTCCTCGGGTACTTCGAACGCTCCTTCTCGCTCGTAACCTTCGTCCTACTCGGTTACAGCCAGCGGACCCGTGGTCCGCTTTTGCACCATTGTCAATATAGTCGCGATGGCGACACTTTCGCCTGTCTGATCATATACATCCACATACCATTTCACGATGCCACGCGGCACATCCGTAGGCTCCCTTTGCTCCTGCTCGATCTTTTCCTTACAGGTCAGCCGGACCCCGATGGTTGTCCCCGCATAGACGGGTTTGAGAAATCGGCATTCTTCCAGTCCATAATTCAGCATGACAGGCCCCTTTCCGGCATCTACGAACAGTCCGGCAGCCGCGCTAAGGATAAAATAACCGTGGGCCACAGGCTTTTCAAACAAAGTGCCTTCCAGAGAAGTATGGTCGGTATGCGCATAGAAATGATCCCAGCTGACGCCCGCAAAATTAGTGATATCCGCCTCGGTGACGGTGCGTTTATGCGTGATCACGGTATCGCCTATCTGCAATTCTTCAAAGTACTTACGGAAAGGATGTTTATCCTCCGTGTATTGCCGCGCATGAGGCTGCCAGGTATTTGTCAGCGCCGTGATCATGGTGGGAGAACCTTGCACCGCCACCCGCTGCATATAGTGCTTGACGCCGCGAAGACCGCCCATTTCCTCCCCGCCGCCTGCCCTGCCGGGTCCCCCATGTACCAGTAGGGGAAGAGGGCTTCCATGGCCCGTGCTTTCTTTGGCGCATTCGCTGTTCAATATCAATATGCGTCCATGATGCGTAGCCGCCCCTAATACATAATTACGCGCCCGACGGGCATCCGCTGTTACGATGGTGCTGCAGAGCGAGCCCTTGCCCTTCCTCGACAGCTCGATGGCTTCGGCGGCGCTGGTATACGGCATGATGGTACTGACGGGGCCAAAAGCCTCGATCGTATGCGGCTCCTCGCTGGTGAAAGGCTTTTCATTCAGCAGCAACAGCGGACTGAGAAATGCTCCCTTTGTATTGTCCGCATCGATGAGCTCTACGCTGTCCAGCGAGCCGTACAGTATCTGTGAAGAAGCCAGCAACCTTTTTACTTGCGCCCTCACCTCTTCCCGCTGCGTATTGCCGGCCAGAGAACCCATCCGCACCTTTTCATTTTCCGGATTGCCGATGGTGGTTTGTGACAGGGCCTTCGTCAGCGCCTTCCAGGCATCCTCCATCTTTGACGCCGGGACAAATATGCGACGTACTGCCGTGCATTTCTGGCCCGCCTTGACCGTCATTTCCTTTCGCAATTCTTTTATGAATAGATCCCATTCCGGCATGGAGGGATCTACGTCTTCACCCAGGATCAGACAGTTCAGCGAGTCGGCCTCCATATTGAAAGGAGTATTTTCCCGTAGGACGGCCGGATGGGATTTCAATTGCTGGCCTGTGGTCGCCGATCCCGTAAAGGTCACGACATCCTGCGCTGTTACATGGTCCAGAAGGTCGCCGGCGCTGCCGCAGATGAGCTGTAGCGCTCCGGGAGGAAGAATACCCGATGCGATGATCTCTCTTACCACCGCCTCCGTGAGGAAGGAGGTGACCGAAGCCGGCTTGACTACCGCGGGGACCCCTGCCAGCAGATTGACTGCGATCTTTTCCAGCATGCCCCATACGGGAAAGTTGAAGGCGTTGATATGGATGGCTGCCCCCTCTTTGGGAACGAGTATATGCTGTCCCATAAAGGTCCCCCCCTTGCCGAGACTCATCCCTTCGCCATCCAGGCAAAAAGGTTCATTGGGGAATTTGCGCCGCAGGGATGCGTAGGAAAAAAGATTGCCGATACCTCCCTCGATATCTATCCAGCTGTCGGCACGGGTGGCGCCTGTGAGATAGCTGATCTTGTAGAATTTCTCCAGGTGTTCCCGCAGATGAATGGCCAGGGCGCGGAGCATCCGTCCTCTTTCAGGGAAGGTCATCTTACGGAGGGCCGGATTGCCTGTCTCGCGGGCATAGGTCAGAATGGATCCGAAATCCAGGCCCTTGGTGCTGGCATAGGCGATGGTGTCGCCCGTAACGGCATTATAAAGAGCTTGCCCCTCCCCGTCGCCGGTGATCCAGCTGCCTGTAATGTAGTTTCCGAGTTTTGATGGCATACTAACAGTCGTTTGTTAGCGCGCCCGGGTATGGCAACTCCGAAAATACCCATCCCCGGACGCACGTTCTAAATGCTGGGCCTTCGGCCTGCGAACCCGTGGTTCGCTCTGTCATAACAAATGTAGAAAAAGTTTATCGTTTGCCGTCAGGGATGGACCATCGGTCATGTACAATGGACCAGCGCCAGGCCTTCGGATGCCAGTCTGTCACCCCAAATGGATTGGTTCGTCATTTGAACACCCTCATTCATGGAAAACAACTATTCATTCATCGATCATAATGTCGGGGGCCTTTGTCGGACCTCCAGGCCTTCGAAAGCTTCACTCGTATCCTTCGTTGGTTCCGACACTGCTGAACCCTCCCTCGAATACCTCAGCTATAGTCATCGTCCCTCGGATACGGACAACGACCCCCCGGTTCGTTTACTCAGTACCGATCATGAGCTGCTGGATGCCTATTCCAGGACGATAACGGGCGTCGTGGGTCAGGTAGCGGAGGCCGTCGTACACATCCAGGTCCAAAAACCGGTCAATGACAGGAGGAATGGACCAAAGCTGGCGCCAGGTTCCGGTTCGGGCTTCGTCATTTCTTCCGATGGTTTCATCGTCACCAATAATCACGTTATTGAGAACGCCCGGGATATAAAAGTATCGCTGGCGGATGGGCGGACGGTTGGTGCGGAACTGAAAGGCGCCGATCCTTCCACAGACATCGCTGTACTGAAGATATACGAGTCGGGATTGAAAGCGCTGAGCTTTGCCAACTCGGAGTTCCTGCAGCCGGGACAAATAGCCATTGCCATCGGCAATCCGCTGGGTTTACAGCATACCGTGACAGCCGGCGTCGTCAGCGCGTTGGGGCGAACACTGAGGGCCAACAATGGACGGCTCATCGACGATATCATACAGACCGATGCTTCCCTGAACCCGGGTAATTCAGGAGGCCCGCTCGTCAATTCCTTCGGGCAGGTCATTGGCGTAAATACAGCCACTATTATCTCCGCACAGGGACTTTGTTTTGCCGTATCCTCCAATCGGGCCGCCTTTGTAGCGGGGAAACTGATCATGGAGGGGCGGGTAAAAAGAGCCTACCTGGGCATAGCAGGACAGGTGGTCAACCTCACGGAAAGAATGATTGCCGCAAACAGGCTGGAGAAAAGGACAGGTGTCTATATTTCCGAGGTGGTTGCCGATCAGCCGGCTCCAGGACGAACCAACGGTTCGTTGTCCGAAGGACAGACATCAGACCTTTCCGGAAAACAGGTTACATTTTTAAAAAAGCCAGTTTTTCGGACATATAACAATGAGCTCCGGGCTGGTGACATCATCGTGGCATTCGAACATACCCCTATAGGAACTGTGGATGAGCTGCACAAGCAGCTAAGCGAATATTACATCGGACGGGCCATCAGGCTGGAAGTATTGCGAGGTGGTCACAAGACGGTCGTAAACGTGATCCCCGGGGAAATGTAATGTGCAGTCCACGGTTCGCACGAAAAATAGGTCCGGCCCCTTGAACAGACTATGCCCTGTTTCGCTTGTCAATAGCGTCGGAGAGATGGTCGAAGATCTCGTCGATACTGCCTTCCCCCTTGACAAAGACCACTTTATCATACTTTTTATAGTGGTCAGCCACGGCGGCCGTCTTTTTTTCATACTCGGCCAGGCGGGCGAGAATGACATCCTCTTTGGTATCGTCGGACCTTCCGGAAGTGAGACCGCGGTTAAGCAGGCGTTTGACCAGCTCATCCTGACCCACCTGGAGGGCCAGCACCACGGCAATGGAAGTGCCTTTTTGAGCAAGCAGTTTATCCAGGGCCTCGGCCTGGGCCGTTGTGCGCGGGAATCCGTCGAACAGGAAGCCATAAGCCTGGGGGTTGTTGTCAAGAGCGGAGCTAATCATTTCAATTACAACCTCATCGGGCACCAGCTGGCCTTTGTCCATAAAGCTCTTGGCGGCCAGTCCCAACGGTGTCTGACCCGCAATTTCGCTGCGCAGAATGTCCCCGGTGCTAAGATGCTTTAATCCGTACTTGGAAATAAGCTTTTCCGACTGGGTTCCTTTCCCGCTGCCCGGCGGTCCGAATAGAATTAAATTGAACATATGTACTATTCCCCTTGTGAGTGGACAAATATAAGGCAGTATAGGATAAAATAGGTCCGTAAAAGGGGGTTTTCTGCAAATTTACCGTCTTCCGCAAAGAGATCTGACGTCTAAGGAGATTTACCGTCCATCCGCGCAAACCCTAACCGCGTAAATTTGTTGTACAATAAATGTCTGTCCTTGCGACGATCCAATGAACAGCGTCATAAAAAATACCGCCATATTTGTGCTGGCCCTGCTATTGCAGCAATGCACTTATTCCCAGCCTTCCGGTCTGCCAAACTCGAATACAAATACTATGGATAGTTCTAAAAAAGCAAACAACCCGTCCTATTCCCACACGGACAACTCCCCCGTCAATCTGACGGATGAGCAGTGGAAGAAAATATTGCCAAAGGACGTATATGAGGTAGCAAGGCAAAAAGGTACTGAGCGGGCCTGGACCAGCCCCTTGGAAACCTTGAAAGATGTAGGCACCTATTACTGCGCCGTCTGTGGCAACCCTCTTTTCATGAGCGATACCAAGTTTGAGAGCGGCTGCGGCTGGCCCAGCTTTTATCAGCCCATCAGCAAGTCGAGCATTATCTATGCGGCCGACCACTCTTATGGCATGGACAGGACGGAAGTGATGTGTGGACGGTGCAAGTCGCATCTGGGCCATGTGTTCAATGACGGTCCGCCGCCCACAGGTCTCCGTTACTGTATCAATGGAGTAGTATTGGATTTTGAAAAAGCAAAAGAGGCGGAGAAAAAATACAACGCGGATAAAAATGAATAAGCAACGCATTGGCTGGATAGGGCTCGGGAATATGGGGACACCCATGGTACGCAATCTTATGAAGGCAGGCTTCCCTGTGACGGTATACAACCGTACGGCCTCCAGGGTCGAAGCGCTGGTGGCGGAAGGCGCCGGACTCGTAGCCCATCCCGGTGACCTATGGGACAAAGCGGATGTACTGATCACCATGGTATCCGATGATGCAGCCCTTCATGATATTTACAAAGGAAGTGGCCGGCTGGTGGAAACCGCCCCTGCCGGCAAGATCGCCATCGATATGAGCACTGTCTCCCCTGTCACGAGCCGCGAGCTGGCAACCTTACTGGGGGCGAAAGGAGTGGAATACCTGGATGCGCCTGTTTCAGGAAGCGTAAAGCCTGCCGAAATGGGACAGCTGGTGATCATGGTGGGTGGCAAAAAGCCCGTCTATGAATCCGCCCGGCCCATTTTTGAACGGCTGGGAAAAGTTTCTTTTTTGCTAGGCGAACAAGGGGCCGGCAATAGCGCCAAGCTGGCGATCAATTTACTCCTGGCCTTTAATACGCAGGGACTGGCTGAATCCATACTCTTTGCCCGGCAAAATGGCATTGCACCCAAAGACATGCTCAGTATCATCAATGAGAGCGCCGTAGGCAATGGCCTCGTCAGGATCAAAACGCCTCTTATTGAGAACGATCAATACCAGCCCGCATTTGCCCTTAAGCTGCTGGCAAAGGATCTTCGGCTGGCCAGGGAGCAGGGCCTGCAGACTCCTGCCGGGCTGGTCATAGAAGAATGCTTCCGGGAAGCCTCACCCGAATGGGGAGACAAGGATATGATGGCTATATTGCCCTATCTCAGCTCAGAAGTGGAGCAGCAGCAACCTTTTTAAGGAATTCTGGCCGGCACACACATCTCCTTTTGGTCATCAGAAGCAATCTTCCACGGCTGGCCTATCTCTTTTTCCTGATTTTTAGCAGCATGCACCCATGAGCTGGCAGTCGTGGCGTGAGTGCGCTGCCCGAAGCCAGATCCTGCTGACGCCAGAGATCCCTCACACTCCATTGTCCGGTCAGGCCAATGCTCGAATACGAAATGGTCGGTATACCCGCCTTTTCGGTCCTGTTAAAGACGCCCACCGCCTTGCTGCCGTCTATTAGTTCTTTTGTCCATACTTCGATACCGTCTTTTTCCCAAACCTTTTTGGCCGGTCTGGCCAGAGCATCCTGGTCGACTGCCAGTACCTCGCTGTTGGTCAGCAGTCCGAGGGTGAATTTATCCATATGGCTCATGTCACAGCCTATGAGAAGGGGCGCAGACAGAAGACACCAGAGAGAGATATGGGTGTATTGTTCATCCGGGCTCAAGCGGGAATTATGCAGGCTGGGTCCCCACCCCACCTTACCAACTACCAGCATGTCGGGATCGTTGAAATTGCCCGGGGCCGTATAGGGCGCCGCTTTGTCCTGGTTGAAGCCGATGCCGGACATGCTGCCCCAGGTATCCGTGATGTCGCCGGTGGTACGCCAGGAATTGGCTCCTATTTCGCCGCCCCATTTCCAGACATCTCCCATTCCATACTGGCAAAGGCTGTAGAGAATATCCCTTCCCGTCTTGTCGAGCGCCTGGCGCATAAGAATGTAGGGTTTTTTCATGTCGTCAAGGGTGGGTTTAGGTGCGATCTGTCCATAGGAGCACCAGTCATATTTCAGGTAGTCGATACCCCAGTGGGCGTAGGTAGCCGCATCCTGCTCCTCGTGCTGATAGCTGCCCAGGTAGCCTCCACAGGTGCGAGGGCCAGGAGAGGAATAGATGCCTATTTTAAGGCCCAGTCCATGTATATGATCGCAAAGCGCCTTCATGTCCGGGAATTTATTGTTGGGGACGATCTCACCCTTGTCATCTCTTTTTTCTGCCTCCCAGCCGTCGTCGATATTGATATAGGACCAGCCATAGTCCGCCAGCTGCGATGCCATGGCGGCGGCGGAAGCCTTGATCTTTTCGTCACTTACGCTTAGCCCCCAGCAGTTCCAGCTATTCCACCCCAGCGCGGGAGTGAGCGCGATCTTGTCACCGCAGATGATGGTCAGGTGGCGCGTGGCCGAGCCCAGCTTGTTTTTTACCGTGAATTGAACGGGATAGTTCCCTTTTTTGGAAAGAGCGCCCGTGATAATGCCCGTCTGCTTGTCGAGGGATAGTCCAGTGGGGAGGCCCGTAACAGCATATGTCATAGGTTTTTCTCCCGTGGCGGGTATTTTGTAGAGGAAGGCGGCGCCTGGTCGCACGCCATACACTTCCGGGGAATTGATATGAGGGGTGGCGGCAGCGGCGGGTGTGAGGATATAAGGCACCTCTTCGGAAGCAGTCACGGTTTTCTGGCTTCTGCCTTCCTCGAAACTGTAATCCACCCGGTAGGGACCTGGCTCTGGGAGGGTTGCCTTAAAGGTGAACTCAAAGGGCCTGTCGTGTGCAAAGTCTGCGCCGATGGTTTGTTTGTAAACAATGGCGCCTGTGAATGGGTCTACCACCCGGATATTCAATTTGCCTGTGAAATCATATTTCTCGCTGGTGGATTGAAGCACTATTTTTTTGCTGCATCCGCGTCCTGCTGTTCCGGAGAAATGAAATTCATCGGCCGTGGTATTGAGGGTAATGTAATCCGTGACATCCATGATGCTGATGCCATATTTGCCGTCATACATGCCCCCGTCGCCGTCGCGGTCATATACCCGTATGGCGATGACATTGTCTTTGTCCCAGTGAATGCGTCCATCCGTCAGCGCGAGGGTATAAGAGCGTTGCTGTTCCCAGTTGCCATTCTGTATAGGGCCGATAATGCCCGCATTCCTGCCGACGAGCATCCCGTTGAGATAGAATTCATCACCGTCATCGATCTTGCCCAGGTCGAAACGCAGCTTTTCTTTTAAAAAAGCCTTGTCTTTTATGGAGGAAGGGATGGTAATGTGGAGGCGGTACCAGGCGAATCCATTGTATCCTTTATAGCCTTGTGATTCCCAGGGGGCCCCTATGCGGATGGGGGCCCAGTCGGAGTCTTTTAAGGCGACGGACGCGTAGATGGGCTGATCGCCTGTTTTGAACTTCCACCCATCGCGGATGGAAATATCCTGTGCGGACAGGGCGAAGGAGAAAATGGAAAGGGATAAGAGCAGGGACAGGAGCCTCCGGCCCGTCCGGAAAGAAACAATTTTCAACATAAAGGCGGTCTTTTAGGTGGGGAAGTTACAAAAGTGTCAGGGGTTTTTGTAAATTTGCTGCCCCGGGAAGGACCTGTAACGGTTGTTTCTCCGGTTGCATTTGTTTGTTTTGTATCCGTAAGCCGATCTAGCTCAGCTTGGTAGAGCATTTCATTCGTAATGAAAGGGTCGTCGGTTCGAGTCCGATGATCGGCTCTCTTCACTTATATAACATGTCATGCAGTTATCTCATTTGGCTGAAACCCTTATCGGATCTGAGATCGTCAAATTAGGTGGGGACATCCGCGAGAAGATCCGGCAGGGCGAAAGGATTTATAATTTTACCGTTGGAGATTTCGATCCGTCTATTTTTCCTATCCCGAAAGCATTGGAAGAAGGTATCATCGATGCCTATCGCAAGCATTTTACCAATTACCCGGCGGCGGAAGGTAATCTCGATCTCCGCCAGTCCATTGCTGCCTTCCTGAAGGACAGGGAGGGACTGACATATACCACTGATGAGATACTGGTGGCCAGTGGAGGACGACCGCTGATCTATTCATTATTCCGCACATTGATTGACAAAGGAGACAAGGTGATCTATGCCGTGCCTTCGTGGAACAACAACCATTATACGCATCTGAATTGGGGTGAGCATGTCGTCATCGAGGCGCATGCTGAAAATAACTTCATGCCTACGGCAGATGCTATCCGGCCGCATGTAAAAGAGGCTACGCTCATCTGTCTTTGCTCGCCTCAAAATCCAACGGGAACTACTATTTCCAAAAAGGACTTATCGGCCATATGTGAGCTGGTGCTGGAAGAAAATAAGCGTCGTGGCGCTGGGGAAAAGAAATTATTTGTTCTATACGATCAGATGTACTGGCAACTAACCTATGGGGATATACGCCATTACGATCCTGTCTCACTTTATCCCGCCATGCGCGAATACACCGTCTATATAGACGCCATCAGCAAGGTATTTGCAGCCACGGGTGTACGGGTGGGTTGGTCGTTTGGTCCTGTGGAGATCATCAGTAAGATGAAGGCTATCCTAACGCATATCGGCGCCTGGGCGCCCATGGCGGAGCAAAAGGCCACAGCAGCCTTCCTTCTGGAAAAAAATAAGATCGATGAATACCTGCATCCATTCAAGGCGGCCGTATCCGACAGGTTGCGGCGTATTCATGCAGGTTTTACCCAGCTGAAAAAAGATGGCTTCGAGGTGGATGTGCTGGCGCCTGAGGCGGCCATCTATCTGACCATTAAGATTGACCTTGCGGGTCAGCAAACGAAGGATGGAAAAATATTGACCAGTCAGCAGGATGTGACTTCTTATCTATTGAACGAGGCGAAACTGGCGGTGGTACCTTTCTCTGCTTTTGGCGCATCCAAAAACTCTCCCTGGTACAGGCTGAGCGTGGGAACCTGTCATGTTGAGGACATCGAAGAAATGATAGGCAAACTGGGAGGAGCTATGAAGAAATTGTCAACGGGACCCTGAGTGTCGAATTATACCATTAGTTCTTGTTACAGATGAAGATAAAAGGTTTCAATTCCTTCTCCCTTATGATCTTTTGCATGGAGTCGCGCTTGTGAAGGGTCTTATGCCTATTGACATCAAATACTTCGTGTGCGGTACAAAAGCTATCGATAGTTTCGAAATGGAATAAAAGCTCGTTCAGTTGCTCCAGTTCCTGCTCCATGGACTGTTCGCTCATCTGTTCATCTTTCACAAGAACAAGCAAATCCCTGTTAGACGTTTTCATTTTTTATTAGATTTTAATAACCAGACATACCTTTATTTATACCACAGCCGCACTTCTTACTGCTACCACCGATCCCCCTGCCTGAACTGCAGCTAATTATTACAATGCTACTAAATAATAATAACAGAATCAATATCACTTTCGAAGGTTTCATTGGCTTTAGTCTCGTAAATTAACTATTTTGTAATAAAAAAAGTATTGCTTTTTGGCATCAATTTTAAAAATTAACAATCCCACTAAGAAAACCACCAAAATACTCTTAGCTCCATTGGATTGGGGATTGGGACACGCAACCAGATGTATTCCAATTATTAAAGAATTATTAAACAATAAATACGAAGTGTGTATCGCCGCTATCGGCGACCAAAAAGCGCTCCTTAAAGAAGAATTTCCTTTCCTGTCGTTTGTCGAACTGCCCGGCTATCATATCAAATACGACAAAAATCGTGCCTTCACGCTGTTCAAGCTCATATTCAGCATTCCAAAAATCTTGATTCGGGTCAAGAAGGAAAACCATTGGTTAAGGCGATTTCGGGAAAAAGAAGAGGTGGATATAGTGATTTCGGACAACCGTTATGGATTATGGCACCGGGATCTTTATTGCATATTGATCACCCATCAATTGAATATTCGAAGCGGAATGGGAGATTGGATGGACAGGTGGGTCCGGCGATGGCACTATCGTCTTATCAATAGATTTAACGCATGCTGGGTGCCAGATATGCCTCTGGGACCGGGCTTGGCAGGGAGGCTTTCTCATCCCACGCAAATGCCGGGTATCCCAACCCACTATATTGGACTATTATCCAGAATGAAGCCGTTACAAACGGATGAGACCATCGACCTTTTGATATTGCTATCCGGACCTGAACCACAACGTAGCATTCTCGAGAAGATCCTGTGGGAGCAGTTGAAGGCATTTCAGGGAAATTTCATCTTTGTGCGTGGTTTGCCAGGGGGGGGAAGTCCGCTGAATGGGACGAATGTTTATGATCACCTTCCTGCCCATGCATTAAATGAGTATCTGTCAAAAGCAAAGCTGGTAGTAGCCCGTTCGGGCTATAGCACGGTGATGGATCTTGTGAGGCTACAAAAAAGATCGATACTTATACCTACGCCAGGCCAGACGGAACAGGAATATCTGGGGAAATACCTTGCCGCACAGAGAATAGCTCTTTGTATCAGTCAAAAGGCTTTTTCTCTCATGAACGCGCTTTTACAGGCGAATCAATTCTCTTATGTCATCATGCAGGAACAAAAAAATCTGTTACGGGAAGTCATGACTCAATCTTTCTCGCCCGACCGCTTGGGATAATCGAAGAACCAGAATGTCGTACCCGTGTGAAGGAACTCTTTCCAACTGGTGGCAGTGCTGGTAACGGCAAATATGCTACAGGTAGGCATATTATCCAGCCGCACGGATGAAAGTATATTGGCAAATGCGGTGATTCCCGGATTGTGTGAGAAAAATGCGACGCAGTCATACTGATTGTCCAGTTCCGCTACCACTTCTTTAAAATCCTGTACCTGGGCATGATAAAGCTTGGGAATAAGCACAATGTCTTTTTCCTTTCTTCCAAATGCATGGGCAAACATTTCGGCGGTGTGTCGGGCTCTTTTGGCAGGGCTGGATACAAAAAGATCAATCCTGGCACCGGCCTTGATCAGTCTTGCTGCCATTGTAGGGCCGTCGCGTTTGCCACGGTCGTTCAGTGGTCGATCTATGTCGTTCAGACTGGCGTTATCCCAACTGCTCTTTGCGTGTCGTATGATCAATAGAGTTTTCATGACGGAGCACATACCGGGTGTATGGCGGTATAAATCTACTCATTTTACCCGGAAATTCATACTTTCCGGGATGATACGCATTTACAATCAGCTATATATCAAATGCTTGAGAATTGATAAAATTAATGAGCGAAACTGTATTTTTTAATTTCAGCTTCTTGAGGATATTATGCCGGTGAACCTCGACAGTCTTAAGGGAAATATTGAGGCTGCTGGCGATCTCCTTAGAGGATAACCCTTCCTTCAATGCCCTGACGATCTGCATTTCCCTATCGGAAAGATTGTTGATATCCGGATTCATCTGGTCGCCATTGAGCATCTGTTCCGACAGGATATTCTTTACTTCCTGACAGATATAGATCTGATTGTTGCTGACTTCAGCAATGGCTTCCAACATTTCCTGGCGCGGAGAATTCTTGGTCACATACCCCTTTGCACCGAGACGGAGCATTTTCTTGGCATAGGCGGGCTGGGAGTGCATGGACACACCGATAATCTTTGAGCCTGGAGAGAATTTCCGGATCATTTTTAGGACATCAAAACCGCTCATAGGAGCCATGTTGATATCCAACAATACGATGTCTGGTCTTTTATCCCTGGCAAGTTCGATAGCGCGTTCACCATCCCCGCATTCCGCAACTACTTCAAAATTCTCGTTCTTGCCCAATAAAAAGCTCCAGGTTTCCCGGATCAAGGTATGATCGTCTACGATCATAATAGAAACTTTCTTCATAACGCTTGTGGTTTTCTAAAAGGAAAATACCAAACATTACTAATCATGCGAGTGCATTAACCTAACGGGGTTGTTTTAAAGCGGGGGTGTAGTGCTTACTATTAAACTACTATGTAATTATAAGTATTTTCTAGGAATTAGCCAAAAAACAAAGATTAATAACCCCTTACGTTCTTTCCTTCTATATAATTCATAAAGGCCTTGTTGACAACCTTGTTGCCTCCTGCCGTGGGATAGTTCCCGGTGAAATACCAGTCTCCTGTATTGGTCGGACAGGCTTTGTGGAGGGATTCAATGGTCTGGTAAATGACCTGTATGGGGGTCCTTACTTCCGGAGGGGTGATTAGCTGAGCTATCTTATTCGATAGTTCCTCCGTCGTAAAAGGCTTATATACTTGTTTTACAATGTTTTCCGTATGTAATAGACCTGTACGGTGCAATTCTTTACATTTATCATACAGCTCCTGCAGGCAGTTTTCCTTTCCGCGGTCCTTCATCAACTCCACGGCCGCACGGAACGCTATAAAGTCGCCCAGCTTGCTCATATCGATGCCATAACAATCCGGGTAGCGTATCTGGGGGGCAGAGGATACAATGATGATCTTTTGGGGATCGAGACGGGTGAGCATGCGTATGATACTCTCTTTCAACGTGGTGCCACGGACGATCGAATCATCGATCACAACAAGGGTATCCTGTCCTTTTCTGACGGTGCCATAGGTGACGTCGTATACGTGCTGTACCATCTCGTTACGGCTGGCGTCCTCCGTGATAAAGGTGCGCATCTTTACGTCCTTTATCGCCACTTTTTCCACTCTTATCTTACGGCTCAGCATTTCCACGAGCTTGTCTTCTACGATGTCTTTTCCCCAGGAGAGGATCCGCTGGACTTTAACCTTTTCGAGGTAGTCGTCCATGCCTTTCCAGAGACCATAGAAAGCGACCTCAGCCGTATTCGGTATAAAAGAGAAAATAGTATTTTTCAGATCGTGGTTAATGGCGTTCAGAATCTGTTCGCTGAGGTTATATCCCAGTGCGATCCTCTCACGATAGATCTTTTCATCGCTGCCCCGTGAAAAATAGATGCGCTCGAAACTACAGGCCCTGCGTTCTTTGGGTTCGAGGATTGTCTCAACGGAAGCCTCGCCTGACGCCTTGACAACCAGCCCCTTTCCCGGCAACAGTTCCATTACCTCGTTCTCTCCTACATTGAATACCGTACGAATGGCGGCCCTTTCGCTAGCAGCCACTATGACCTCATCATCCATATAATAATAGGCCGGACGAATGCCGTTGGCATCCCTGAATACAAAGCTATCCCCATTGCCAATGAGTCCCCCTACGGTGAACCCTCCGTCGAAGAGGGCTACTGCCTTGCGGAGAAGCCCGACCACATCCAGATTTTCTGTGGATGCCTCATCTGCCCGGACCAGGAAATGATGGATCACTTCCATCATAGCAGCCAGGTCACTCTGCTTTTGAAAATCGCCCGGATCTATGTCTATGAGGGCAAAAAGCTCGTCGGTATTGACCAGGTTAAAATTACCCGCAAGGGCCAGATTCCTGGCAGGGATCGTATTTCGTTTTATAAAAGGATGGCAGAATTCGGTGCTGTTCTTGCCCTGGGTGCCATAACGGAGGTGTCCCAAAAGTAATTCCCCTAAAAAAGAGATATGCCCTTTCATCAGGCCCGGGTGTTTCTTGACATCGGGCTGGTATAATTCCAGCTCATTTACTTCTCCCATTATTTTGGAAAAGATGTCGGCGATGGGTTGTGTATTGCTGCTGCGTATGCGATGGAGGAAGGGGTATCCGGGTTCGGTATTCAGCTTGACCGCGGCCACTCCTGCCCCATCCTGCCCCCTATTGTGCTGCTTTTCCATCAGGAGGTACAGCTTGTTCAGGCCGTACAGGACCGTGCCGTATTTCTGTAGATAGTAGGAGAACGGCTTACGTAATCGTATGAATGCCAGCCCACATTCATGTTTTATAGCATCGCTCATGAGCCGCAAAGTTACCGATTATTCTCTTATGAAAAACAAAAGAAACCGTCCTGCCGCTCACTCTGCTAAATATAGGTAGCGTTGGTATTGATGAAATTGACCAAAGATGCAGAGTTCTTGAGTTTCAGCTTTTTGAGAATGTTATGCCTATGCACTTCCACTGTTTTCAGGGAAATATTAAGGCTGGTGGCTATCTCTTTGGAAGAGAGCCCTTCCTTGATAAAGTTGATGATCTGCATTTCCCTTTCTGTCAGAGCATTGATATTGGGAGAATCTTCCTTCTCATCCAGCAGCTGTTCGGAAATAATGTTCTTTATCTCATCGCAGATATATTTATTACCGTGATTGACCTCTAAAATAGCTTTTATCATTTCCTCCTTGGAAGAGTTTTTAGTGACATATCCTCTGGCGCCCATTTGCAGCATTTTCTTGGCATAAGCGGGTTGGGAGTGCATCGATACCCCAATAACCTTGGAGCCGGGGGATATCTTACGGATGCGCTGGGTTGCTTCCAGGCCGGAGAAAGGAGTCATATTTATATCCATCAGCACAATGTGCGGACGTTTTGCTTTTGCCAGTTCTACTGCCTCCTGTGCGTCTCCACACTCTGCGATCACCTGGAACCGGGAATCACTGTTCAGGATATAACTCCAGGTCTCTCTTATCAGTTTGTGGTCGTCGGCAATTAAGATATTGATCTTACTCATATAGGATTGTTTTAAAGATTATGTTGTGCCTTACCATCAGCAGCCGGACTCAACCACGATGGTGTGTCGGCAGGTGCGTCTTGTATGGGTACGAGGACTCTCAATTGACAACCCCGGCCAGGAGAAGATTTGATCGTTACCTTCCCGCCAAAAAGGTCGGCCCTGCTCATGATATTGGAGAGGCCAAGTCCCTTCTTTCCTTTCACTTTTTGGGGATCAAACCCTTTGCCATCGTCGGTTATGTTAAGCTCAATTCTATTTTCTGTCTCTTCCAGCAGCAGCTCGATGATCAGGTTCTTCGCACTGGAATGTTTCAGTACATTATTAACCTGTTCCTGGATGATGCGAAAGAGCATCAGTTTTTCTTTATCGCTGATCTTTTCATCAAATTTACCTACTGGATAGAATTCTACATGTATAGTGCGGGTGGTGCGGACACTTTCGACCAGATCCGAAATCGAGTCCAGCAGTCCCAGATCGCCAATGCTGGCGGGTACGAGTGACCGGGAGATATTACGTATTTCGTGTATGGCCTCGTGAATATTTTCTGCGCTGCGTGTAATAAGGCTCATTCTTTCCTTATTATCGTTCTTTGCCAGCTCAAGATACAATTTAGTAGTGGAAAGTATTTGGTTGATATTGTCGTGCAGTTCCTTTCCAATTTCAGCTCTTTCCTTTTCCTGGGCATCGACCATGGCCTGGGCGATGATCTTTTGCTTGTTAAGCTCCCGTTTTAGGAGTCTTTTCTCCATTTCCCTCTTTTCTGTGATATCCTGCATGGAGCCTACCATGCGGATGAGACGGCCATCCTTCCCAAAGACAAGGAAGCCTTTATCGGATATCAACGCATAGCGGCCATCAGCCTTTTTAAAGCGATATTCCTCCAGCCAGAGACCTTTATCTTTCCGGCGTATGAACCGATCAATGTTCTTCAGTACCCTGGCCCTGTCGTCGGGATGGACATGCATTTCCCAGAATTTACGGGTACGTATCTTGGGCGCTGGTTTATAGCCAAAGAGATGATAAAACCCCTCCCCCCAGAAATAAAGTCCTGTATGCAGGTCCCTATCCCAGATAGCGTCATTGGTTGCCTTGGTCGCCAGCATATAACGTTCATTGCTGATGCTGAGCTCTTCTTCCGCCCGCTTGCTTTCAATAACGGTGGTTACGAGGCTGGCGGCTCTTTCTACTATGTCCAGTTCAAGAGGGGCGGGCGATTTGGCGGCCCTATAGTATACGGCAAAGGCAGCCATGACCTCTCCTACCGCATTGACGACAGGGAAGGACCAGCAGGCGCGAAGACCAAATTTCAAGGCGAGATCGCGGGCGCCCGACCAGAGCGGATCTGTCCCGATATCGGAAACGATCACTTTTTCTTTCCGGTACATAGCGGTGCCACAGCTGCCTGCTTCAGGGCCGATGGGCAGGCCATCGACGGCGTGTGCGTAAATAGCAGGCAGGCCAGGCGCCGAAAGATGACGTACACTGATGCCATCCTCATCGAGCGTCAACACCGAACAATACATGCCGGGAAATATCTTTTCAATGCCTTTGAGAAAGTTATTGAGTATGGTCTTTAAGGGTGTCTTCTTATTGGAATTCTGCTCAAGCACCTTTTTTTCCAGCGCCAGCATAGCCTCCTGCTTCTTACGAATAGTAATATCCTTGAAATAAGCGAACAACCCCTTCTCAGAGGGATATACGCTCATTTCCAGCCAGCGATCGGAGCGATCATTGTATTGTTCCAATGTCACTGTCATTTTCTTTGATAAGGCCTTTTGAAAGGACTGATATGTATCTGCGTCCACCAGCTCGGGCAATTTTTCCCGGATGGCTTGTCCGACCATTTCCGTTGCTGAGAGGCGGGTGATCCTTTCTGCCTCATGATTCCAGAGAGTAACCCTAAAATTCCTATCCAATACAAAAAAACCATCCGTAATACTGTCGAGGATATTCGTTATCTGTTCCGAGTACGCACGTAACTGTGCTTCTGCCATCTGACGCTCCAGCTGCGCCAGCTTGTTTTCTGTGATATCCTTATTGATCACCATTACCCCGGTGATCCTTTCCTGGTCATCCCTTATATACCGAATAGAGCTAATAAGATACGATTTTTTTCCTGTAGTTGAAACATTGATCGTTTCCCCGTCCCAAAAACCTTTTTCCTGGAAGGACCTTTCCACTTCCTCTCCCGTGGCCTCGGAAAATTCGTACTTAATCAACGCCCGAAAGGGCTGTCCAACAGCCTGTCCGGCAGGAATGCCATAAAACTTTTCAGCCGCCTTGTTCCAATAGATGATATTGTCCTGCAAGTCGGTGCTTACAATGATGTCAGAAACGTATTTATGAAGACCGACTTGGATATCAATCTGTCCGGCAGATGGCAACGATCCTGGACCCGGCTCCATCGTGTCTTTGGGGGCGTATGGACCTTTCGTAGGCACGAATCAAATTACTAAAGAAGGATGTATGGAAAGCTTATAAAGGCGGGATTTCCGCCAGTACTAAGGGTTAATACCTAAGTTAATTACCTGTTGTTGAAGCAACTCCCTGCCATTTGGATAAGTTGCTGCATCCCTTGTACTCGCCGTCGATCATTACATACATAGTGGGAATCTTATTGGCAAACCATTTTTCCAGTACGCCGGATTTTTTTTCGTCGAGCGCTCTTTGCGCGATCCTGTTATAGTCGTCCTTAAGGTTTTCGATATGTGGTTCCGATTTGGACAGCATATATACGATCCGGATACCTGTCTTGCCTCTTTCGTCTGTGAAAACCGTGGGTTTGGAATACTGGCCCGGCTTGAGATTGGAATTCTTGAGCAAAAGAACGAGGTCTTTATCCATATCGGCGATGGTCAAAAAAGTCGTTCCATCCTTACCCATGATCTGGCCAGCGGTGCTCTTGAGATTTTCATCAGGTGTGTACTGGGGAGTCTCATTACTGAGACGGGCAAGGGCCTCTCCAAAACCCATGGTCCCTGCCGTGAGCAGGTTGCGGACAGAATCCAATATGGTGGTAACGCCATCGATCTCGGGCTGGGTGACGGGAGGGATCCTCAGTATATGTCTTACAATTGCTTCGTCGCCATTACGGCTGACCATTTGTATGATGTGATAGCCGAACTTGCTCTTGATGACGGGCGATATCTGTCCTTCCTTCAGCCGGAATGCGGTAGAGAAGAATACAGGGTCCCACATCTTGCTATCTGCACGGCTCAGCTGGATCTCTCCACCATGGTCCTTACTGCCGGGATCCTGCGAGTATAATTGTACGAGCGATTCGAATTTTTTCTGACCGCTCTCCACCTGGCGTTTATATTCATTCAATTCGTCGATGGTCAGCTTTTCGATGTCCCGGCTGGGCTTCGGATACAATACGATCTGATCCAGCTGCATCTCGGATTCGTAAAATCGGAGATTGCCCTTTTTGATCTTTTCAAAATATTCTTTTACTTCCTGTGGAGTGATGGTCACGTCGGCCACGATCTTTTGGCGCATGGCCTGTGCAAGGCGCTGTTCACGGATAGGGCCCATAAAGTCCTGCTTGGCCTGGTATACGGTGCGCTGGGCAATCTGTTCGAATGCATCTTTTCCTCCATAGAGGTTGATAAAGTAACGGATACGTTGTTCCACTTCAGCCTCTACTTCTTCATCACTGACAGGCAGGGAGTCTTTTTCGGCCTGCAATACGAGCGCTTTTTGTATGAGCATTCCATCCAATATGGAACATTCGTCCACTCCTTTCAGCTCGGTGGTCCCTGAATTACGTTGCATATCCTGGATGGCAATAGCCAGCTCCGACTTCAAAATGATCTTATCCCCGACAATGCCAACGATCTTGTCGGCTGTCACTTTCTGCTGGGCAAAGCCTTCAGAAGATAGAATGAGCAGGATGGGTAAGAGGATAGAACTTTTATTCATACATAGTGCATTAGGGCACCTCCAAAATTAATGTTAAATGCCCTGGTATAAGGGCATTTAACAAAAAATTACAGTGTTCTTTTAACTTCTTCTTCTTCGTAGGCTTCTACGATGTCTCCTACGCGTATATCGTTGTAATTGCGGATAGTCAAACCACATTCCATGCTGGAGGCCACTTCCTTTACGTCGTCTTTGAAACGCTTGAGGGATGCCAGTTCGGCTGTTGCGCCTTCTCCGACGGGATAGATCACGATGCCATCGCGAACCAAGCGGATCTTTGAATTCCGGTAGATCTTCCCATCCAGAACATAGCAGCCCGCCACTGTCGCCTTGTCGAATTTGAAGACGTTGCGAACTTCCACATTGGCGACGATCTTCTCCTGTATTTTCGGCTCCAGCATACCTTCCATCGCGCTCTTGACCTCTTCAATGGCATTGTAGATGATAGAGTAGGTCTTGATCTCCACTCCTTCGTTCTCCGCCAGCCTGGATGCCTGGGAGGAAGGACGGACGTTGAAGCCTACAATAACGGCGTCGGAAGCTGTCGCCAGGAGTACATCGCTCTCTGTGATAGCGCCTACAGCCTTGTGTACCACGCGCACTGCGATCTCGTCCGTAGACAATTTCTGCAGCGAGTCGCTAAGGGCTTCGACGGAACCATCCACGTCACCCTTTATAATAAGGTTGAGCTCTTTAAAGTTACCCAGAGCCAGACGGCGTCCGATCTCATCCAGGGTGATATGTTTCTTCGTACGGATTCCCTGTTCCCGAAGGATCTGGGCTCTCTTGTTGGCTACTTCCTTTGCCTCGCTCTCGTCTTCGTATACCTTGAACTTTTCACCGGCCTGCGGCGCTCCGTTAAGACCCAGCAACAGCACAGGTGAAGAAGGGGGCGCGTCGTCGACCCTTTTGTTACGCTCATTGAACATGGCTTTCACGCGACCGAAATATTGACCGGAAACAACCAGATCTCCTACATGAAGAGTGCCTGTCTGTACCAGCACAGTGGCGACATATCCGCGTCCCTTATCCAGTGAAGCTTCGATGACACTGCCGGAGGACTCCCTGCTGGGATTGGCTTTCAGGTCCAGCAGCTCAGCCTCTAAAAGTATCTTTTCCAGCAGCAGATCTACGTTGAGTCCTTTCTTGGCAGAGATCTCCTGGGACTGGTATTTACCACCCCAGTCTTCCACCAGCAGGTTCATACCAGCCAGCTGCTCCTTGATCTTTTCGGGATTGGCCCCGTCCTTATCGATCTTATTGATAGCAAATACCATGGGCAGACCGGCAGCCTGGGCATGGGAGATAGCTTCCTTTGTCTGAGGCATGACGGCATCGTCGGCCGCCACTACGATAACAGCCACATCGGCTGCTTTGGCGCCACGGGCACGCATGGCGGTGAAGGCTTCGTGACCAGGTGTATCCAAAAACGTGATCTTCTTACCCGTTGCCGTCGTTACCTGGTAGGCGCCGATGTGCTGGGTGATACCACCGGCCTCGCCGGCCACCACATTGGCACTGCGTATATAGTCGAGCAAAGAGGTTTTACCATGGTCAACGTGACCCATGATAGTGACCACGGGCGAGCGGGGGATCAGATCTTCGGGATCGTCCTCTTCCTCCTCCTCCTCCATTTCTGCTGCGTCATCTATTCCTATGAATTCTACCTGATAGCCAAACTCGCCAGCCACCAGCTCGATCACATCAGCCTCGAGGCGCTGGTTGATGGACACCATCATACCCAGGCTCATACACTTGCTGATGACATCGGCATAGCTGACGTCCATGAGGTTGGCAAGCTCGCTGACGCTGATGAACTCCGTCACCTGGAGCTTGTTATCCATCATTTCATCGCCACCGGCCTGTTCGGCCATTTCCTCACGCTTCGCACGACGGTATTTAGCTTTAAGGCTTTTTCCGCGGCCACCGGCTCCTGCCAGCTTGGCCTGGGTCTGGCGTATCTTTTCCTGTATTTCTTTCTTGTCTATTTCTTTTACCTCACGAGGCGCATGACGCGGATCGGGCCGACGATTGCCGCCACCGCCACCGGCAGCGCCACGACCGCCACCGGGGTTGCGCTGGATGGGTATACGCGCCTGTCCGGGAGCACGCTGATGGCCACCGCCGTGTCCACCATGACCATGTCCGCCTGCCTGGCCCTGTCCACCACCCTGATTTCCTCCTTGCTGAGGAGGTCTTCCACCGCCACCTTCCTTCTTTTCGATAGGAATCCTTTTTCTTTTCCTCTTTTCTTCGGATGGAGGTTTGGGTCGGGTGTCACTGTTGACAGGAAGCTCGATCTTACCCAATATCTTTGGACCTTCCAGCTTTTCAGCTTTGATATTTTCAATGACGGGAGGAGCTTCCGGCTCTTCGTTGGACGTTGCCGACGCGGACGCCGGTTCGGACGCCTGCACGTTGTCTAAAGCGCTCTTCTCTACCGTGACAGGAGGCTGGGGAGCTTCCTCTTTCTTTTCTTCTTTTTTTGGCTCTTTTTCCTTTGGAGCTTCTTTTTCTACCACGGGAGGATGCACCGGGGTTTCTTTTACCTCCTGCTGGGCGGGCTCGGGCTCTGACTTTTTCCCCGACTTTTTAGGCCGTGTAGAGGAATCTATGCTCGAAAGGTCGATCTTATCCACTATTTTAGGCCCTTCGATCTCAGGCGCTTCGATCTTGGTGATCTCTGCCTCAGCCGCAGGCTTCTGACGCGCAGGCTCTTCCAGCTTCTCTTCCACGACAGGTGGCGGAGCTATAACAGGCTCCGGTGCCGCAGGCGCTTCTTCCTTAACAGGCTTTTTGACGATGTCCTTTTTCTCTTTAAAAAGAACGTTTTCCTCTTCTTTTTTCTTTTTAGCTTCCAGGCTTCCTTTGGGCAGATCAATCTGGTCGCTCTTGATCTTGGCAACCTTATCTCCCTGAAATTCCTGCTGCAGGCTGCGGTACATGTCGTCCGACAGCTTAGCATTCCCATTCAGGTCGTCCCTGCTAAAACCTTTGCCTACTAGGAATTCTACCAGGGTATCTTTCCCGATGTTGAACTCCTTGGCCGCGGCCATTAAACGTAATGTGGTTGTTTCTGCCATATTTATCTCCCTGAAACCCTCTAAGTTTATGAGTTTCAGATTGTCCCAATTTTATATAAATTTCAAATAATACGACTTGTCATCCGTATCGAACCCTCAAATGTCCTGCAAAATAGACAATATACCAGACAAAATCGCTTGTTTTTCACTGCTTTTAGATGCTGGGTCAGGGAGAAATCGGGCGACACACAGTTCACCCGGGACGAAAAGGTTATTCCAATGGATTAACCCTTTTCAAATTCTTCCTTCAGCACCCTTCTTACGTCATCAATGGTCTGTTTCTCGAGATCGGTCCTTCTTTCCAGCTCGTCGGCTGTCAGATCGAGCACGCTGCGGGCTGTATCACAACCGATGCGTTTGAGCTCATCGATAACCCAGGTTTCTATCTCATCGCTGAATTCCTCAAGGTCGATATCAAATTCCTCCGGTTCTCCTTCATTATCACGGAATACGTCGATGGTATACCCTGTCAGTTCCTGGGCCAGCTTGATATTAACCCCCTTGCGGCCGATGGCCAGGGATACCTGGTCTGGTTTAAGATAGACATTTGCATGCTGCTTTTCGCTGTCCAGTTCCATATTGGTAATTTTGGACGGGGTCAAAGAGCGCTGGATCAGGAGCTGGACATTGTTGGTCCAGTTGATCACGTCTATATTTTCGTTCTTCAGCTCACGGACAATGCCGTGGATGCGACTTCCTTTCATACCTACGCAGGCGCCTACAGGATCGATCCGGTCGTCATAGGACTCCACAGCCACCTTGGCTCTTTCACCCGGCTCACGAACGATCTTTTTGATGACAATGAGCCCATCGAATATCTCAGGAACCTCAATTTCCAATAATTTGGCCAGGAAGTCAGGGCTGGTCCTGGACAGGATGATGACAGGGGTATTGTTCTTCAACTCGACCTTTTTCACTACGGCACGGATATTTTCCCCTTTTTTGAAATAATCCTGTGGTATCTGCTCGGATTTGGGAAGGATCAGCTCACTGCCTTCTTCGTCGAGGAGCAATATTTCCTTTTTCCAAACCTGGTATACTTCCGCACTGACAATCTCTCCCACCCTTTCGTTGTATTTCTTTACCAGCACATTCTTTTTCAAATCGCCGATACGGCTTGCCAGGGTTTGTTTGGCGGCCAGAATAGCACGGCGACCGAAGTCCAGGATCTCCACCTCTTCATACAGCTCTTCTCCTACTTCATAGTCGGGTTCTATTTTCCTTGCATCTGAGTATGCGATCTCCGCCAGCGGATCGTTGACCTCACCATCTTCCACAATGGTGCGCCGGCGCATGATCTCCAGGTCACCTTTTTCCGCGTTCACAATCACGTCAAAATTATCGTCGCTGCCATATTTTTTGCGCAGCAGAGTTTTGAACACATCCTCGACGACTTTCATCATCGTAGGCCGATCTATATTCTCGGCCTCTTTGAAGTCCTGAAACGCCTCGATCAAGTTTATACTGGCCATAACGCTGAAATTTTTGGATCCTTCGCGAGGCGTGGTAACGCCGAGCGGAGGGGTCCTGTTAAAAGACTACTTGAATTTTTGTTGTTTTTATGTTATCGAATAAGAAAGTGTGGTTTAGCACCTCTTTCTTCTTGTTCTTCCTTTTATCTCCTCAGTGATGACGCCATCTTCCGTCACTTCCAGCAAACGGCCATTTTCTTTAGATTCGATCCGTCTGAAGGACGAGCCCACCGGGCGTCCACTAAGCTAAAAGACTATCTGGATCTTTGTTGCTTTTATGTTGTCGAATAAGAAAGTGTGGTTTAGCACCTCTTTCTTCTTGTTCTTACCTTTTATCTCCTCGATGATGGCGCCATCTTCCGTCACTTCCAGCAAGCGGCCATTTTCTTTAGATTCGATCCGTCTGAAGGACGAGCCCACCGGGCGTCCATTAAGCTAAAAGACTATCTGGATCTTTGTTGCTTTTATGTTATCGAATGAAAAAGTGTGGTTTAGCACCTCTTTCTTCTTGTTCTTCCTTTTATCCTCAGTGATGACGCCATCTTCCGTCACTTCCAGCAAACGGCCATTTTCTTTAGATTCGATCCGTCTGAAGGACGAGCCCACCGGGCGTCCACTAAGCTAAAAGACTATCTGGATCTTTGTTGCTT